>ERZ1106963.288-NODE-288-length-78850-cov-18.827223_pt1 | contig 78850 bp, 123 predicted proteins | sample MGYA00403681_ERZ1106963 | MGnify/ENA primary metagenome ERZ1106963 (study PRJEB35170, sample SAMEA104062407) | human gut metagenome | biome: human gut; feature: human-associated habitat; material: faeces | place: Denmark | collected 2012-05-03 ...
GTTACTACGACTGGGCAGTTACAAGCCCATTACCTTTAGGTGATGGGTAGTTGACATTCTGAGTTCCCGGAAGAATCTGAGGACGAGCCGGAAGAAGAACTACCAAAAGAAACTGATTCTGACGGCGAAGAATAATCCAACAGGAAGGTATTTATGAAACAATACGGATTAATCGATAAGAAAATTTTATTCGACAATTCTTTGTCACTTGAAGCTAAAGGAGTTTATGGACTTATGATGAGCTTTGACAGTGAAATAGTTAATGTAGAAGAAATATATAACTATTCATCAGAAGGCAAAGAAGTTATTGACAGAGCTGTACAAGAATTACAAGCACACGGCTATGTCTTTGCTGAAAAATAATTGTGGTAAAACCAGTAGGCTAGGTTGGCCGCCGAAAAGTGTAATTCCATGATACACCTGCCTACTGTTTTTATAAATCATGGATCTGTGGCTACAAGGCAGTCACACATTAACGACATGGAGGTTATCTATTATGAGTGAACAAATCAAAGAATTATCCCAAAATGAATTAGAAAGAAAAGTAGATTACATATTTTCACATAGATTTAATCACACTCTGCATGCTTATATCGATATTGCAGGTGATTTGACAGCAGGTGTTTTATTATCTCAAATTATGTACTGGTTTGATAAAGATTCAAAAAATGAGTGCGTCAGAACAAAAATCAAAAAGAAAGGTTATTTTTGGATTGCTAGGCGTAGAGATGAATGGGCAAACGAAATAAGAGTTGCACCTAAGCAGTATGATTCTGCGATGAAAAAATTAAAAGCTAGAAATTTGGTAGTTGTTGAAAAATTTAAAATTAATGGTGCGCCAACAACGCATATCAGGCCTAATGACGAAGTAATAAATGTTGCTATCAAAGAATGGAAAGAACAAATTGCCATTAAAATCATCAAGGATAATGAGGCTGAGCAAAATAGAGCAGATTCTTCAAATCAGAATTTGACAGAAGAAGAAATTTATAAAAAAGACGCTTCAAATACTGATGAATACTGGTTTTCCCCAAAAGAGGAAGTTCCAAATTCCCAAAAAAGGAAAAACCATGGAAATTCCCAAAACGGGAAAAAGGAACTTCCCGAAAAAGGAAACGCTTTAATTAATAAGAACTATAATAGAGATTTACAAGAGGTTTATGGAAAGAGAGTTAAAGATTCTGATACTACTAAAGTAGTACCAGTAGATTCTCCATGTCCGGGTAAACCGGAAACAAGGAGCAACCAGTCTCCATTCGGAACGGGAATAAGTGAAATTCTTTTGCGAAAAGGAATAAACCAATATTGGATTGATGCTGGCTATGAAGAATATAAAGATTTGAAAACGAACGTCACTAATGTCATATTATATTTTTTGGAAAAATACAAAAGCAAAATGGGAAAAAGCCATGTCCATATGAAAGAAGAATATATAAAGATTGCAGTAGATGGGATTATTGCAATACCAGACGAAATGATTGAACTAGTAGATGCCTATGGCTTTGAATACATTTACAAATCATGTATTGATATGTATTTTGATACAGAATTCAGAGAAGATACAAATTATCGTATTTTTCATTTCATATCAGGTGACATCAGAAAAAATATTGCAATGAAACTTTCAGACCAAATAGAGTTGATAAACGACAAATAAAAACAAGTAAGCCCTGTGAAAACAGGTATACTATTATTGATTAATGGAAACAAACCAAAATCCATTTAAAATATCGCAGGTGATAATTTCCTCACATGACGTATTCAAATTGATTCTAGCAGAAAAACATCAAACAATAGCAATGATTCTAGACAAGCTACGAATGCCACCAGTGTTTCTTCTGACAGACAGTCGTTTTCCATACTGAATCATACATCCCCGCTATGGTACAATAGAGAATCATAAGACGTTTACTATTGTTCAAGAAAGGGGAAAATAAGGGCAGACATTTTTTTAAAGGTCGATGGCGTTGCAATGCCTTGTCCATCAGCATATACATGGGGCTTGAATGATATATCCGCCTCAAAGTCCGGGCGTTCCGACGATTCGGTGATGCATAAAAACCGAGTCGCACAAAAAAGAAAACTGGCATTGCAGTGGAACGGCAAGGACTGGGCAACCACAGCAAAGATTTTGCAGGCATTCAATCCAGAATATATCCAGATAACTTATCCTGATATGATGTCAGGAAAATACGAAACTAGAACATTCTACGTTGGCGACCGCAGTGCCCCTGTAAAATGGTGGTGGATAGGAAACCAACGGACGGAATCTATTAGTTTTGACGTGATCGAGAGGTGACAAAAGGCGAAATTTATCTAACGCTTGGAAAGAAAAAGTAAATAACGGGACAGACATACAATACCTCAAATATGCCGACATCACTCTAACGGATGGAACCGTACTGAATCTGACCAGTTCAGATTTGTGGGCAAACGGCGTAATGTTTGAGGATTCCGTATCTGGAGATAACAGTTTCGACATTGGATCCGCGATCATTAATGTGCTGACTTTGAGTATCAATAACTTTGACGGTCGGTACTCAGACTATGATTTCGACGGGGCAGAAGTAGCTTGCTATATTGGGCTTGCTCTTGACGATGGAACAACCGAAAAAGTCCGCATCTGCACTGCAACAGTTGTAGAACAGCCGGAAGTTGAAACCGTGACCATAGATCTTACGTGCGAAGATAATATGCGAAAATTCGACCGTGATTATTCCGAGAGTAAATTAATCTATCCGGCTACAAGAGCACAAATCATTCGTGATGCGTGCAGTGTATGCGGTGTTACTCTCTTGACTACTTCGTTTGACCGGGATGATTATGTTGTACAGCAACGTCCTGCTGATGATGCACTGACTTTTCGACAGGTGTTGCAGTGGGTTGCTCAAATCGGCTGTCAGTGGTTGCGATGTGACGAATATGGAAGATTATGTGTGAAATGGTTCGATACCGGAAAGACAAATCCACAGGAAATCAATGTCACGTATAATTTCACGCCAAAACATACAGATGTCGTTATTACAGGAGTAAAAGTCACAGAGTACAGTGATTCTTCGGAAGATGTGGCAGGAAGTTATATTTCCGGCACAGAGGGATATGTGTTGGGAATTTCCGATAACAAGTTGATTCGCAAAGGTGATGGGGAAACGGTTGCATCCATAATTGCTGAAAAATGCGTGGGAATGGTATTTCGTCCGTTTGAATCTCAATGTCCTACGGACGTAGCTTTGGAAGCCGGAGACACGATCACAATAGAAGACCGGAACGGAAAACTGTACAACACCTATCTCACAACAACTACATTGCATCCCGGCTCAGGACAGACAATTGCCTGTAATGCCAAGAGCGCAGCTAAAAATAGCAGCACCCGGTATAGTCAGGCAACACAGACGTATGTGGATGCATGGAACTTGGTAGAAAAAGAAAAAAGTGAAAGAAAAAAGGCTATTGAGAAATTGCAGGAATCTCTTTCTGTCGGAAGTGGACTCTTTGCGACTTACGTTCAACAGGAAGACGGAAGCACAATCTCATATTTTCACGACAAGAGCACTCTGAAAGAATCAAAAAATGTGATCAAAATCACATCTGAGGCAATCGGCGTGTCAAATGATGGTGGTAAAACTTATCCATTTGGCTTCCAGCTGACCGGAACGATGATAACCAAACTTCTGTACGCCGAGGGAATCAATGCAGATTATATTGATACCGGTGCATTGACAGTAAAAGATAAAGACGGAGATATTATCTTCCAGGTCAATATGGACACCAATACAGTATACATGAATCCGGACATTTTGATTATTGGCGACCAGACTCTGACTGAAAAGCTGAAAAGCATGGACAACAATATTGCAGAAGCAAAAAACATGACCATGCAGTTGACCAACGACTACCAGAGCATCACTACGGATGCCGATGGAAATATCAGCGGAACATTTCCGACTGTGACAACTACGGCTCAGGTTATGTACGGAACGAACGATGTGACCAATGATTGCACCTACACCATTACGAAATCCAATAACGTGACTGGCTCATGGAATGATTCCACACATACTTATACCGTGACCGGATTGAGTGCAGATAACGGATGGGTGGACATCAAAGCCACTTATCTACGGGCATTGTCAATCACGAAGCGGTTTACGGTTGCGAAGTTAAAAGCTGGAAAGAATGGAATCAACGGATTAGATGGTAAAACATCATACTTTCACATCAAGTATAGTTCTGTAGCGAGTCCGACATCATCTAGCCAGATGACCGAGACCCCGTCCACATATATCGGCACTTATGTAGATTACGAACCGAATGACAGTACAGACCCAAAGAAATACACATGGTCAAAATTTGAGGGAACAGATGGCAAAGATGGCATTGCCGGAACGAACGGAACAGATGGAAAGACATATTATCTGCACATTGCCTATGCGAACAGTGCTGATGGCAGGACTGGTTTTTCCGTTTCTGATGGAACTAATAAGATATATATTGGTCAGTATACCGATACCACTAAAGCGGACTCTACTGACCCTACGAAATATACGTGGAGTAAGATCAAGGGTGAACCGGGAGTTGATGGCAAACCGGGAACTGATGGAAAGCCCGGTGCAGACGGTAAGCCGGGTAGAACCTACATTATTGAGCCGTCCTGTACGGTTCTAAAACGCGGAGCAGATAAGGTTATCAGCCCGAACTTCTTGGAGTTCAACGCGTATTACCGCGATGGCGACTCAGCTACCAGATATGCATATAGTGGTAGATTTGTAATTGAGGAAACCGCCGATGGAAACACATGGAAAACTATTTATACATCATCCGCGAACGAAAGCTCAGTCAAGCATTATCTGTATACTGTTTTGACAGATGGAAATGGTCAAACCATAACAGGCGGCAACGGTACTACAGTTGGAATTCCACGCGATATAACCAACATCCGGTGCAAACTGTACGCGGCTGGCGGCACAACAGATATGCTTGATATGCAGAGTGTTGCGGTAGTTATTGATGTTGATAATCTAACGCAGACGGACATCGTAAATATCCTTTCCAACAACGGAGCATGGAAAGGGTTGTACTACAAGAATGGTCAACTGTATATCAGTTTTAGTGCGGCGTTAGGCGGCGAACTGGCATTGGGCGGAGCGAATAATGGAAATGGTATCCTTGCGGTTTACAATGAGTCAGGTAATATATCATACAAATTAACTAGCAATGGAAATGTGTTCTATAACGAAACGGGGCAATGTACCGCCGCATTAGTAGATGGAAAGATGCTTTTTCCGGACACTCCTTTTACAGTTACGACAGGTCAGTGGTCTAGTACGCAAAAAGGTTTTATCTATGGCTCAAAAGGTCTGAACCGGTTCAGCGGCCGCGTATACGGAAATGCAGACGGTACAGTTAAATTTGATTATACCACAGAATCTTTTGACGGATATTACGAACCTATATTTCTTGAAGATGATGAAATAAACGGCTTTTTTGATGTATTAAAAGCAACGAACTATTTAATAGCTAAAGAATTGATGGGATTACCGGATAGTGATGGAATAGTTAGGGTAAAAGTCACAAGTGCTATGGACATTTCAAAAACACTCAGATTATACAATCTAACACACGTATCATCCGGTGGACATCTGGTTCTTTCACAAGACGGAGCAACAGTAGCTTATCTTTCCTCATCTTCCAAACGGTACAAAGATGTCCAGAAGAACCTTGAATGTATGGAACAATGGTATGATATAGAACCTGTTTGGGCGAAATACAAAGACGGTTATCTCGCGGACGATGATATTTTTAACGGAAAAAATATGCCAATGTTTCTAGCAGAAGATGTGGAAAAACATATGCCGGAGGCGGCGGTATACAAAAACGGCAAAATTGAGGACTGGAATTATCGTGTGATGATTCCGGCAATGTTTGCAATGTTGAAACAGCAGAAATCAGAGATAGATTCTCTCAAACAAGAACTGGGCGAAATTAAACAGCTTTTGAGAAAGGAGTGATACCATGGCTTCATTAAAAACAGATGTGCTGAGTGCTTTGCCGGCAACCACATCTTTGCAGGATACGGACTTGATTCCGGTCGGAACCGGTGCCGGAGCCACGCTAAAAAAAATGACGGGCACGAACTTGAGAAAAGCATTGCTCGGTTTTTCCGGAGCTGGATATGTGCTTCTCGAGGCAACTACGGTCAATGTAACTGCACCGTCGACAGCGGCAGGAAAATCCACCAGTGCAGTTACAGCGACGTTCACCAAAAACGCGAATGCAGACCTGCTAGTTCCAATTCAGAGAACGTCCGGTTGGCTGACCTGTACAGGAATATCCGTGTCGGGAAACACGCTGACTACTTATTTCCTCAACACGACAACAGGAACGCATTCCGGAGCGGCTACATTTTTGATATTACAGTTTAAAAAAATTACAGTATAAGGAGGCAAAAGCATGGAAATCAAAGCAATTGATGTATCGTCAGATCAAGGCAAACCAGACTGGGAAAAAGTCGCAAAATCCGGCATAAAAGCAGCAATCCTCAGAGTCCATCAGAGATATGGCGTGGATTCTTCGTTTGAGCATAACTACAAAGGATGTAAACAGAACGGTATTCTGGCAGGGGCATACAAATACAGTTATGCCTTAACACCGGCACAAGCTGTTGAAGAAGCTGAGAACGTGATTGAAGTACTGAACGGACGCGGACTGGACTTTCCAGTATTCTACGATCTCGAATGGAAACAGCAGAGAAGCCTTGGGAAACAGGCAATCGAGAATATTGCGGTTTCATTCTTGACCAGAATGAAAAAAGCCGGTTATAAAGTTGGTATTTATTGCAATATGGACTGGTATAATAATTACCTGTCCGAAAACCTCAAGAAATATGACCTCTGGCTTGCAAGATATGCGAATAATGACGATGGAACTATTCCGAATCGACTCAGACCGTCCGTTGGTATCGGCTGGCAGTATTCAGAGAGTGGAAAAGTAGAAGGAATCAGTGCGAATGACGTTGATATGGACGTATTCTATACGGATTATCGGACGGAAAAGAAAGAGGAGGGAACAGTGAGTAAAACAAAATTACAGAAATTTACAGAACTCGGAGATTATTACGCCTCAAATGGTGGATATCTTGAAAAGAAAAGCAATGCTTATCTGGACGATTTTAAGAAGAATGCCGGATATAACAACTACACCAAATTTGCCCGTGATGTAAATTCTTGGGGGCAGCCGGGTTGTCAGGCTCAGCCGTGGTGTGCAGAGTATCAGTTCTGGAAACTGGTAAAAATCCTTGGAATCACCAGAGCATTAAAGATTATGGGCGGTGGTTTTTACAATTGCGTATCAATCACAAATCACGCTAAAGCAAATGGAACATGGCATAAAGCACCAAAAGTAGGTGCGTTGATTATATTCCGTAACGGTTCCCATGTTGGCTCTGTTCGTAGGTTCAATGGCAGCATCGTTTATACCAATGAAGGAAATACTTCCAGTGCTGCGGGGGTAGTCGCAAATGGTGGAGCTGTTCGCAATAAATCCTACGCTATCAACGATTCTGCAATTGATGGGTATGTTTGGATTGACTGGGGCGAAGAAAAAGCGTCTACAGCCGCTTGGAAAGCAACCGGAACGGCTACATCTACGGTGGACGACCTTTATATCCGTGAAACACCGAATGGATATGTTCTTGGCGAGATTAACAAAAGCAACCGTGTTGAAATCAATGGTGAGAAGTCTGGAATGTGGACAAAAGTAAAAGTCGCAGGCATTGGCATTGGTTGGGCTGCGACAAAATATCTTAAGATTGACGGAGTAGAGAATACAGCCACAACGATTTCTAAAAAGCAAGACAAGAATCAGAGGTTGTACACTGGACAGGTTACAGCTTCCAGCCTGAACGTCCGCACATGGGCTGGAACGGAATATCCGAACATCAAAAAATATCCGACATTGAACAAAGGAAACAAGGTTGACGTAATGAACTTCACTCAGAAAGCAAGTGATGGTAGTTCTTGGTATTACATCCGTATTGCCGGAAAATATTTCGGATTCGTTTACGCAAAACACATTGGCAAAGTGTGATAAATGTGATATAATAAGTATACCATAATTCAACTCCTCCCCAGAGTTTGAGCATGGACTCAAAAAAAAGAGATGGTCTGTTTCTTTCCTTGGCAGATCATCTCTTTTTATTACTTGTTTATATATTCCCAATATTGATTTTTAATATCCGCATATCCGTTCTTCCGAATCAGTACTTTATCTCCGGAAAACATCGTAAAATCAGAATCCAGCTTTTGCACATAATCCATGTTTACAACAAAGGACTTGTGGCAACGCAAAAAACGTTTATCGAGGTAAGGCTCAACTGACTTTAAAGTTGCATACATATTGTGTATAATCCCGTTCGTGCAATGTACAAAAACCTGCTTATCCCGTGCCTCGAGGTACTCGATTTTATTCAATGGAATTCTTATGATGCAATCTCTGTGCCTGATCGTGAGCATCTTGTGTTTCATATCACTCAGGGTATTGTCAATCACAGAAAACAGTCTTCCGTGCTCGTTTCCCTTGATGATATAATGCGTAAATTCAACATCCAACGCATCAAAAACGAAATCCTTGTGAGCTGTCCAAAAAGCAATTTCGCCCTTATATCCACACTCCCGGAGTTCTTTGGCAATATCCACGCCATTTTCGTTTTTAAGTACCACATCCAAAACAATCATATCAAACCATTTTCCGTCCTTGACATCATCTATCAAGGGTTCCCCGCTGAAATAACCGTCTATCGTATAGTTCCGGTCACCGTTTTGCTTTAAAAACGGTTCGATTCGATGTTTGAAATACTCAACCTGTAGTTCACAATCGTCACAAATAGCGATTTTCATAGTAATCACCTTCCGTTTATCGCTTGCACTTCAACTTTCATCAGATTATCCTCATCTAAGTAATTAATTATGGTAATATAGTAGCACTGAAACGGAAATGTGTAAATAGTTCAGCGGAAGTTTAAAAACATTCGACATCTTAATACGTTGGTACAGCCTGCCAGATTGCTCTGGGGAGGAAACGTGATCGTAAATGCAGGCTTTGCCATAAAAAGAGCCGGGGAGTAAAATCCTCGGCTCGTTGCTTACTGCAATTTAATTAATACTTTTTCATCAGTCCAGACGTTGGCAGTATACTCCAATTCTACAGACTGAGAATCAATTGGTATACTGTAATATGTAGAAAAAGAAACACTTCTTCCAGAGGAAAGATTAGTATTTATGAAACCTCTGTTATCCAAACCATATGTTTGTTCACAAGTTTGATTATCAGCATAGCACTTAAAGTCATAGATACTTGCGTACTTGTCTGTGTTTCCAACATTATTGTATGTAAAAGATACCTTTGCATACTTCATTCCATCGGCAGGCGTATAAAGCCCGTATTCGTCTTCGTAATCCTGAAAATCAGTGTCTGCATCATCTACAGTGATTTGCAACCCGTTAACTTCAAATGTAGATCCGACAGTTACATAATCAGGTGCAGATTCTTCAACTGGCTCAGGAGTAGGCATATCAGAAGAATTATTGATTTCTTCTGATACTTCATTTGCAATATCCTGTATTTCTTGCTCGTATGCATTTTGTTCCGTCGGAGAAGGAGTGCTTGCACTGTCTGAATTAAGCCCTCCATTACTCAAAACAAATACTGCCAATACGGGGAAAATGATTGACAATGCAATTCTTGTACCTTTTTTGAAGTGTTTGTATTTCCACATAGTGAACAAACCGATGGGCCAGAATATCAAAATCATAAATACTGTAAATCCGGTAGATGCAAACACAGAATTCTTCTTTTCTTCTTCTTGAAATTGCTGATACGAGAATGAACTAGACTGATTGCTAGTATTATTTTGGACTTTTTGGATATTTACATTGGTTTCACCAGATTTGAATTTGTCAGCATGGTTTCTAGCATATTCATTCACAAGATACCAATCGGAAACAAAATCTTTTTTAAAATACTTGTCTGCTATGTTTACTAAAAAATCTTTAGTTATTTCATATTTTTCAGAGTTAGCATTTACACATATTTTAAAGGAATCCTTGTAGTTTGGGGTAGAAAATGCAATTTTAAGTTGGTTGCGACCAAAATCATCTGGCTCTTCTTTTGAATAATTCAAAACAAAATCATCAACAGGAGATTCCATAATTTGATTGTGATTATAGAAAACTTTGATTGTTTCTGACGTTGCTTGAATATACATAGAATCGTTTATCTCTACAGTATATTCTTTTGGTTTTTCTTTTTCGGGCTGTCCTTTGATTAATGGAAAACCACAGTTTGGACAACTGGCAGCCTTGTCACTTATTTCTTTCCCACATTCAGGACATTTAATTATAGCCATATCTTTTCCTCCTTGGTAAAATTTGCATATATTATACCGCAAGATTCAACAATATCATAGTCAAAACCGAAATATTTTTCATATTTTTATCCATCAAAAATGCAGTTTTATCGTTTTGCCCGATTAATTTGCACAAAAAGTGGTATAACTAAGTACATAAATTATAGACTAAAGAGGTATATATTATGAGGAAGATTGAGAGATTGCTGATCGCAGTAGGAGTACTCTTTTTTGCAAGCTACATCATTCACTTGCCGATGTGCAATCAAGATTATTTGTGTAAAAGCTCCATCCACTTGTCAGAGGATATGTACAAGCATTCAACCTTAAGCCAGAGCATAAAAGAGGTTCTAAGAACGAACGATATTGCAGAAAACATAGAAAATTCGTCAAAAGCGAACTTTATATTTGCGAAAGTAAAGGTTATATTTGAAATCACAAATATTCCAGTATACCACTGGCAACTTGCGAGGGGAAATTTGAATGCGTCCCGTTTTATTCCGTTTTATTGGACATATCATAAGGTATAATACAAACATAAGTTCGGAACATATTTCCCACTGTCTGGACATATACTTTACTGTAGGCAGTAGTTTTCAAGCAGGGAGGGTTAATTATGGACTATAGGAAAGAGATTATTGAGATGATACAGAAGATACACAATGAATCAATGATAAGATTTATTTATGGATGCGTAAAAAGAGTGTATAATGAAGAAAGGGTAGGAAGATGATTCCCACCCTTGCATCTTAAAAAATAAATTGTTCAAAAAAATCACATAGCAAATCTTTTTTATCGGGCGGCAGATTATCGTATTCAAGAATAATTCTTTTGAAACGAGGGTCTGACTGCTCGATTTTTGTAACCACATCTCCGAATTCAATATCAGGATCTTGATTTTCTTTTAAATCTGTTAAGTCTGACATTCCTATACGGAAATAATCTGCCAAAGCTCTAATCTTTCCAGTACCTGGCATAGAATTGCCTTTGCACCACATATTAAACGTGGATGCGTTTGCACCAATAGCTTCAGCAATCTCTTTTTGTTGCTTTCCGCTTTTCGAAATATACCGATTCAGGTTATTCGAAAATATCCTCTTTTGTTCATTGTCCGTCATAATTATCTTTTCCTCCTTACACCTGGTATTTTACACCATAATTAAATTAAATTCAATATCAAATTCAATTATTTTGAATTTTAGTGTTGACAATTCAATTTAATTGAATTATAATAAGCTCATAAGTTAAGAAAGGAGATGAGCGAATGCCAAAAATTTCACTAGAAGCCGTTCGCGTGAACGCAGGATACAATCAGAAAGAATGGGCTGAAATATTCGGTATTTCCAATGTTACGGTAGTTAACTGGGAAAAAGGAAAAACTGAACCTACACTATCTCAGCTTAGAAAAATGAGTGAACTTTCTGGAATCCCTATGGATTTTATTTTTGTGCCAAATAAATTCAATTAAATTGAATTAGAAAGGAGCAGTATGAACGAATTACAGATTTTTAATTCGGAAGAGTTCGGAGAAATTCGAACAGTGACTATTGACAATGAACCTTGGTTCGTTGGAAAAGATGTGGCATTGGCACTTGGATATTCCAATGCGAGTAAAGCAGTTTCAGTTCATGTTGAAGAAGAAGACAGAATTTTAAAGGTTCTTGAAGCAGATTCCCAAAATGGGAATGTGGTAAAAACTCAAACAGCACTCATCAATGAATCTGGCTTATACGCTTTAATCTTCGGGAGCAAACTTGAATCAGCTAAGAGATTCAAACGTTGGGTAACAAGCGAGGTTCTTCCAACAATTCGAAAGACAGGCTCTTATCAGAAACCAATGACCATAGCAGAACAGATTCAGCTTCTGGCTCTTGGCAATCAAGACCATGAGGAACGAATCGAGAAACTTGAGAATACCATGACTATTGATTACGGTCAGCAGAAGTACATCAGTGATCTGGTTTCCAAGGTGGTAATTGAGGTATTGGGCGGAAAGAAATCCAATGCTTATGATGAGATTGGAAAGAAAGTATTTGCAGAATGCAACAGGGATGTAAAGACTTACTTCGATGTGAATGCCAGAAATAACATTCCCAAGCTGAGGTATCAGGAAGCAGTGGAATATATCAAAGAGTGGACACCGTGTACCAATACCAAAATGATGATTCGTGACTGTAATGCCCAGATGACAATGTAGGAGGGAGATATGGAAGAAAAGACAATTATCAAATTAAAGAGCGGAGATGTGTTTGAAATTGACGGCTCTTATGGTGATCTTGTTAGACCATCTATGTATCCAGATGTGATTATGTTGGAATTTGATAAGAATGGAGAAAACCATTTGCTAAAAATTTGTTTAAATGATGTGCTCTATGTGGACACAATCACACAAAGCACATCAGATGATTAAGCGTGTGGTGGTTTTATTGCATTTGCCTTGGCTAGTTTGATAGGTTCTTTTGACAAGATATTAAGAAATTCTTCACTGTATTCGTGGTACAGCATAATGATTTCTTTAGTGTCAGAACCATCTTTAACAGATTTAGCAACAGCCAGATCATGAGCAATTTGGTTAATATCCATTGGTCACACCTCCTTCCCATAGGAGATTATAACATAGAAAGGAATGATATGTTGGAAGAAACTAATGCATTACTCAAACAGATTTTAGAAGAGCTTAAAGCCATTCGAAAAGAGATTGCACCTACAAGAACAAAAAAAGTAACGCACACAGCAAATATCTCCGGGAAGACAATTACCGAATGCGTTACAAGCGGAGTTAGTTCTGCGATTCAGAAATCCATTCGTGATACTGACGAAGCAGATTCACAGCGATTGAAGCAGATAATCCAGTAATTGCAGATAAGAATTTGCAGGCTGACACTGAAACGTCAATGCAAATATGTACGGATACGTTAGTCCGGAATTTACGCCTGTGGAGAGTACAAGAACTTGTGAGTAGATTGATATTTATATCATCAAAAGCATACTCGTTGAAGTAGGAATGGAACATAAAAGTTTATAACTTTTTATAAGTTTTCAGTAACGGAATAAGAGAATGATTAAATGTAATAAAAAAGGAGAAATCAGCGAATGATTAAATGCAATAAAAAAGGAGAAATTTCTTTTAAAGGAAATGTACCGGATCTTATGACTGATTTATCCATGATCGCAAGAAAAATGCGAGAACTTTTCATGGAAAAAGGAATGTAAAAAGATGAAGCTGAAGAAGGAATTAAACATGCGGTAGAAGTTGGATTCTGGACAGAAGAAAAACTTACTGAAGAAAGTAATAAATTGGTCAAGGAGCTTGTGGACTTAATATCGAGGGGATTAAAGAATGAATAAAAATACTTATGAACCAGAAACTCTCGAAGAGGAATTTGCTTTTCTGGTAGGGAGAGTAGCGGCACTCGAAGCCGTAATGAACAAGGATGACAGCGACTACATTAAAAAAGAAGATGTGGCTGCGATTCTTGGAATTGAGTTCAAAGGTAAAGAAGAGTAAGGTTTGGCTCCGCGGGTACGGCGAATACCACGCAGAGCCGCGTATCTAACTTAATTGGGTAAGTTAAATACAGGTAAAGTATAACATACCTTCCTGTATTTGAAAAGAAAAAATAAACCAGGAGGGCATTTTTTATGTCAAAAATCAAAGAAAACAAAACTCTTGCAAGTGAAATTATCGCAGATCAGGAGTCAAAAAACAAGAAGATGGAACTCGCAGTTGTAGCATTATCTGTTGCGTTGCTCGCAACGGTGGTCACGAAAGGAAAAGGAAAATGAGCAAAGTTTTGTGCTTTATGGGAGTTATGGCAGAAATAGGAGTATTTTCCACAGTGGCAATCGTGCTGTGGTGGACAAGCGGAATGGATGTATGGAAAATCCTGTGCATCAGTGCAGCTGCTTCAAGTCTTATTTCTCTTCCCATAATGCTCCAGATCGAGAGGTGGATAGAAGATGGGAGAAAACAATAAAGCCACAGTGGTTGGAAGGTTCACAAAAGGATTTGCCTATAGCTACTGTATGCATGGCGAAAATTTCTATACCACAGAAATTGCGGCAGAGCGGTTGAGCGGAAATTATGATTATATTCCAGTTACAATTTCCGAGCATCTGATTGACACGAGAGAGGACTTCACTGGAGAACCAGTGGAACTTGTGGGAGATTTTCGTTCCTATAATAAGCAGAGAAAGAACCGAAGTCATCTAATTCTTACCTTGATGGCACAGGAGATCACTTTCGTAGATGATTCAGAAGCGTTTCCAGAGGATAAGATATTCCTTGATGGGTTCATCTGCAAGCCGCCTACATACAGAAAAACTCCTCTTGGAAGAGAAATTGCAGAAATATTACTTGCAGTGAACAGGCCTTACGAAAGATCAGATTATATACCGTGCATCTGCTGGGGAAGAAATGCAAGATGGGCAAGGAAACTTCCGGTTGGAATTGGGCTTACCATACATGGAAGAATCCAGAGCCGGAAATATGGGAAAGAATCCAAAATGGCATATGAAGTATCAATTAATAATATGGGAGTGAGAATTAATGAAAACAGTGGAATTAAAGCAGCTCAGTGTTGAGAATTATAAAAAATTAGAGTCTGCATCTTACCAGTTCGCACCGAAAACGATGGTATCTGGAAGAAACAGGCAGGGAAAGTCTACATTAATGGATGCGTATTTCGATACGCTGACAGGAAAATTGGCAGACGGTACACTTCCGAGCGGTGTCAGGAGAAAAATTGATGGTGAGGAAGTTGAGGGTGATGTAATTAGAGAACTGGTTATTCTTATTGACGGAGTAGAAGCTGTGATCCGTAAGGAAACGAAGAAAGGTAAATCTTCCAGCACCACAAAGTATCAGGTGGATGGTTTCGATTATAATAAGAAGAGATTCGAAGAATACCTGAGCAGTATCGCAGACCCGGAAGTAATTCTGATGTGTAGCAATGCCAGAATATTTCTGAACGAAATCCGAAAATCTTCAGTGGGAGCAAGAGGACTTCTTGAAAAAATGGCGGGATTTGATATTGCAGAATTTATGAAAAGCCATTCTGAAGTATCGAAAATCACAAAAGGTCATTCGGTAGAAGAAACTATGAGGAAGCTCAGTAAAGAACGGCTTGATCAGAAGAAGGAACTGGATGCCAAGAAATCTGAACTTCAGTCTGCAAGAAGCAAGGAAATTGAGTGTGTAGACCGAACAGAAGAGAGAGAAAGCCTTCTGGATAAACTGAGTGAATTAAAGCAGAAGATGCAGCAGTTGTTAGATTCCAGCAAAGCATACGACGAACTGTCATATGAGATTACAGGATTGAAGAAATCCATGAATGCACTGGTTGCGGATGCAGAGAAAGAACGAAGAAATGTAGCTTCCTTATATAATGACCGCTTGTTCAAGAAAAAACAGGAAGAAGAAAATCTTCGCACACTTGAAAACCTTCTGGCAACTGCCGAAAAACCGGAACGTATACAGCAGGGAATCGCGGTATTACAGGAGAAATACAAACAGACCTATATGTCCAGTTTCGACGATTCTGCATTGAAAGAAATTGAAGCAGAGGAATTCAATCCAGAATCAACTATTTGCCCGACTTGTGGACAGAATCTTCCAGAAGATCAGATTGAACAGCTTAAGTCCAATTTCGAGAGGATTAAACAGATCAGAATTGATGCAGAACTGAAAAAGAAAGAACAGTTCGAAAAAGACAAACAGCAGAAACTCAGAGAAATCAATGAAGATGGACAGGCGGAAGTTTCCAGAAAGAAAGAAGTAGACAAGTCACGCGGAGAACTGGAATCCCAGATTGAACAGACAAAGCAGAACATTGCAACACTTGCATCCGAGATTGTTCAGATTAAGCAGAGATGGAGAAGTATGCCAGAAGAACCGGATATGTCCGACAATGCAGAATATCAGGCATTGTTAGCCGAAGTCCAGAAGAAGCAGGAACAGATGGACAGCATGACAAATAACTCTGATGAGAAAGAAGCTGTCATGCAAGAGCGGTTGGGAGTAGAACGCCAGTTAGCACAGATAGATGCAGATATTCGGCAGCAGGAAAAAATGAAGCAGGAAAAAGCAGACGAAATCGAACGGTTGACAAAAGAACAGAGAGAAATTTCCCAGAAAGAATCCGATGTTCTGTCACAGATTGACTTGCTGAAAGAGTTTTCCATTCAGAAGAATCAGGTACTTGCAGATACAATCAATCCACACTTTAAACATTTCCATTTCCAGTTCCTTGACTACACACAGGATGGAGAGCCAGTGGAAGTATGCCGGATGATCGTAGATGGTATTGATTACTTCAACGGACTGAACCACTCTGATCAGATTCTGTGTAACATTGACCTTGTGGCAGGATTGCAGGAACTGAACGGATTGAAACTTCCAATTTGGATTGACGATGCAGAATCCGTGAACGAAGAGCGTTTTCCGAAGATGGAACAGCAGGTCATTTACTTGAAAGTATCTGATAACGAGTTGAAAGTGGAGGGATTCTAACATGACGTACAATATTCCAGAAGCTATCAAGGCACAGGAACAGTTCTGCGATAAGAACGAATATCCATGTTTTGCACCGGATAATGGCATCTGTTGGGACTGCCATCAGAATATCTATTCCGAAAATGGAAGAACCAGATACGGTAAGGAAACACATGGTATTTCGGTGGAAAGTGCCGGACATTATCTGATTACAGGATGCCCGTTTTGCAGCAGAAGCTATTGTGATTGAGTAAAAGCAATCAGCACAGAGAAGTAACGGTACTGTTTGGAAGAGACAAGAACAGCAATGGAGGGGCAGCGATGCGAGTGGTAGCGAAACGCAGGGGAAATGAAATGCAGTGAGAGGTCCAGTAAAGTAAAGAAATTGAAAAGCAAAGGTGTGCAGAGCAAGGGAGATGCATGGAACAGATATGAGTCGCAATGGTATAGCAGCACACTGCTGAGAATCGCAAAGGAGAAGCGTAGAAACGCACAGAAAAGCACAGAAAAGCCAAGGCGGGGTTGTGCGACGCAAGGTTTTGAACGGCAAAGGAATAGCGTAGAATTGAATTGCAGCGGAGGAGCATGGCCTTGACAAGCAAAGCATTAAGCAAAATATAAAAATCGGAGGAATACGAGATGAAAGAAATGAAAGTCAGATTAACATTTTTAGAGGAAGTTCTGGGTACTGCAAATGCAGAAAGAGATATTCACGAGAAGTTCATTGCATCTAAAGCACCAGATGCACCATCCCGGGAGCAGGAAGTTGAAGCTCTTGGAATTGAAGAAGTTATCGAAAAAGGAAGAACTATATTCACAAAAGATGAAAACGGCAATCCGTTCTTATGGGACTATCAGATCAGAGGATTTTTCAAATCAGCTGCACAGGCAGGTTCCTATATTGGTGGAGCGAAGAAACTTGCAGCATACAAAAAGAAAATTGACTTGCTGGTATTTGTAAACGAACGCAAGATACCGTTTATTCTTCCAGAAGGCACAGAGCTTTCTGATTGCCAGAGACCACTGAGAGCACAAACACCACAGGGCGAACGAATTTCACTGGCAGACAGTGAAACAGTTCCGGCAGGGTCAACAGTAGAATTCACAATCAGAGTGCTGGATGATTCACTCATGAAATATGTAATTGACTGGCTTGATTATGGAGCATTCAACGGTATTGGTCAGTGGCGAAACTCAGGTAAAGGCCGTTTCAAATGGACTGAAATCACGAAATAAGCTACGGCATGGCTGATTGTAGTTATGATAGGTAAAGCAAAGGTGCGGAATAGCCGGATATTGATCTGCTTCGGCGAAGCGTAGCTTAGAAAGGTAATGCAAGGGAATAGTCCTGAAAGGCGATGATGTGTGCTGTATAGGCACAGTGAGGAAAAGTTATGAATCGCAAAGGTAACGCATAGCAACGAACAGTTCAGCATAGGCGAAGTGAAGAATGGTCGTGCTATGGAAACGAATAGTACAGCAAAGTAATGTCAAGGCGATGAATGGACTGGTACAGTACTGTCGTGGCTCAGCATTGAACAGCGATGAAATGTAAAGGCGAAGCGTAGAGCTGAGCAGAAATGCGTCGGAAGAATAATTATAATTATTGAAAAGGAGAATTAAAATGGCAGAAAACACACAGGTAGCAAATTTTAACACACAGCTTTCCTATTACACAAATCGGTATGTCGATTTAATGGAAAGAGATTTAACTTCAAGAGGAATGGAATTTGATTCCTACTCAAAAGATTGCGTAGTAGCGGCAATGGGATCTATTTTCCAGATGGTGCATGAGAGCGGCACTAATTTTGAAGCAATCAACGGCTCTAATCTTAAATTTATCTTGAGTAAGGTCGCAGCGTTGAAACTGAATGCAAATGCACAGCCGAGAGAATGTTATTTCCAGATCAGAAATGTAAATGTAGCGGCGAAAGGGCAGAAACCTCAGTGGGAAAAGAAGGTTGAATTTGCGATTGAGGGTGATGGAAACGATGCTCTTGTAAGTAGATATGGTGTCAATGTGGCTAAAGTATTTCCATATTGGAAAGTCAGAGAGGGTGACAAGTATATCCCACCGAGACATAAAGGTGTGGAAATCACGCCGCCGGAATGGGAAGAATCCGGAATTGGAAAAGTAGTTCGCGTCGTATATCCGATTCAGTATAAGGATGGACATGTTGAATATCTTTCTTGTGAAAGAGCAGATGTACTGAAGAATCTTGCGGCACATATCAAGAACAATCTCCAGAATAAAACATTCGGTATTTGTGCAGACATATACAAAGCTACAGATGCACAGAAAGCTCAGATTGAAGCAAAGAAAAAAGAAATCATGAAAAAGGTTGCTGATATTGGGGAACTGGAAGCAATTATTGATTGTGAGGAATTAAGACCGTACATTTCCCCGTCGTACTACGAAACACAGTCCAGAGAATCCATGATTATCCGTAAAATGCGTAACAACATTATGAAGTCTATTCCTAAGAAATGGGATAATCCGGTACAGGCATATGAATATAACACGATGGATGCTACCTACAGAGAAGTACAGGAAGAAATCGAGCAGAATGCCAATAAAGAGGAATTCATTCCAGAGCCGATGGCAATTGAGGAACAGCCGACAGTTGCAGAAGTCGTTAAGAAAGCCGAGAAAGAACCAGTTCCGGCAGCAGTTGTCGAGCCAGAGATCCCAGATTTTATGAAACAGGAGGAAATGTGATATGAACAATAAAGAAATTTTACAGAAAGCAAAGGAACTGGTTGAACTTCTGGAAAAACAGGAAGAAACCGGAAAGGTTGAGTTGTCAACACTGAAACGAGGAGAAGTATTTCAGACCACTGGAAAGCGTAAATACAAGGTTCTGGAACAGTATGGAGATACAACGAAAATTATTTCACTTGATCTGGTGAAAGAAAATGTGGAATTCGGAGACAACACGGATTACAACAAATCAAATGTAAAGAAGTTATGCGACACAGAAATCTTAAAGGATTTTGAGGAAGAATTTGGTGCTGAAAGCATCGAAGAGCATACGGTAGATATTATTACCGTGGATGGACAGAAAGTCGGAAGTGTAAAATGTAAAATCCGTCCAATTACATTTGATGAAGCACGAGAATACACAGATATTACACCGAACAATGATCTGAACGACTGGTATTGGACGTTGTCGCCATGGTCGACAGAAGAACGTGGTTGGAGTAAAAGCTTTACCGTTGTTTCCCCTTCGGGCGGTTTCAGCTGCAGCTATTACAACTTCGCTAATGGTGTTCGCCCAGTTTGTATCTTAAAATCTAATATCTTTGTATCTAAGGTGGAGGAATGATTATGAAGAAAAATCTGAAATATTTCGAGAATGAATTATCTCGGTTGAATAAAGAATTTGCAGATTATAAGAAAAAATATATCGGAACACCGGAAATTGGAAAAGTTATTGAACTTGCTGGAATGGATTGGCTGATTCTGGATAAAACAGAAAAAGGATATTTTGCCATTTTGAATGGATTTGATGAAAAAGAAAGAACATTTGATTCAACTTCAAATAACTGGATTACAAGTAAACTGAGAAATGAGTTAAATGCTCGTTTTCTTAAAAAAATTACGGACGAGCTTGGGAAAGATGCAGTTATTGAGTTTGATCGAGATTTACTTTCTATGGACGGCCAGACGGAATACGGACATTGTAAAGATAAGATTTCATTTTTGACGGTTGATGAATACCGAAAATACAGAAAATTACTTCCAAATATGGATAAATGGTGGTGGCTGCTTACTCCATGGAGTACACCAGTAAATGATTTCAGCACAACAATTACCGTTGTTTCCCCTTCGGGCTATATCGGCCGCAACTATTGCTACATCGAGAATGGTGTTCGCCCAGTTTGTATCTTTTCTTCTTCAATCTTTGAATCAGGAAGTGATGATTAATGGCAAATGAAGACTTAAAGGTAATAACAAAGGCTAAGCAGCTCACAAAGCATACATTAATAGTTACCAGCAATTGCAGACGATATCCAAAGAAATACAGGTTTTCGTTGGTAGATAAGATGCAAAATAAAGCATTAGAAATCTACGAGCTGCTTTTTGAAGCCAACCGAACTGATCTGAAAGATTATAAAAGAGAACGGTTAGAACTGCAAACAAAAGCTATTACTTATTGCGATGAGTTGATGTACTTTATAGAACTTTCATATGAATTAGGAATTATCAATTCCGGTGGAATGGAAGCATGGTCGCAAATGGTAAAAGATATAAAGTACATGACTATTTCATGGAGAACAAAAGACAGAAAAAGATAATTTTCACAGGTTATGCACTGCGAATACCGTTGTTTCCCCTTCGGGCAATATCAACAACAACAATTACAACAACGAAAATGGTGTTCGCCCAACATGGATCACATGCAGACAGAGTAAGCGTAAAGCTGAAATCAGAAAAGATACAAGCAAATGCATAACCTTTCCGCAATGGGCAAATATAAAGGAACAAAATAAATGGATAAAGAAATTGTTGCAAATTTTGAGAATTTATATCGTTCTTACAAAAAGGTTAAGAGCGGCAAGAGATTTAATTCAGGTACTGCAAGATTTTCTAATTTGTCTCTTGAAGGCATTCATCTCTTGAAAGAACAATTGGAAAGTCAAACGTATACCATAAATCCGTATAATAAATTTCAAATTCATGAGCCAAAAGAGCGAACGATAGAATCATGTGCATTTAAGGACAAAGTAGTGCAGAGATGCTTTTCTGATTACATTCTGACACCGAAACTTGAAAATATCCTGATTAAATGGAACACTGCCGGGCAGCAAGGAAAAGGACAACACATGGCAATGGACGGATTAAGAAATCAAATGTTGGATTTCTATAAAAGAAATGGAATGAATAGTTGGATTGTAAAATGTGATATTCACAAATACTTTTATTGCATAGACCATGAAATCATGAAAGATGTTTTGGATTATTACTTTGATGATGATTTTACAGTCTGGTTGAACCATTTGTTTATTGACAGTACAGGTAATCCCGGGCTTCCATTAGGAAATCAGGTAAATCAGAAGTACGCATTGTTGCTTTTACATTCACTGGATCAGATGATAACGATTGAATTTGGAAATCCATATTACGGACGATACAACGATGATTTTTATGTGATTTGTAAAACGAAAGAAGATGCCAGAGAAATTCTCGAAGCAATCCGAATGATGATTGAAAGTCTTAGACTGGAATTAAACCCTAAATCACAAATTGTACCATTTCGCATGGGATTGTGTTATCTGGGCTTTCATCATTACGTGACTGATGAAGGAAAATATATCAGAAAATTGCGTGGTGATAAGAAAAGAAAAACACAGAGAAAAATCCGAAGATGGGTACGGGCAGTAAATGGCGGGAAGATGTCGATAGAAAAATTTCATGAAAAATACGGAGCATGCAAGAATCATATGCTTCATGGAAATTGCACCAAACTATGTCATAGTTTGGATTTAGAAATTGAAAGGAGAATGAAATGAGATTAATTAGTCAGACAGGAGATATTGATGTGCCGTATGAGAGCAGTGCTATTGCTCGTGCGGATGGACTGATTGTTGCTTACTCCGTGAATTACGATTCCAAGAGAATTGTTATGGGAATGTATTCTACGGAAGAAAAAGCTAAGAAAGCCATGGAAAGATTGAATAACATATATGCTGAATTTACAACAGCAAACATTGTGTTTAGATTCCCGGAGGATGATGAAGTGTGAAATGTAAGTATTGTAGACCTGTCCGAGATGATAATGACGATCTGATATACACAGAATTTAATGGAGAATGCACTAATTTTACGCAAATCAGATATAAAGGTGGAGAATACAGGCTTTACACAGTAAATACATTCATCAGAATTAATTACTGCCCAATATGTGGAAGAAAATTGAAAGCGAGGTGATGCCATTTGTTCATGCGAGTAATTTCAACAGGTAGTACCAAAGGAAATTGTTACGCTTTGCAGTCAAGTACAGGCGAGATTGTTCTTCTTGACTGCGGATGCAATTACAAAAAAATCCTTAGAGGGATTGACTACCAGATAAGCAATGTTGAAGCTGTACTTCTTTCACATGGGCACGGGTGACCATGTAAAGTCATTCAAAGAAATAATGGATGCAGGCATTCAGATTTACACTAATGACGAGACCGTTGAGGACATGAACATCCGAACAGGCGAACTGATGAAAGGCGTTCCAGAAAGATACCCATTTAGAGTTGGTTCGTTTATCGTGACTCCATTTGAGCTGCCGCATACGACATATGATAAAGAAGCAAAAATACTTATTCCGTGTCCGAACTACGGCTATCTGGTACAGCATGAAGAAATGGGAAAACTCCTGTATATGACCGATTTCGAATTCTGCAACTATAGTTTCCGCAGGATGCAAGTTGAACATCTGGTAATTGAGTGCAATTACTGTGAAGAATTGGTGAATAGGTCAGAAGCTAACTACAGACACCGAATAAAAGGGCATTGTTCTTTGTCAACTTGCAAGCAATTCATTAAGCAAAACCGCACAGAATCACTTCGGACGGTAACACTTGTACATTTAAGTGGTCAGGCGTCAGATGCCCGTAAAATACAGCAAGAAATACAGGAAGTCGCAGGAAACAATGTTCTGGTTCAGATCGGACGGGCTGGACTGGAAGTTGATTTGAATTTGTGCCCGTTCTGAAAGGAGAACACATGAAAAAATGGACAAAACAATTACTTGTTGAAGATGGCAATGAGTTTTTTAACGTAGAAATTACTAATGTATCGTTAAACTTTAGAGATCACGGTTCGCTCACTCTTGATATTTCACTTTCAGGAGAAGGAACTGGAGTTGTATATGGCGGATATGTTCTCGGGAAAGGGTATCTTGATTCAAAGACTTTCACAGGCTCCGCATCAGGGCTTGAAGCAATTATGAGAATCATGGACGTAGTTGGTGTAGAAGATTTAATGGACATGAAAGGAAAATATGTCAGAGTAGCAAACAAGGGATGGGGAAGTTCTGTAAAGATTATCGGAAATATCATTAAAGATAAATGGTTTGATTACGGAAGTTTCTTTGATGATAAAGAAAGAACAAAAGGAATGAATAATGAGCATCCTTTAGAATCACTCAAAAAATTAAAGAAACCGTCAACTCACAGTAATCCAGAGGAAGTTGACCCATTGTTCTGCCGGTATAACAAGGGTTGGAATGATGCAATCGAAAAGGTCGAGAAACTGTTTTCAACGATTTCTAAGGAGAAAAAACATGAATAAAGTAATTTTGATCGGACGTTTGATTAAAGATCCAGATGTCCGAATGGGAACAAATGATACTAAGATTGCCAGATGCACACTTGCAGTCAACCGCAAGTATCACAAAAACAATGAACCCACAGCTGATTTTATCGGCTGTGTGGCTCTTGGGAAGAATGGCGAGTTCGCTGAGAAGTATCTGTACAAAGGAATTAAAATCGCAGTCACCGGAAGAATTCAGACCGGCAGTTATACTAATCGCGATGGGCAGAAAGTGTACACCACTGACGTATTAATCGAGGAACAGGAATTTGCGGAAAGCAAGAAGAGCCAGTCAGAAGAACAGCGTCCACCGATTCCGAGTCCAGAACAGGGTGCAGATGATTTTATGAGCGTTCCGGCATTCACAGAAGATGATGAGCTTCCGTTTAGTTAAGGAGTGATTAAATGAATAATCCAGTCTTGGAAACAAAATCTACATACAAAGGTTATCCATATGTGGTTCTGTTTATGCCCGGAGCATACAGATGCGGATATGTTGGAGTACCTTACAGTCACAAGTTAGCGAAGAAAAGTGTTAATAAGTTAAGTCATCTTAGATGCCATGGTGGAGTTACCTACGCAGAATCGCATTTATATAATTGCGATGATAAAGATACATGGTGGATTGGATTTGATTGCGCTCATTGTTTTGATGGATATGATATTGAGTTAGCGAAGCAGTATTTCGGGGGCAAACCAGGTTTCAAAATGATGCTTCAGGCAGCGGAAGATTTATGGGAAAAGGCAAACAAAGATCCAGAAACTGAAATCCGTTCGCTTGCTTACGTCAAAGATGAGTGCAAGAAACTCATTGACCAGATTAAAAAGGAGTAATACCGGGTGGATTATAGAAAAGACATTGATGTGGACTACAGAAAAGTTTTTGCAATGAAGCAAGAGCGAGAAAACAGAATACAAAAGATATGTCCAAACATTCCGAATTCTAGTGGCATATATGCTTTTTACAGGGTGGATGAAGCTGGAATTAGGCGCAGTTACGTGGGACAGGCGCTTAGACTTCGTGAGAGATGTGCGAGCCATTTAGCAGAATATGACCACATAGCATTAAGCCTTAAAAAGCATAAGTTTTACAGTGAAAGCAATCCTACTGGTTGGAAACTTGCATACAGAACTTGCCCCAAAAGTGAGCTTGACCAAAAAGAAATTGAAACGATCAAGGCTTTTGCAGATAAAGGTTTCCAGATGTACAACATTACAGCCGGTGGACAGTCAACTGGTAAGCAAGTAACAGGACAGTACAAACCGCCTAAGACATATAGGCAAGGTATACAGCAAGGCAAAATAACCCTTGCAAGAGAATTAAAACATATCATTGATACTCACTTAGAAGTATCAATCAGGCCAGAAAAATCAAACAATAAGGTGTCCATAAAGGCACTCGAAAAATTCAACAATCTTCTTGATGAAGACTCTTACAAATGATAAAGCTGCCGGTTCTGGCAGAGATAAAATTCCATACAAAAGATATTACAACTGAATAATGCACGCCCTCTGGGAATGGAACAGTGTGACTCGCTTCCTGGCATAGCACGCCATCCATTCTCGGAGGGTAAAAGAAACGAGGTAATCATATGGTAAGTAAGTATAACACCGAAAGAAAGTATCGTGAGGGACAGGAGAACCGTAAAGAGATCTTCAAGTTCATTGAAGATTACATCGAACTTCACGGATATTTCCCATCAAACCGCGAAATTGAAGAAACCACCGGATTATCCAAGGCAACCGTACAAAGGCACATGAAGAAGTTCGAGCTTGACGGAATTATTGCAACCGAACACCCAAACACACCACGGGCATATCGACTCGTAGGATATGAGTACAGGAGGGTGAGAAGATGAAATTGTATAGTGTTTTCGACAATGACCAGTGGGTTACAGATATGGCAGCAGATGATATTGCTGAGATGATCGGATGCACCAGAGAACAGGTTATCCGTGCAGTTGCAAATGCATCGGTGATTAATGATAGATATACGTTTGTGTACGATGGTGACACCATTGTAACAGGAAATACACCGAATGACCGCAGACTCTTAAAGGAATTTATTCTGGCTACATTTCAGATAAAAGGATTGGTGGGAGCATGAACAGAGCAGAGAGAAGAAGACAGCAGAAAGCAGCTGAGAAAACACGCTTAAATGCACCGTACAATTTCAGCAATTTCAGTCTGGAACAAATATCGAAGGCAACAGGGGCAAGGGTTGAGTCCCTGAAATTGTATCTGGAGCAGCGTGAAGATGAAATGCGAGAAGCGTTAATTAAAAAATCACAGGAAAAGCTGTGGAAAGCAGAGAACTATATCGCAGTTGCAAATGTTCTTATCAGTTTGTTTGCAATTAAGAAAACATGGGGATTTACAAAATCCAATCAGAGATTCTTAGAAAACCTAAACTCTGCGAAAGAATACATTGAAGAAGTTGGAATTGAAAAAGCATATCAGGAAGCAAAAGAAACAATGGAAATTGAACTTGAGTTTGATTCCATGGACATAAATAAAGAATTCGGTTTCGGAGAAAGAGAGGATTAATCATGGCAGAGAATTGCAATGAATGTAGTATCGCGTGGATTCGCGGTGGTGAGTATGCAGAGGTGTCGGCGTATAGTGGGAGCAAATTAAAAGGGAGAGTCCTTAAATTATCAGAACAGTTCCCGGATGATGTGAAGATTCTAACTACGAACAAAGACGGTTCAATTTTTGCTCATATTCCGGCTAAGTATGTGAAGTTACGTGCACCGAAAATTTTGACGGAAGAGCAGAGGGCGGAACTGATCGAGCGAGGTAAAAGTATGTCGAGAAACAAAGCAATTGATTGTGAAGAAACGTCAGATTTCGGTTCTGACGATGAAGATGAGGAAATGTTCACGTTTTAAAGAAAGGCGGTTTTAAGATGAGCAAAGTAAAATCTTATGGATTAAAAGCATATGTATCTAAGGCGTTCGGACTGGATGTCGGAAGCCGAATTAAACGTACTAAATGTGGCGAGGAAGAAAAAGAGCATATCTATGAGGTAAAGCAGCTTTTTCCACATTGCGTTTTACTGGAAGATATTTACGATCACACAAGAATTTGTCCTTGTTACAGTAAATTAAGTTTGATGTTAAGAGGGATTGAATAACGTGATAACAGTTAAAAGAAAGTGAGGATGAAAATGAGTGAGATTAAATTCAGTGACGGAATGCCGGTAAGAGAAAGACGTTCTGATACGGACATTTATCCAGAAGAATTACTGGATAAAAAAATGCGGTGGATGTGTAAGATGCCAGTCGAGAAAAAGAAAGGGTGAAACAGGTTATCATTGCACAACACAGCCGTACACCAAAGACATTTCACCAGAAGACAAAGCTTGTATCATTTACTGGGACGAAGAAGAGGAAAGAAAGTACAAAGCGTTAAAGGCACAAGACGAAGAGAACCGCAGGAAAGAACTCTGGAATATCTATTCAAAGCGAGAACCAATCAAACTCCCTATCATAAATGATGGCTACGGAATGATTCCGGAATGTCCTATTTGTGGAGAGATGCCGCACAGCACTAAGCAATGCCATTGGTGCGGTCAGAGATTCATCCAAGACGAAGAAGTGGAAGAATATGCAAAACCACTGACGAAAGAAGTAACTTGCTTTTCATGTGGTAGAAAGGTAATTGCGAACGTAAGCAAATATAACGGACATATTAGTTATCATTGCCAGTGCGGAATAAATTTTATCGAATAAGGAGGACACAAAATGTTAATCAGAAGTCAGAATAAAGCAATTTTATTAAACTTTAGCAATTTGACTGTAGCTTATATTGTGAAAAATGACGGGGGCTTTGTTATTTTAAGCCTAGAGAACGAAAACAGATATAAACTTGGTAAATACTCCTCAGAAGCAAAAGCCATGAAAGTACTGGATATGATTCGGGAAGCATACATGGAATACAAATCTGGTGAAAGTGTTGGCAATGGGCTGGCAGGATCAGCATACACAGGAAGCTATGATACAAAAGAAAGTGTGACGCATGGAATTGCTGTATTAAAAGGCTATGGAAATGAGATAAGAAAATCAATCCTGTTTCAGATGCCAGAGAATGGGAGCGTGGAAGTGTGAAAAGATCTGAAACAACAAAATTTCTTAGTCAATTGCTGGAAAAAAGCTGTTTTTCTGGCTCAGGTAAATACTGGGCTAGAGAAGTAAGCCTTGATTACGGCTACGCAACAGGAAAGCCAAGAAGAGTAGATTATATGCAGTTTATTCCAGAAAATCAGTGCTCTATCTCAGCAATCGAAAAAGGAATATTTACATGCTATGAAATCAAAAGCTGCAAAGAGGATATTTACAGCGGAAATGGATTAAATTTTATTGGCGAAAAAAACTATCTTGTAACAACAATGGAGTGCTACAAAGAGATTTTACCTGATTTAAAAAATGGAAAATTTGCCCAACATATACGTGAGAATTTTCCAGAATGTTACGTGGAAATAGGTAACATGGGAGTAATGGTTGCAGTTCCGTATCAGAGAGATGTTGCCGAAGAATTTGAAAACCCAACACCACTAGATGGAGATGTGGAAAAATGGAGATTATCAGTTATTTTGAAGTGTGGACACAATGGATCAAGAAAAAGATCCATGATAGAACTGCTGTTTTGCATGGTAAGAAGCGGACATTGAGAAAGAATGAGATAATATGATACATATCAAAGACAGATTAATGCAGTACGAAGCTGAGCTTTCAAAGTACCGTAAATACGATGTATTTTATGGCACAGATGTTCTGGAAATGCTTGAGCAGTTTCAAGACGATCTGGAACAGGACGAGAAAGAAAATGGATGGATTCCGGTCAGTGAGAGATTGCCAGAAGAACACGATTCCATATTTGCAAAGTTTAAAGGAACAGATAACTGGAAAAGAGGAATGTTCGAAAAAACATCTAAATATGTAATTGCTACAGTTGTATTTGACAATGGAGCAGTATTGGTAGAGCAAGCACATACTACTGATGAAATTTGGAGAACGGATAAAAAAGTTTTAGGCGGAACAGTAGTTGCATGGATGGACTATCCAAAACCATATAAGGAGGACAGATCATGATTACATTCTTATTAGGATTCACCCTTGGAATCATATTCGGAGCGACTGGCCTTATATGCATAGCGATCATGTACGATAAGCACCACCCAGACGAATAGAAAGGAAGCTATGAGAATACAACTTATAGATGTTGATGGACATAATTTTCCGAATCTGCCATTGATGAAAATATCGGCATGGCATAAGGAAAAAGGTGACTCCGTAGAATGGTACGACCCATTAACAGCATGGATAAATCCACCAGATAAGGTGTATATGAGTAAGGTGTTTACGTTTACACCGGATTATCCGCATCCTGTATGCGGATCAGAAATCATAAAGGGCGGCACAGGGTACGAGTATCCGTCTGGTGGGGAACCATTACCAAGTGAAATTGAACATATTTATCCTGATTACGGCCTCTATCCAGAGCTATGTAAAAACACTGCTTATGGCTTTCTTACAAGAGGATGTCCGAGAGGGTGTGATTTCTGCATTGTGAAAGAAAAAGAGGGAAAGAAAAGCTGTAAAGTAGCAGATTTATCAGAATTTTGGAATGGTCAAAAGAATATAGTCTTGCTTGATCCAAACATGTTCGCTTGTACAGAATGGAAAAGTATATCTGAACAGTTAATAGACAGCAAAGCATATATAGATTTTTCACAAGGCTGCGATATTCGGATTATGACCGATGAAAAGGCAAATTACATTAAGCAAATGAAAATAAAACAGATTCATTTTGCATGGGACAGATATGAAGACAAAGGCATAATTATTCCGAAATTTCAAATGTTTAAAGAAATAACTGGGTGGGATCGCAGAAAAATGTCTGTATATGTGCTGACAAATTTTAATACCACATTTGAACAGGATTTGGAAAGAGTATACACACTTCGGGATTTAGGGTATTGGCCTTACGTAATGATTTTTGATAAGCAAAGCACAAAACCTACCGATTCCGTCAGAAGATTGCAACGATGGGTAAATATGAGAGCTACGTTTGAAAGTGTAAGAAAGTTTGAAGATTATACAGGATAGAAAGGAGTAACGGTATGCTGACAAGGAACAAGAAACTGAAAGATTACGGCATTCCGGCAGAAGACATTGAAAAACTGAATACGATGCTGAAAGACTTCCCGGCAGAGTACGGATACCTGCTTACCAGTGCTGCCTTGTCAGCTTGCCCGAAAAACACGGTGATAGCGGATATGGTTATTGAAAATATCTTGCATCGGAAAAGTTATAGGAAAATCAGTAAAGAAAGATATATCCCAATGAACCCAAAAGACTTCTACGGATACAGGCGCAAAACCGTCGCTGTACTGTATGAGAGGATGCGGTTGTTGGGAGTGTGGGAGGATGAATAAATGAAATTAATTGATTTGATAGCAGCAATTGGCGGCGATCCCGAAAGCGACAATAAAATTCAGATATGCCATCCGGGTAGAAGCTGGGAAGATTACGATACATTCAATACCGGTTCAAAGCTGTTGAAACCATTTTATAACTTGAAAGTAAGCTGCCTTTCAGCGATAGAAACGGATGTGATTAGAGTTGACTTGGATTTCAATGAGAAAAAGGGTGAAGTAGATGAGCAGACTGATTGATGCAGACGATTTAATTGAATATATTAAAATCTGGGAAATTGGAAATAGTATTAGTTCTGACCAGAAGGAGTTTATTGATTGCGTCAACAGGCAGCTGACAGTTTTTGATGTGGATAAGGTTATTAGTGAATTGAAAAGAGATACGTTCGTTGAATCAGAATGTATTTTATCTGACGTACATCAAGGATATAATGCTGGACTGAACAGAGCAATAGAAATTGTAAAAGGTGGTGGATTAAATGAGTAACGTATCAGCCGAAACATTAGAAAAGTTAAGAGAAAACATGGTGGGAAGAAGATACAAACACTTTAAAGGAAGAATCTACATCATAAATGATATTGCTGTTCATACAGAATCAGATGAAATTATGGTGATTTACAAGTGCTTTGCAGACCCATTTGTGACATGGTGCAGACCGTTAAGCATGTTTACGAGTGATGTGGATAGAATCAAATATCCAAATGTAAAGCAGAAGAAAAGATTCGAACCACTTTCTGAGCAGGAGGTGCTTAAATGAGAGAAATTCTTTTCAAGGCAAAGCGGATTGATAATGGAGAGTGGGTGGTTGGACAATATGTAAATACATGTTATCCGGGAAATGATAAGGAGACAGGGCACTTCATTGTCGTGTATCCAAATGAATACCATGAAATTTACACATCCACTATCTGCCAGTTCACAGGACTTTGTGACAAGAACGGTAAGAGAATCTGGGAAAATGACATCCTGATGTGCCATGGAAACTCAGAAGACCTTGTAAAAGTGGCATTTAGAGAATTTGGTGTAAGAAATATTGAAACCGGATCTATAGTAGATAAAGTTATCGGATGGCATTACGAAGTTATTCAGACAGATGCAATCAGTAAGTGCGAACCATTCTGTTGGTCAATGCCACTGACAGAATATTATATCGACAGGTGCGAAATGGAAGTAGTTGGCAACATTTTCGACAATAAAGAATTATTACAGGAGGTACCGGAATGATAAATCTTAAAGAAAATGAACTGTATCAGGAAATTGAAATATTCCTGAATGATAAAAAAGTAGGAGAGGCAGAAGTAGATCTGAAAGGGAAAATGCTTTCTCGTTTGAATATTTTTCCACCATATCAAAATAAGGGATATGGAACACAAATTGTAAAAATACTAAATGAAAAATACGGTTGTAATGTGTTATGGGTAGATACTGATAATAAAAGAGCTATACATATCTACCAAAAGAACGGGTATGAAATCGCAGAACCAACAATGTTTTTGATGAAAAGAGGTGAGAAACCATGAGCAAATCAGTATTAGTGGTTGATACGCCCAGAAACTGTTATGATTGCCCATTTGGAGCTGAATACTGTGGCAATCTTGGATACGAGGGATGCTGCGAATTAGCCGGATGTCTGAATAGTGATATGAGGCTTATAACAGAAGAGCATTATGATTACGAAAGTAAATCAAGACCAGATTGGTGTCCATTGAAGCCATTACCAGAGAAATTTGATAACAAGAAAGACTGGAAACTTGGAGATTTTGAGCCACTTTTTAAGATTGGTTGGAACGCTTGTATTGATGAGATTACAGGAGGAAATTATGATGATTAATTTAACAGGAAAAAGCGTGTTCGTAAAGACACAGGAAGAATATTTGAGTGTTCTGAAAATGGCAAGGCTTCAGGGATTCACATGGGCGAGAGAAAACCATTTAAACCCTATCGAAATTCCATTTCCAAACATATTGAATTTTAATGATGGCAAGATCGTTACTTACAGCTGTGCTGAAAAGACATTGCATGAAGCATCTGAAATTATCGAAGATGAAGAAGAAATCACGGATGCAGTAAAACTTGTCAGAGCATTTGCTAAATGCCCAGACACAGCAGCATTGACGGACTCATTTATTAAGTCCTTGGAATTACTCGCAAATATTGTAGAAAGTCAGATGTAAGAGGTGAAGTAGATGGAGAGGTTAACAAAGATATCTGAAATAGGCAATGCATATTATCCTAAATGCTTTGAAGAGCCATGCTGCGGAATGGGAGAATGCCTTGATGATAGATGCAGTCTTATGCTTGATGCTTGCAAAAAGCTGGCAGAATATGAGCAGTCAGAAGAGCAGGGCTTGCTTGTGAGATTGCCAGCTAATAAAAATAAAGAAATATATATCATCTCTTCCAGATGGACAGTCTGCTCAGAATGCGGTTCAAGATTTGATGAATACAATTGCATTGGTTGCGAATATGAATGTGATAGCAAAAAAGAATATTATGTTTATCCAACTTATCTATCGTCTATAGATGTAAACACTTATGCTAACCGATTTGGCAAGACAATATTCCTTACCCGTGAAGAAGCTGAGAAGAAGTTGGAGGAGATGAAGAAGAATGGCGAATAAAATTGAAAAAGCAAGTATTCCTGTTGAAGTCGAAAAGGAAATTGTAACGGAATTAGAACAGATTTTTAGAATCGTAGATGACAAGCCATATTTTGAATTAAAATATAAGAAATTTGGCGAGGATTATTACCAAGTAGGGTATAGTTCATTTGATTTCCATAATGTTCTGAAATGGAAAGAAGAATATTTTGAATTAGTAAAGGAGAATTATAAAGAAACAATCAAAAAATTAAGATACACAGAACTTCCAGACGGATTAGTTATGGTTGATTTAGAAACTAGACAAGAAGCTATTAAAGCACTTGAAAAGCAGATTCCGAAGAAAATGACATATAACATTGACGAGAAAGTTATTGCCAGAAGCGTTGACCATTACGGAGAAGAAATTCAGGCAACCGTCTGCATGGAGGAATGTGCGGAACTAATACAGGCAATCAGCAAGATGATTCGAAGAAACGATGAACTTTCTGAGGAAGATTACGACCACTTGGAAGAAGAAGTCGCAGATGTACTGATCTGTATTGAAACGCTCAAACAGATTTACAGTATTCCAGATCTGAATATTGAGGAATGGATTGAACGCAAGCAGAAAAGAATGATTAACAGAATGGAGAAATGGAAATTATGACAGAAAAAACTTGCAGCATTTGCATTAACAATGATGGCAATATATGTGATCGTAAAGGAATTGTCGCAAAAGACGATAGTTCCTGCGATAAGCATGCAGCACACGAAGAAAACTGGCGTGATGTAATGTTACGTCAGTTCATGAGAGGACTTTGGTAGGGGGGTGGAATAATTGGCTCAGAAGCGAATGTTTACAATGAAAATCGTTGACAGTGATGCATTCCTGGAGATGCCGTTGTCAACTCAGTGCTTATATTTTCATCTTAACATGAGAGCTGACGATGATGGATTCATTGGAAATACAAAAAGAATAATGAAAATCACAGGAGCAAGTGAAGATGACCTGCGATTATTGATTGCAAAAAGGTTCGTTCTTACGTTTGAAGACGGTGTAATAGTAATCAAGCACTGGCGAATGCATAACACATTGTCAAGAGATCGATATGCTGAAACATCATATACAGACGAAAAGAAAATGCTGCTTTTAAAGGATAACGGTAGTTACTCTTTGACGGGTGGGAATCCGATTGATGATACTCGGCTGATAGAACGCTCTGTACGGCAGACGCAACAAAGACGCAACAAAGACGCAACAAAGACGCACTCAGATAAAGGTTTAGATATAGATAAAGATATAGATAAAGAGAAAGATAATAAATTAATAGTATCTAAAGATACTATATGTCAGACTGATGTCCGACGTGTCATCGAAGAATGGAACAAATTACAGGAAGTTGGCATCAATCCGATTCGTGATATTAAACCGTCATCGAAAAGATGTCAGTTACTTAAAGGGCGAATCCGTGAATACGGAATTGATGAAGTCCTTAATGCGATCAATAACGTCCGCAAGAGTGATTTCCTTCGAGGGGAGAATAACCGCGGATGGATGATAACATTTGACTGGTTTGTTAAACCAAATAATTTCCTTAAGACGTTGGAAGGAAACTACAACAAGGAGGGACAGCATGGAACTTGCAGAACAGTTACAACACCTGTCAAACCACTTATCCCATTCGATCAGTGGAACGGAAGCGACGAGTCAGACACCCCATTCGCAGACTGAATGCCCTAAATGCGGCGGTACTGGATGGATATGGTCAAGGAATGAGGACGGAATCCCGTATTGCGAGGAATGTCCCTGCGGAATTCGTAAGAAAATAATCTTGCAGAATCAATTACAGTTCGCGGAAATGCCAGAAATGTATAGAGACTGTACCTTTGCGAACTTGAGAAGTAATGTGTATCAGTCTCCGGACAGCAAGGAAACATTCATCCAGGCAGCAAAAGCTGTGAAGTACTGGCTTGAACATATCGGAGAGATGCAGAAGCAGGGAATGGGATTATATATCTGCTCTGGCGTAAAAGGGTCTGGAAAGACAAGGCTTGCGTGTAGTATAGCTAATGAACTGATGCAGAAATATCAGAAATCAGTCAAATTTACTACCTCACTGGGGATTCTTGAGGAAATCAAGTCCACATGGTCAGTCCGCGATAATGTGACAGAAAGTAAGTTGATTCGTGATCTAACATATGCCGATGTTTTGATTATTGATGATTTCGGAGCAGATTCCGGGAAAGATTGGATTAACGAAAAATTTTATGGGATTATCAACGGACGGTATGTGGATAGAAAAATCACTATCTTCACAAGTAATTATCGCATATCGCAACTTCCGTATGATGATCGAATCACAAATAGGATTCTGGAGCGGTCTTATGAAATCCCATTTCCGGAAGAATCCGTAAGAAAGCATATCGCGGAGAAAGCAAGAAACAACATGATTGCAGCTATCCAGAAAGGAGCAAAATGAGGAAACCGTGGGGGCTTCTAAGTGAAGCAGAGATTAATGTACTGAAGAAAAACCAGTGCATGAAATGCAGACACTTTTCCAAGACGAGCAAAAACAATACGTTCCTGGCTACGTCGGTATGCAATTATATCCTGAACAAAGGTCACAGCCGAAAATGTGATCCAAGGGACTGTATCAAAAGCGGACGATTTGAGAAAAGGATAGGGCGTAGAAAGAAGAGATGAAAAATGAGAAAAGTAAGCGAAATGTACCGAAGATCTGGTGGGACTTGCTGGCAACATACTTGCATGGAGTGTGCGGATTATCTTCCGGGTAAGAAAACGGGGAAATGCCGGAACTATGAGTTGGACGTTCCATGGAATCCGAATTCCGTTGCCTGCAAATTTTTCACAAAAGAACACGAGGAAGAACTGGAAGGACAAATGAATATTTTTGATTTTGTGAAATAGAGGTGATCGCATGGCAATCGTAACACTTGACGGTAAACCGGTTGATATTGAAAAAATCGAACTGCCGGAGGAAATTGTGGAGTTAATCATGACGTGTCTGGATTGACCAAATGAATAATGTGGTGTAGAATGTGTCGTAACATGATATGTGCGGCACATTTTCTACACAAAGGAGGAAAACGCATGGAATGTGTTGCATATTTGCGTGTATCTACAGAGAAACAGGCAGAAGAAGGAAACGGACTGGGCAGTCAGCGGCGTGATATTGAGAACTACTGCCGAAAAAATGAACTGATAATCAAGAATTGGTATGAAGACGATGGTTTTACTGGCTCGAACATGAACCGACCGGGATTGCAAAGACTTATCAATGATTGCACCAGAAAACGAATCAAATGCGTAGTGGCATTCAAGCTTGACCGATTATCGCGAAGCATGGTAGACGGAATCTATCTGATCGAACGAATATTTATTCCAAATGGCGTAGAATTCAAGTGCGTCCACGACAGCGTGAGTTACGACAGCCCAATGGAACAGGCATATACACAGATGATGGCAGTGTTCGCTCAGCTTGATAAAAACACAATGCTGCTTAGAATGCGAGGCGGAATGTTGGAACGCGTGAAACAGGGATTCTGGATGGGCGGTGGAAACTTGCCTTATTGTTATGACTACGACAAGGAACAGGGGATTTTAGTTCCTGTACCGGAACGAGCGGAGCAGGCAAGACAGGCGTTAGATTTGTACTTGTCGGGATATTCGGATGCCAAAATCAGAGATATCTTAGGCTACACAAGCGAAAGGGTAGTCAGGAACATTTTAACAAGTCCGGTCAATATCGGGATGATTCCGTATAAGGGAAGTGTCTATCGAGGAAAACATGAGCCGATTTTTGAAATGGAAAGATTTGAAGTGGCTCAAGAAATGAGAAAATCTCGCCGACAGCACAAACTTCAGAACATCAATCAACCGGCGCACTTGCTTACAGGACTATGCTATTGTGGTGTGTGTGGATGCAAGATGAGATACCAAAAATGGACGCATGGAAAGCATAAGATATACTGCTGTTCACGGAATGCGGGATGCTCACATTTACCTAATTACAATCCTAACTGCGATAACTCTCTTGAATGGGCGGATGACATCGAGAATCAAGTGGAAGAGCAGATTCTTAAAATCTCGCTCAATCTATCTTCATACAAGCCAAAGGAAAAAGAAACCAGACTGGAAATATTGCAAAAGCAGTATGACAAAGAGAAAATCAAACTAAAACGGTTATATTCGTTGTACGCGGATGGGAACGATACGGTTCTGGAAATGATACAGGAATCCGAAAGCAAGTTGTCAGAAATAAAAGAACAGATTGACAGAGAAACAGAGAATACAGAGTACACGCAAAAGAAAGAATACGTCTACGAAAAAATAAAAAGGCTCGCCGATGTTTGGGATCACATCGACAAGCCAGACAAAAACAAGATACTAAAGAGTATAATCTCAAAAATTGTGATAGTCAATGGAAATGTTGAAATACAGTTAAAGAGATTTTAGCATAACCTATACGCCATACCTACGGCATATAGTTAGTGCTAATAAGTGTCGCACGTATCATGTCAATAAATAACAGGAGGATAACGATGATCTCACAGGGAATTAGCCATACCGCATATGACGTAATGCGAGAGTACATGATTACAGGAGCCGAACTGGACGGCAAATACCAAATTCCAATGATGGAACGATACACAGACCGACCGGGCGAAGATACTGTGGATTTCAAGGATAGCTTCAGTCCGAAGATTAAGAACCACCGCAAGCTGACGGTGAATTTTTATATCCATGACTGTGAATTCGAGAGAATCTGGAACAATCCAGATAGATACCTGGAACATTTAAAATGTTTCCATAGCGTGATAGGCCCTGACTTTTCTATGTCAGTGGGAGAGAATGGGATGCCATTTGCAATGAATATCTATCAGAAGTACCGTAATCATGCATTGTCTCATTATCTCAGCATGAACGGAATTAAAGTTATTCCGAACGTAAGCATACCGCCAGAGTATTGCTATGACTGGGCTTTTGATGGTGTGCCAAAAAGAAGCACCGTAGCATGTTGCACCAATGGAAGAATTAAATCCAGAACATCCAGAGAAGAATTCTGTATAGGCTTTAAAGAAATGGAAAGGCGCATAGAGCCGCTTCGAGTTATCGTTGTAGGGAAAATACCACCTGAACTCAATACGGACGTGGAAATCATCAATTTCAAGACCAGAAGTCAGAAGATCAAGGATAAGGAGGGAAAATATGGGGTATAGTACTGGAAACTCATTGAGAAAGAAATCGAAGACCAGAAAACAGGAAGAACGAGAACAGAGGATGAAAAGCGGAACCGCAATAAAGAAGAAAAGAAGCACTGGTAAAGTAGATCATCTAAATAAATTGAAATAATTTTACATTTTCCACAGTCCCAAAATAGATGCTATAAAAATATTTGTACAAAATTACAAATAAATAAAAATATAAAACGACCCGTATCCATGGAAAAATGAATTTTTTCGTTCAAAATCCATGCTTCGGGTCTTTTTGAATGTCTGTGAAAATTAGCACTCGTGAGGCTTCATAGTAAAGTGATGATGCATCAAGGAATATACCCGCAGCAAAACATACCGCTATCCGATGTACGCGATCATACTAGAAGCATTGTAATTAATTACATAATTGCGTCTAAAATCAATTCAAACGGAATAAACCTATATTTTATCGAGTGACGATATAAAACAGCTTAAAAGTCAAAATACAGCGTTAAAACATTATAAGGCAGTAAACCGGGATATAATACAATAACCTGATACCATTATAAAGCCCGTAAACGTGCCTAAAATCAATTTTACATTTACAGTCGATAAAATACACATGCAAGCATATAAACAGCCGTAAAGTGTCAAATAAATACTTGCAAGGATAACGAAACCGGCAACAGCTGCATAAACTGGACAGACTGCCAGAAAATCAGCGTGCAAAATGGTTCGCAAGTAAGACCGCCCGAAGCGATCCGGAATAGATGCAGCCGGAAACCTGGACAGAATCCAAATCGGCAGTTATCCACATTGACATATATAACAATAATACGCCCTTTATATTTTACCGTCAATCCTTTTGGTTGATTGCGCAAAACAGCCTAGAAACAGTTTTACAGCCGCAAACGGTAAATATACCATAATGCAGATATAAGCCGTTAAAAGCCGAATAAAAGGCACTACAGTAAAAAGCCCGGCACAGGTCACGAACCAACGCCGCCCGGAGCGGATGCAGGGCACCAGAAAAAGAACAGTGTTTTACCGCTCTAAATAGTTTATATGCGCGACCCGGGGCAAGTCCCGGAAGAATTCCAGGAAGCCGGAGCCGTCAAGAATATTGTACTGCCGGTCAGATGTCGGAATGATGCTTCCGTTCTTAATCTCCATACAAGAAAGTTGCAAATGATCTGCCTTTTTTGTTGACCGGTGCAGCGCGTACCGCATAAAAGACACCGCCCCAGACTGGCAGCGAACCGGCGGCAAGTCGTACCAGATCAGCGGAACAGCCCCGGATGAAACTACCCGGAAAATATCGGCGGCGTTCTGCCTTGCAATATCCCTTATTTTTTGGACTTCGGAAAAATCACCGCTTTTTATGGCGGCAACGGTTTGTTTGGACGTTGGCTTTACAATTTCAACCATTTTTTCTCCTTACTACAAGTCGAATTTTTACTTGATTTTTTGAGCACTATGATGTATGATACATATATCAGCTAGTAACAATTGCTGGTTCTTGTGTGAACCATGATTTCGCCGAGAGTCGCCCCGATCAATGGCGGGACGTTGAGTTGAAATACATTTTTATATATTTGCTCTTCAAATAGTTGATATAACCTTGTCTGGCGGCACCTTCCATGCATTCCTCGACGGTTTCTTCCCGGATTTCCCCTGAATTTTCGAAATATGCAATTTTACCCGTACTTTTTTGAACAACTTCAGTTGCTGACAAGGTGTAGAAGGGGCTGCAACTTTCACGGAATTTTTCGGCACGCTCCATTAAGTCAATCATTTTTTCAAGCTGCGGAATTGAAAATGTTTTCAAATCCTCATCGGTGAGTACGTTTTTCACGTACCACTGAATATTTTTCACAGCTTCTGATTTTTTGAATAATAGTTCTTCTTTTCTCATGTTTTTTGTCCTCCGTTTTTTGTTATTATACCAGATTTTCAACTGATATAAAAGGCGTTGCCGGGAATCGAACCCGGCGGAAACCATTACGCCTGAAATTATATTGATTTAATTTCTTTTTGCAAACTCGATTTCTGTATAATTTTCCCCGGTCACCTCGTTCATAAATGCCAATATCCCGGCCTTTGTAAAATCGAAGCGGATAAAGTCAAACCCCGTTTGCGCAAGTCTATGTTCATAAGAGCGTCCACAGCCTTCAGCGTCGTAATATGTGCCGTCGACATGTAACGCGTTAGGCTGCACCACTGGGCACCCTTTTTTATTTGCGTCGCGTCTCTGGTAGCCGCCAAAATCTGCAACAACGTGCAGACCGTCCAGCGTGTCAAATTCTGCACGAACTCTGCAATTTGGCACATCTGATCCGTTTCTGTAGCCTGTTCCCGTGCATCCGTATTCTACTAATGTTAATTTTTTCATGTTTTTAATCCTCCTGATTTTATTTTAAAAGACCGCCGGGGAAATGCTCCCCGGTACGCTTACCGGCCTGTTATGCGTAAATAGTACCAAGATTTTTGAACCGCCACATTGCAATGGCTAAATCCATTGCGCTATTAATCCAGTATGTAGGTTTATATTTATAAGCGGCGTTTTTATCTTTTTCAAATTCCGCAAGCGTCCATTGCACGCCCTGATAGTGAATGATGTGAACTCTTTTTTCTTTGTTGTCTGCGATTGCGTGACCACTATATTTTTCCTTGTTGCTCAATACCATTTCAGCAACTGGGAGAAGATCGGCGGCAGCATCTTTGAAAATTCCATATTCGTATTGGCAATGCACATAAACATTGCATCCCGCCAGAATTTCGCCGCTGTGCTCGTCGTAATCGACTTCAGAAAATTTTTTTACAATTTCCTCCACTTCCGAAAGCCTTACAAGTGGATTTTTAACCGTGATATTTACAGATGTGTCATATAATGCCGCCCTAACTCTAATAGATACGTCTTTACTTGTGAATCCGCTTTCTTTTAATGTCTTACGAATCAGCTGGGATAACTCTTTGTTGCTCATTGTGTAATAACTCATAGCTTATTCTCCTTTTCTTCTTTTTTAATCCGGCGGTTGCGTTGGGGCTACGGCTTGACCGCCGCCGGAGGGATTAATTTACAAATTCGTCAAGTTCTTCGTATGTCATTGACTCAACTTTTGCCCTGGCTCTGATCGGTGACCAATTACACTGACCAACTAAGTATGCAAATACGATTGTTTCTAAGATTGTTCTTTCTTCTTTTTTCATTTTGTCTTTCCTCCTGCTCTTTTGATAATGCTATTATAACGCTAACACTATATAAGTGCAATATCGTAATTGTATACAAAATGTTATAACGCTATCTGTATATTTTGTATACTGTTATCTATATATTTTTATAACGATAACGCTAATATAGATATCTGTATATATGATAACGTTATATTTCTGTTGACTTTCTTTATATAGTTAGCTATAATACAGATAACTGTATAAAGGAGGTCTTAAAAATGGCTATCAGTAAATCTCAGGCAAAAGCAACCGCCAAATACGAAAAAAACAATTACTTCAAAACTCTTGTTCGTTTTAAAAAAGAAGACGAAGAACGAATAAGAGCCGCTGCGGGTGATAGCTTAAACGGCTTCATTGTTCAATGTGTTCTGAATGCACTAGACAAACCAGAAGCACCCGTACAAGCCCCGGAACCAGTTGCAGAAGCCCCGGAACCGATCAAGTCGAAGTTATTTACCGCCTACTCCGGAAAACCTCAAGAAAATTGATTTTAAGCTGCTAAAAGGAAACCCACTTTATCAACTTGAAGTCATGGAGCAATTTGGTGAAGATACGGTAAATCAGCTCTACGGCATGAGCGAAGCAGAGTTTAAAAAACTTATTTCGCCGGATTCGTAAACTTTTGACATTAACTTGAGCAAACTTGAGTTAATGTCTTTTTTTTATGCTTTTTTCTCTGTTGTTTTCCTCCTGTGTGCTGTTCTCTGTTGATGAGATTATAATACATCAAAATTTGATGCATGTCTATTGACATTATACACTAAAATATAATGTATAAAAGAGCACTGTTTTGTACATATTGTACATTGCGATATAATGTATAAAATGATATGATAAAATATATCTTATAAGGAGGAAAAAGCATGATTAGATACAAACGAAATATAATTGATATGATGGCAAAAAAAGGAGTTACTACATATATTATAAGAAAAAATAAGCTATTCACAGAAGGGCAGTTACAGCAGCTCCGCAGTGATCGGCTTGTTACGCAAGACACACTTGACAAGTTATGTACCATATTAGAATGTCAGCCTGGTTATCTACTGGAATATTTGCCGGATGAAAAAACAAAAGATTTTGAAGAATTGGTGTTGACATACACTAAAAAATGATGTACAATAAAGACAGTTAAAGAAAGCAACTAAAAACTTCACAGAGAAAAGGAGAGAAAAGTATGGATAAGAAACAAGTCAAAGAAGCCCTCGTAAAGATGGGCTGGAACTTATCACCGGAAACCGAGTGTTGGGAAGATGAAGGATATTTCTTCTTCGAAGTCCAGTCAGAAAGTCAGTATGGATACACCGTACAGGTTGACCCGGAAACCGGCAAGAGCCGCCACTGCGGAAACGGTCGCGGATGCTTTTGGACTGAATGAGAATAGGAGGGGAAGAAATGCAGGAAATTTACAGGAGTTTTGAAGGAAAGCTCGGAGTTGATAATCAGAGCGGTTATATTATTTCTGAGCTGAAAGAAACATACCAGATTGAAAACTTTACTGTCTGGGGAAAATCTCAGAAAATACGGGTAAGAAAAGACTTGCTTCCGGTGGAAAATTTCGGAAACAAGGAAAGAATTGCAGAGTTTTTTGTGGACGTCGAACATGGATGCCTCAAAGGATGCTCATATCAGTATAGAGGTACATGGTACAGTTATGACAAAATACTGGAGATCCAAAGGAAAAATCAAAGTAACAACTGGCAGGCATATGTATAAAATTAACAATTAAACAAGGGAGGAATGAGAAAATGAATAAATATGAATTTGATAAAAACGAATTAACAGAAAAGGCGTTTGCGGTATATAGCAACAGTAGCTTTGCGTTCTGGAAAGATGCAAACGGCACATTCTACAGAAGCGACAATCTAAACAGCGAAAAGGTGGAAGTCGGAACCGCCGAAGATGTAAACGAATTTTTGGAAATGTTCGCCTAAAAAAATAAGCCCTCTGGAATTTACCAGGGGGCTTTTATCATACTTTTTTTGCGGCGGTGTAACGACGACCTACGGGTTAACAGCCCCACCGCCAAAGCTGTTATAACACATATAACACAGTATGCACGAAGCTGTCAAGAAAAAAATATATTTTTTTGCACTTGACTTTTGGCCTGACAGTGCGATATGCTTACACCAACGACGGCCGCCGGGAACTCATGGAGGGGTAGCGAACAGAAGCCAACGTTAACTGAATACCGAAATCTATGCAGCCAGATCACGCCGGAGCAGTGCCGGAAGGTCTGGCTTTTTATGTGCCTGATAGACCTATATATTATATATATTAATAGATTACCAGTACAGTACTGTATGTTAATATCTTTTATACCCCTCCATAGATTCCCTAAGGTTAGAGTTGATTAATATAATTATTATATATATTAATATATAGAGTAGTAGAGGATATATCAGAAATACCAGAAGGTAAAAAAAATATTATATAAAAAACTGTTGACAAAATTATAAAAAGTATGTAATGATAATAGCAACTTAATACAGATACAGATTTTTACAAGAGATTTTTTACGATACATAGGATTAAGCTAGGTTAATTAGATCATTGGACTATTAACCTGTTTATTTCTATGTATTTTTTTATTGTCTAAAAAAGAAGAGGTGAGAAAATGAAGAAGAGAAATACTGTAGTTGTGGATCAAAGTATAGAGGTATATGAGAATGATATATACAGGTTGGTAGATGAGTATATCGAGACTGTATTACAGGTATCACCAGAGGATTATGATACGCCGAAAGAATACAAGGCGGCAGTTGCTGATGCTTTTGTCGATATGATTTTTTATATTGCAGATAGGATTCCGAAGCCGAGTAATGACAACATAGATTTGCTGGATGATATATTTGATGTTTTTGTTAGGGTATGCAGTCGGTACAATGTACTGCCGACATTAGAAGTGTTCAGCTTTTTGGTTAGTATTAATCGGTCAACATTTAGTGACTGGATGCGAGGAGACTACAGAACAAGCACTTCACACGGCACCACGGTGAAAAAATGGTTCGATATTTGCAAAAACTGTACGGTTAATCGACTGAATAACCAAGCTGGCACGAATGCGAACTTGATATTTGTTGCAAAGGCAGCTTATGGCATGGCAGAGACGGCACCGGTACAAGTTGGGCAGCAAGCCGGAATACCTCAGCAGACCGCACAGGAGATCGCGGAAAAGCACAGGGCAGTGTTGGAGCTTCCAGAGCCAGAGAGACCGGAGTTGTAAATAGTGACACTGACCGAGTGCAAAACCTTGTAAAATGTACGCAAGGCACGAACAAAAAGCCATAAAAACAGGAGATATAGCAATATTTGTACAATACATACAAATTACACATTATAAATTGTGCATGATGTATATCAATCTATAAAGAAAACGTGAGTTTGTCTTATAGATACATATGTTCGATAAGAAACGGCATGACAATTCTCCTTGACTACTGCCGAAGGCATCGAAGAACAGCGTTAAGACCGGGTCGGCGGGAACCCATGGGGCAGAGGGCCGCCCGGTTAGCGTGATACCTGGACAGACCTAGGGAGGGGGTATATATACCACCCCACAACCGCCTAATGGGTTGCCCAAGGATTCCAAAGAACAAAAAGACCCATTTTACATCCATTTCCTCAATATGGCAGAGATAGTGATTGCAACACGACAAGCGGTAAGCCTTAACCGTTTCTCTGCCAACACAAAATAAGGCAGTACCAAGAAAGGCAGGTATAAAACATGAAGATAGGGTATGCAAGGGAATCTGGATTATGGTTCCCGTTGGAAGCAAAGAAAAAGATACTTTTGAACGAAGAAATTGACTCGTTTATTTTCGATTTGGCAGATGAAACTAATAATTTTGAACTTCTTTGTGAAAACATGAAAAAGGGTGATTCGTTAATCATTTGCGGAGTTGATGATATTGGAAACACCAAGAATGAAATCGAAGAAACATGGAGACGGCTTTGTAATTTGAATATTGAAATCTATGTGCTCACAGCCCCGACGTTGTTTTACAGTGAAAGCATGACGCTAGAACAATCGTTTATAAGAGATGTGACACGTAGCGTACTTGCTTCTCAGGTTGAAATTGCTAATCAGAAATTAAAAGCAATAAACGATTTGTGATAACTGATAATATTCGCAGAAAGGTAGGCATAAGATGGAGAAAATAGTAAACAACGACGGATATCTTCGGTCAAGGTTGATGGATATGGCACAACATCTTTTGAATATTTGTAACGAAACCGGAAATTCAAATATTCAACTTATGACATCATCTTTGGAGAATGGGAAAGGTATTACGCTTCTGGCTAAAGCCGATGACAAACCGATTCTTTCCGTAAAAATGGATACTGCCTATGAAAAAGTATAACCCACAGGGCGAATCAATCCGGATCCGGCTGCCGTACCAGTTAGAGTGCAAACTCATATCTGAGAAGAACCGAACCGGCAAAAGCGTGTCGCAGATCACCCGTGAAGCACTGGCAGAATATTTTCGAAAGAGGTAGGTAAATGTCGATACTCGAAAAATTTTTCAAAATACAAAAAGGCGGTTTTGGAAAGGAATAAAACGAATGAATAGAAATGAAAAAGCTTATTATGCGTACGTAGAAAACGGAAAAGCGGTTATCACCGAAGAAAAACCGGATTTTAATAAAATAAAAAATTACACGATGGTAAAAGCCGACAGAATCGAATGTGTTATCGGTGGCAAGAAAATCCAGGATGAATTACCACTTCCAGATGAACCGATTGACGTAGCAACAAAACTTATCCAAGCAACTGTCACGGCAAAGATACCGAAATACGGAGTCCTGTATCCGGTTCTGGAGGCAGAAAGTATTGAGATTCCAAAATACGATGTTATCCAGCTTCAGAAGATTGCAGAGCATCTTCTGGCGTATTGCAAAGCACAGGAAAGGGGATGCGAAGATGGCTGTTGTGAAAATTATAAATCCGAGTCCGTATGACTGGAGGGGGACACAGTACTTTATTGATGGACATGAAGTACCGAGAGTAAAGTCTGTTGATTTCCATGTTTTGGTTGATGAAGTTCCGATATTTAATTTTGAAATGATGTCGGCACCTGATATAGAAATGGAGTGCCTGGCACAAATTAGTTTCACTTCTCAATCAATTACTGATGCAATTTCAGTTTTAAGACACGAACTGTTGCAACGCGGGGAAATTTACCACGGCTTCAAAGCAAGCCTAAAATCGGCTTTAGAGCATTACAATTACTGTGGATTGCCATTTGAGCCGAAAGATGATGTTGCCAGAAAGATTCTCGATTTCATGATAGGAGAAGAAAAATGAGATTACCATTAACAATCATTGCTGTAGCAATCAACATAATAGTGTTCACAACGTTGGCTGCATTCCTCGTGACGCAAATTAGCGAGCAGAAAACACCGATGCTTTCTACTTTCTTCTTTGCACTGATGGAATTAGGACTTATTCTAAATACCATATTAATTTGCACAGCGAGGTGAAATATGCTTTTAGCATTTCCGATGTGGATTATCCCGTATCTCATCATAGAGCGGGTTAAACCAATAGAAAAACCTATTTGCATTTGCAGGCAATGCCCTTATGTAAAGCGGTATGCCAGCAAACGATCCATGCATCCGACATAGTGGGGAATTCAAACCGTTCAATTTTATAGCTTATTAAGATGCAAAAAAAATACCCCATATGATGTGTCACACACGATTCCCGCCGTATTTTGAGATGGTGCTTTCTACGGCGGGAACTTACAGGGCTATCACCAAAAGGTAAGGTAACGGGCTTTGATCCCGTCATGTGTGGGTTCGAATCCCACTAGCCCCGCTTGCCAAGATTTTTGGCACTTATGTTTTCTTTTTTTCACCTCGTTACCATCTAGCTCAACGGAGCTGATTAAAGGGACTTCAAATGTCCCGGATGGTTTTCTCGGATCATAGCAGGAGGTGCTTATCGAGAGCCTTTGTTGCGACTGGTGGTTAAGAATCGCAATAGCAGACGCATTGTTGCTGACAGCCTACAATGTGCTGCTCAGGAAATTTAGTTCAGTTGGTCAGAACGTCCGGCTCATAACCGGAAAGTCCAGGGTTCGAGTCCCTGAATTTCCATCTCTTTCCTGAATGCCATTCGTACCGTAAAACGAATGGAAAAAACTTGCCGATTGAGCGTTTTGGCAATGTCTGTACGAGTGCGATACGGCGTAGCTTGTGCAAGGGATTGCTTTTCCGGTCGGCGTGCATCTCGGAGTAGTAATGTTTGGTGTAACGTGCACTTGGCATGGTGAGTTTTCAAGAGATGCAGTCTTCAAAAGACATACGTATACAGAATCCTAAACAACTCCGTGGAGCATACCACGGTTACCAAAAAGCCGTCAGGTTGGCAAAAATACGATAGTCCAAGTTATGAAAAATTGCCTAGTGGAACGCATAACACGAAAAAATCATTGCTAACCCGGAGTGTCCGGGTTTTGGGAGAATATTCCGTAGAGGTAGCGGGGCAGACTGTAAATCTGTTGCCATTGTGGTTCGGGTGGTTCGACTCCATCTTCTCCCACTGATCAATTAGAGGCTGAAAGTTAGGTGTAAGAAAACGTAAATCCTCATCGCAGGAATGTAATACCGAGTTCCGGATGCGAGCAGGATTATCGGTTGCGAAAGCAAAGCGTTTTCTTTTCGGTAGCCAATAAGTGAATGAGCCACATTCTTACATAAATGATATATGATTCTTCTAGTTGGTCACATTGTCGCAGGATGGAGTATAGGTAACTCGCGGGCCTCCTTAGCCCGAAAGGGTGGTTCAATTCCGCCTCCTGCAATTTGCCAAGAGAAACAAGGTGTCCCAGCCCTTACAACTTGGGTGGGCGGTTTAATTCCGCAAGTCGGCAGTTCCGGCAGATACTCCTCTAGCAAAAGGTTATTGCTGTTCCTGCTTACTGGTTTTCAGTTCAAAAAGCGAGTTCTCAATTTTCTCTCTGTGGTGTGAAATTCAACCCAGTTTCTTTTCGGAGAACTGGCCGTTAAAGGCGGTACGGAATGTAGTTCAGGTGGGAGAGCGCACTACAAAAGTGAGGTCGCAGGTTCGAATCCTGCCTTTCCGATTCCTACGGATTGCCATCGTAGGAATAAATTACTCCTAAGGTATAGTTTGGTTTCCAGTACTCCACGTTGGGTGGCTAGTTACGGTTCAAGTCCGTGTACTGGAATTTTTGTTTAAGGAGGTGGCTTGTGGAAGAAAAATATTATTGTTGTACATGTAAATGGTATGCACTGGAAGAAGGTGTCTGCTGTAATGGTGACAGTGAACATTCTATGATGTGAAACAAAACAAAACATTGATTTACGGGATTGAAGCCGATGGAGAATATGACGTATCAAATAATTATCTGAAAATGCACGGAATACCCGTAACACGTAGAGTTGCAGGACGAAAAGGAGTGAGAAAAAAGGAGCATTAAATCGGCATTTGAATCTGAGGGGATAGATTTCTCTCAGGTAATGAACCCACCGGAGCCGTGGGACGGACGGGCATTAATAAAGAACATCAATGGTAAAAACTACGCTTGCTGTCCTTTCTGCCAGAAGAAAGCACTTCTGATTAGCCCAGAGACAAAAATTCGGCATCTTAAATTGAAATGCAAGGGTAGCAACTGCAAGAAAGAGTTCGAGGTGAATGTATGAAATATGGTGTAGTGAATTATCCCATTAAGATTATTGATGAAGAAATCATTAATGCACTGGCAGACATTGAAATACATCATGAAGAAGATAAACGAATTGTTTTGGTAGAATGCGTCATGAATTATACAGAACTTCCAGAAGAATGCGTTCTTGAAATTGGATATCTTAAAAGAAAATTCAAACTCATGCATATCGACTCAGCTACAACAGAATTTGGAATCTATAAACTTAAATTTATGTTTGAGCGAGCAGAAGATATAAATAAAAAAGATGAGTGGTGGGATTCACTTAGAAGCATTGTGAGGTGAATGTATGAAAGAATTAATTAGACCTGTTCCAATTGAAATCGTTGATCTTGGAATAGAAACTCACGCACAAATTGAGATTGAAGAAATTCTTCTTACATCATTCCCACCAATTCAAAAAACTATTTTAAAATTCAGCACTGAATGTACCGTATTTGATCTTAGAACTGAATACTCGATAAAAATAAGAAATGATGATGCAGTGATAAAATGTTATAGGGGGAACACTTTAAACACTTTCATTCAGAAAGACGCAGGTGAAAGAACTGTTGCTGAATGGCGCAAGGTTATATCGCGTTCAAAAAACACTCCGGACATTGTTAAAGCTATTGATTCTATAAAAGTGCCTGATGAAGATGTTATTAAATCAGTTGCCAGTGATGCGGCAGAACTTCAAAAGACTAAACCTATGGAACTGGACGAACTTTCGGAAGAAACCAAGTTTCGAATCTATAAATTAATTGTAAATGAAATTGGAAAACATTTTTACAATTGCGAGATGCGTATGTCATATAAAGATTTTATACTTGTTGAGGATTGTATCAGAAAAGTTTTGCAAGGAGAACAAGATGAACACAAAACGGATTAAATGTATTTTGACAGGTGGATGCAAGTTCAAGAGTTCGGATACAGAATCGAAATGTAATGACAAAGAAAAGACTTGCACTATTACAGAAATTTGCTACAAATGTGGGAAGAAGTACACTGCTGTATTCACTTACAAACAGTTAGGAATTCCAGTGAGGTGAACGCATGAAAGTATATCTGGTTTACGGAGATGTCTATTTTGAACAATATGGTTCAGAGTTTCATTTGTTTGGAGTATTTACTTCAAAGGAAATGGCAGAGAAAATCAAAAAGCAGAAAGAAGATGAATTTTATCAACAAGAAATGAAGAAAAAATCGGGCTATCGTAATATTGACAGCAGGGAAGAAGTTGAATTCGAAATAAAAGAAATGCAACTTGATGAAATTTGTGACTTATTTGTAGGAGGATATGTCGAGTGAAAAAGATACCAACATTATTTGAACGAGAATTCAAAGACCATAACGTTGTAAAGGTTCTTCCAAAAGTGCATCCGGGTATGGAATGGGTACTTGAAGGAGAGGGAATTGCAACAGTCAAGTATGACGGCTCTTGCTGTGCAGTAATTGACGGAAAATTTTATAAACGATACGACTGCAAGAAGGGTAAAATACCACCAGAGGGATTTATTCCCTGTTGCGAACCAGATGCGATTACAGGTCATTGGCCGGGATGGTTAAAGGTTGATGAGAATAATCCGTCTGACAAATGGTTTGTAGAAGCATATTATGTAACTTCAATGTGGACAAATCAAGGTCTTAAATTGCCGGATGGCACATATGAAGCTTACGGAAAACATTTTCATGGCAATCCGTATAATGATGATTATGATGCCTTGATAAAACATGGCAAAGAAATCGTTGAAGTCGAAAGGACATTTGAGGGGATCAAGAAATATCTTTTCGAACACGAAATAGAGGGATTAGTTTTCTGGAAAGACGGAAGCCCACAATGTAAAATCAAGCGTTCAGATTTTGGATTTGAATGGCCAGTAAAGAAGGCAAGGGAGAGTTTATGAAGAAAATATTTTTTGCTGCGTTATTATCAATGATGCTGTTTGGATTAACAGCATGTCAATCGACAACAAAGAATTTTGGTGGGACAACCACATTAAAATTAAAACCAGGTGTAAAACTGGAAGAAATCACATGGAAAGACGATGATTTGTGGTATCTTACTCGACCAATGAGAGATAACGAATCAGCCGAAACACATACATTTGACCAGTCAACTGATTTTGGTTTCGAAGGTCAAGTAATTATTATTGAGAAGAATAAATAAATAAATCAGTCAGAGAGCCACATGAGAGCCAGACTAAAACCTAAAATAAGAAGGGAGGTCTGGCTCTATTTTTATGTCAAAAATTACAGAAGGTTCGCTTGAATGGTATCGGGCGGTATTAAATCAGGTTATCAGTGGAGATATGTCAATATACCAGAATCAGAAAGACTGCCTTGATCTGTTACTGAATATGAACATGGATCTCCCTTTTAATGAGAATCCAGAGGCAAGAAAGATTGCAATAAAAACCAGTCAGTACGCACATAATCTTGCTGAAAGGCAAGCTGCTATTACCGGCGATGGCAATTTTGATGATATTTACTGGGATTATTTGTTACTGGAAGCACAGAACCATCAAGTAGACAGTGGGTTGCTGTATCTCGAGAAGAATAGAATTCCGAAAGAAAGATTCTACGAACCAAGAAGAAACGTGTTCATACAGCATAACATCATAAGCTCATTACAAGATTTGATGGATGATAAACTGGACATATTTGCATTGAGTGTGCCGCCCGGATGTGGAAAAAGTACTCTTGAGGACTTCTTTCTTTCATTAGTGGGCGGATGGTTCCCTAATGATTTTAATTTATCATCTGCACATAGTAGTATTCTTACACGTTCCCTTTATGACGGAGTTTTGGAAATAATCAATGATCCAGTTGAATATACATGGCACGAAATATTTCCAAATGTGGAAATGCAGGGAACGAACGCAAAAGAAACAACTGTTAATCTCGAAAGAAACGGACGATTCAAGACATGGACATTCAGATCTATTGATGGTTCTTTGACTGGTGCCACTAGATGCAATAGATTCCTTACTGCCGATGACCTTGTGTCTGGTATTGAAGAAGCTTTGAACAAGAACCGACTTGATACCTTATGGACAAAAGTGGTAAATGACTTGCGTTCCCGTAGACTTGAGGGATGCAAAGAGTTTTATATTGCCACTAGATGGTCAGTCCATGACCCTATCGGAAAATTACAACAGTTATACGCCGGAAACCCAAGAGCAAGGTTTATAGCAGTTCCAGCACTTGATGAAAATGGAAAGAGTAATTTTCTGTTTACGGTAAATGGATTCTCTGAGAAATATTTCAATGATGCTAAGGAATCCATGGATGAAATTTCTTATAACTGCCTTTATCAGCAGCAACCAGTAGAACGTGAAGGATTACTTTTACCGCCAGATAAACTCAAAAGGTTCTTCTTCAGTAAAGACGATGTGCCGGATGGATGCACTGATGAATACATCATCATTCCAGATAAAGATGCAGATGCGATATGGGCAGTATGTGATACGAAGGATAAAGGAACGGACTTCGAGTCCTTACCCATTGCATATCAATATGGAGATAAATTTTTCTTTCCCGATGTGGTGTTCGATGACACTACAGACTATGACATTTTGGATAGAAAGACAGCAGATATTTTGATAAGACATAACCCACATAAGATTCGTTTCGAATCAAATAATGTCGGAAACCGCGTGGCTCATAATATTCAAAATATGATTAAAGGAAAATGTAGGGCAGATATTGAGACGAAGCCGACATCCGCAAATAAAGAAACAAAAATTCTTGTAAACTCTGACTATATAGCAAAACATTTTTATTTTTTACACCCAAGTCAATACAAAGCCAAGTCTGATTACGGACTATTTATGGCAAATGTAACCACATATACTACCAGAGCGAAAGTACCGCATGATGATGGCGTCGACAGTTTAGCTATGATGGCTGAGTATGTGCAAAATCCGCTTGGTGGAAAAGCAACAGCAACGCATAATCCATTTTGGGGAAGGAGATAGATCAAGGAATACAAGGGAATATCTGAATCAAATTCAACGTTATGAGAAAATCATCCACAATAAGTACATAGAGCGAGAGCAATTAAAGTCCCATGCAACTGGTCTGAAATCTTTCTGCTACGAATCAGAACGGGTGCAGACATCCGGCAGTCACGACATGATAGGCGATTTGGTGGCAAAGATTGTTGATCTGGAAGCTGAAATCATAAGCGTTACAAATGAGTACATGGACAAGAGAATGGAAATTATCCGATTGATTGATTCTGTGGAGAGTCCGGTTCTGTACGAGATTCTTTTCAAGAAGTATATTGAGGGTAAACCACTGGATGTGATTGCTGATGAAATCGGATATTCCTACCAGCGAACCAAGGAGCTACATTTATGTGCTATTGAAACCGTAAAGGAACTTGGACGTTTTGATTCCTAAAACATCATACTGAAACATACTTAAAAATGTAATATAATGTAAGATGTAAGAATACATGAAAGCATCGGAGAAAAATCTTCGGTGCTTTTTTCATGCCTAAAAAGGAGGACGGGGCAGTGGCAAGAAATAAATCAAAGTATATCGACCTCTGCCAAGGTGAATTTGGCAGAAAGGTAGCTTATACCGGAGCAAGCAGAATTACACCTAATAACGTCTTGAAAGTAATTGCAGATACCATCGGCACTCACAACAGGAACCGGACAATGATTGACTATCTGTACAGATATTACAAAGGAGACCAACCAGTCCTGTACAGAGAAAAGAAAGTCAGACCGGAAATCAACAATAAAGTATGCGAGAATCATGCACTTGAAGTTGTACGCTTTAAGGCATCTCAGACTTATGGCGAACCAATTCAGTTCGTCTGTAAGAAAAAGAATGCAAGTGAAGAAACCAATGCACAGGTGGACTTGTTCAACGATTATCTGGACGAAGCCAACGCAGAAGCCAGAAACATTGAGTTAGGAACATATCAAAGTGCTGTAGGAACTGCATACAAGTGTATTCTTCGCGAAGAGGACTGGACAAGCGACTCAGATATGCCACCGTTCCGATTATTCATTCCGTATCCTGGAGATTGCTACATCGTATATTCCAGAAATACCGGTAAGCCAATGCTTTCCGTGCAGATACTGAAAGATGAAGAGAATCAGCAGTATTATCAGTGCTATTCAAGGACACAATACTTTATCATTCAGAACGGTAAAATCACAACTTCGGGACTAAATGGTTTTGGAGAAATCCCGATTGTTGAATATCCAAATAACCATGACAGGCTGTCAGATATTGAGATTGCAATAACTATGTTTGATACAATCAACGTCATGCAATCAAACCGCATGGACGGAGTTGAACAGTTTGTGCAGGCATTTATGAAATTCAAGAACTGTGAAGTTGATGAAAATGAGTTCCTGAAGATGGTGAAACTGGGAGCTATATCCGTAAAAGACACAGGATCCGGTTGCCAGTCAGATGTAGAATTAATGACCGCGGAACTGAACCAGTCCGAAAGCCAAGTTGCAAAAGACGATATCTACAGCAATATGCTGATTGTTGAGGGGATGCCGGACAGACAGCAGAATACAGGCGGAGATACCGGACAGGCAGTATATCTTCGTAATGGTTGGGATTTTGCAGAACGTAGAGCCAAACTTGACGAACCATTTATCCGTGAAGCTGAGAAAATGTCTGCAAGAATCATTCTAAAGATCATACGTAATACCACCGGTGATATAAAACTTTCCACCAGAGATTTTGATGTAAAGATTACCAGAAATCCAACAGACAATATGCTTGTTAAAGCACAGGCACTGGATTATCTGGTTAAGAATAAGATACATCCGCTCATTGCATTGATTACCTGTGGATTATTTAGTGACCCGCAGAAAGTATACGAAATGAGTTTTCCGTATATGCAATCTTTGTACGAGAATCCAGAAGAGGAAGTGCAGAAAGCACAAGCCTTGCTTACTAAGGATGTGGTTACTGAATGAGTTCGGTAATGAAATTTGACAAAATCAACGCGTTGGATTCGAACAGGCGGAGTGAGCCGTACAAAGAGTATTTCGACAAAATGTCTATTTCTGATAAGCAAAAGAAACTGAGGATAGCTTTTTCCGAACAGATGGAAGAAGTTATCCTTTATATTTTATCACTGATAGAAACAATGATCGAAAGCGAATCCATTGACCAGAAATATGTAGAAGATGAGTTGTTTGAACGGTATCTTCTGATAGCAGTTACTTATTTTTCTGTAGATGATTACATCACGGATTACGCAAGGCAGTTTGCCCATGAAGTCGTGCGGGCAACTTTTGACCATACCGATGAAGAATATTATCTTTCCAAAGACAGGGCAATGTTTATTTCTGAATGTGAAGCCAATACTTCACTCAATCATAAAGAATATACAGATGCAATCAAAGCAGGAAAGACCCTCAAGACATGGAAAGATGTCGGGGACAAGAGAGAACGAAAAACACACCTCGAAGTTGGCGGAACGACAATTCCTATCAGGGAATTATTTGCAGTTGGTGACAGTCTGATGCTTTTTCCAAAAGATAGCTCGGCAGGAGCTGCTTCGAAAGAGATCGTAAACTGTCGCTGCTCAATTCAATACAGTTAATTAGGAGACGAGAAATCGTCTCTTTTTTATTACACAAAAAAATAAATGCAACCCGAAAGCGTGAACATGGGAGACACCTTGTGCTGAGCGAACAGCGTTAAAAAGCGTATTGGTGATAGGAGATTTCAATGACAAGAGAAGATGTTAAAAAAATTTTCCCAGAAGCAACCGACGAGCAGATTACTTCTTTTCTGAATCAGTCCAATTCTGATGTGGCTAGAGAAAAAGCAAAAGCCCAGAAGATGAAAGAGGATGCGGAGAAAGCAAAAGCACTGGAAGAAGAACTGGAAGAACTGAAAAAACAGAACATGAGCGAAGCTGAGAAAGCAGAACTGGAACGCCAGAAAGAAAAGGCAGCAAACGAGAAAAGAATCTCTGATCTCGAATCTGCACTTGCAACTTCGCAAAGAGAGGCACTCGTAGGAAAGATCACTTCTATTTTTGCTACCGCAGGAATGAAAGGAGATGCCTACACAGGGGCAATCAAAGCGTTTTCCAACATGAAAGCAGATGATGCTCTCAAAGAAGCACAGGCATTTGTCGATGGAATTTCCACAGAAAATAAAACTGCTCTTGATACTGCAAAAGCTGCATGGGAGAAAGAGGTCCTCGAAAAAACACCAAATCCGGGTGGCGGAACTGGTGACGGCAAAGCAGAAAAGAAGAGTGAAGCATCCGAATACGCAAAAGCGTACTCAGCAAGAATGAACCCAGAAATCAAACCGGCGGATGATAACACACCGGTAAATATTTAATTCAAGTAAAGGAGATTTAGATTATGGCTTTTATGAAAACAGAGCAATACGAATCCACCCCAAACATTCTCGAATCTGAGGTTGGACTGGTACTTAAAACTTACACAGCAGATCAGACAAATGCTGAAACCGTTGGAACTAAGAAAACCATCAAAGCAGGTTCCGTATATCCAACAAATGCAACCGGTGCAAAAGGAATCGTATTTGAAGATGTTGATATGACAGACGATGTAAAGAGACCAATTTCCGTAATTGTTGCAGGACGTGTTCTTGAAAAGAGACTTCCGGTAACTGTCAATACTACTGCAAAAACAGAACTCGAAAAAGCGGGAATCGTATTCGTAACCACTACAGACCCAGAATTTTAAGGAGGTATAACAGATGCCATTTAATGTATTAGAATCAATTACACAAGAAGAAAGATTTAACTTCTCTCAGGATTTCAGCGTAAAAAGACCGGGCATTCTTGATACCATTTTCCCGGATGTCAAAACCCAGTATCTGAAGGCTGAGTACTACAGACTTATGGCTGGACAGCGACTGCCAGAGGTAGCATTTGTTCATGCACTTGATACCGAGGCAGAAATCGGCTCCAGACCGGGATTCGAAAAAGTACTGACTGAAAAACTCTTCATCAAGAGAAAAATCAATCAGTCTGAGAGATTACAGCAGGCAATTGAAAACGGTGTGCCAGACGATGAACGTCTGAAGAGATTTGTATTCGATGATGCGGCCAACCTGTTCGAGGGCGTTATTGCCAGAGCGAATGTTATGAAAGGACAGTTCCTTTCTACAGGTGCTGTAAAAGTCAAAGAGAACAATGTAGATCTGAATATTGATTACGGCGTACCGACTGGTGCAAAAGTTACTCTTACAGACTGGTCTAGTCCAGATGCGGACATCATGGGCGACATTCAGAAGATGGTTGCAGTTGCAGAGGGCAACGGTTTTGTTGTAAATAAGGCCCTCACATCCCTCAAGATGATTAACTACATGAGAAACAATACTGCTATGCAGACAGCAGTTCTGGGAGCAGCAAATAAACGACTCCTGACAAAGCAGGAACTTGTAAACCTCATCATGCAGGAATATGGATTTACCATTGATCGCTGTGATGAGAAATTCAGATACAGAAAAGCAGATGGAACACTGAAAACCGGCAGATACTTCAAAGAAGATGTATTTACCCTGTACGAATCCGAAGCAAATGGTTCTTTCGGTACAGGACTCTGGGGCGTTACACCTGAGGAACTTGAATACAGACAGTTCGTTCAGGAAGAAAACCGTTCTTTCGTAACACTGTCCATGTGGGCTACACAGGATCCAGTTGCAGTATGGACAAAAGCATCCGGTATGTTCGTTCCTGTTGCACCAAAAGCCAACGGCGGTATCGTGATCGGTACCAAAGCGGGGGAATAAGCGGGCATAGTCTTGAAAAAGACAGCCAGTCACCGTCTGTAGCGAGTGCAGATGATACATCAACACACAAGTATACAGAAAGCGAGTTGTCCAACATGACAGTGGTTCAGTTGAGACAGCTTGCGAGTGACAACGGCTATGCCCTGTCCGCAACAAACAAGGCTGGTATTATCACGGAAATCCTGTCTCAGCAAGGGTAGGTGATTATGAATGAACGAAGAACTTGTAAATGATCTGACGGTTTATTTAGCTGATGAAGCAGATTCGCCCGAGATAATTCTCTTTTCTGTGAAGCGTGCAATTCGTTCATTCAAGAAGAAAAGAAATTATCCGTCAAGTTATACAGAGGAAAAAATAAACAGCGATATGGAAAGCTGCTATGATTGTATTTTCGATTTGGCTCTTTACTTTCTGGCAAAGCAGGGGGCTGAATTTCAATCATCACATTCTGAATCATCTGTAAACAGAGGATGGAATTCAGAGACGGATATATTTATCAACCATGGCGTTTTTCCATTTGCAAGCGGTTTAGGTTGAATAGATGGGACGGAACGTAACTCGCTCTTCCTCCCGGCGGGTTGCAGGGTTGCTCTTTTAAAGCAGGGAATGAGCAAAAAATCTGATAGGGAGAGAAAGAAAGGAACTGGCGATGGGATGTGAACATGAATGTTTTAATGAACACCGCTTCGAAGAAATTGAAAAAAGTATTCGTGATATGCAGGAAAAGCAGTCTGAAAGGCACAAAGAATTTTATTCTAGAATTAATAAACTCGAACAGCAGACTGCCCTGTATAGCAATGACTTAGATCATATCAAAGAAACAGTCGATGAAATGAACAACAATTTAAAAATCCTCATGGCAGTCCCCGGCAAACGTTATGACACCATTATTGTGTGTGTTATTACTACCGTTGTTGGAGCGATTGTGGGTTTTGCACTAAGCGGTATTTTTTAACTTCCACTTGTAAGGGAGGATGGTGGAGTTATGGATTATAAGGATTTTACTGAAAGCGAAAGAAAATTTTATCTGCAAGAAGCAGGTTTTAACAGTCGCGAGGAAAAATTATTCCGATTACGGGTTTATGGCGAGAAAACACTGTGGGAAGCATCTGAACTGATGGGGTACAGTCCAAGAACCATAGACCGGATTAACAATCGAATAAAGAAGAAAATAATAAAGGCTGCCCCGATGTATTAAGTCTGGGCTTTTCTTTGTATTATGGCGAAAACGTGGCGAAATAGTGACGTTCAAAAACAGAGTTCCTTCCTATATAATATAATCATAGGAGAAAACACAATGATTATGTTAAGAAACCCTTACGAGGGTATATGGGAAAAGCATCGTTCCATAGATGATATGGACATGATTCTGGAATCCCGAATAGGAGGAATAGATTATGGCAGGTTATCCGTATTATCCGCAACAGCCAATGGTAAACAGCCCATACGGGCAAATACAGCCGTATCAGGACAGGCTGGCACAATTGCAGAATAATTACCAGCAGGCAATGCCTTATGGTCAAATACAGATGCAACAGTTACAGCCAGTTCCACAATCACCTATGCTTCAAGGGCAGATGGTTGATGGGATTGATACTGTAAAGGCTAAAGATGTGGATATGTCCGGCAATCCTGTTTACTATCCAAAAACAGACGGAACAGAAATATACAAAAAACAATTACAGGCAGATGGAAGAAGCAGGATTTTTGTTTACCGGCTTTTAAATCCAGACGAACAGCAGCAACCGAAGCAGGACGAGAAACAGATTGACATTGAGTCTATGTTTAATCAGCTTCGGAACGATGTTTGCTCTGAAATATCTGGAATAAAAGATTTGCTACCGACACAAATGTCGGTTACAAATGATTCCCCAAGACAGCAGAACGGAGGCAAGCAGAGATGAGTTTCAACCCAAACGCTATGATGAAAAAGCAATTTGAAAAAATGATTTCTCAGAGGTTCGGAAGTGTTGATAACATGATGAACGATATGAGTAAATTTGCAGGAAATAATCCAACATTGAAGAATGCGTTGGATTTATACAAAAAAGGTGATACAGACCAGTTACATCAAATACAGCAAAATGTATTTAATGAAAAGCACTTATCACCAGACGGAATTATCCAGAAATTCCTTGGATTATAACATTTCCCCATAATTGGGTGATTCAGAATCGCTACAATTTGGGACGACAGCCGCGGATGTCTCCTATTGTAAATAAAATTTAAGGAGACTAAAAACATGATGAATGGTTCTAATTACAGTCTTAGCGACATTGCCGCCGCTACAGGCTCTAATAACCGTGCCAATGACATGTGGGGCGGTGATGGTTTTTCACTTATCTGGCTCGTGCTGATCTTCGCAATCTTCGGATGGGGAGGCTTCGGCGGCTGGGGCGGTGGCTTCGGTGGTAATGGTGGAAACGGTGCAAATGGTGCAGGATTCCAAGGATGGGCAACCCGTTCAGATATTAACGAGAGTTTTGCGCTTAATGATATTCAGAACGGTATCAGAGGCATTCAGCAGGGCATCTGCGATAGCACATATGCTCTTAACAACACCATGCAGAGTGGCTTCAACGGCGTGAACGTTGGAATGCTTCAAGGCTTCAATGGCGTTCAGCAAGCAATTAACGCTGATACAGTGGCTAATATGCAGAACACAAACGCATTGCAGTCTCAGTTAGCAAATTGTTGCTGCGAAACAAGAGAAGCTATCCAGGGCATCAACTACAACCTGGCAACCAACACTTGTGCTCTCCAGAACACAATGAACAACAATACCAGAGATATTCTGGACAATCAGAACAGCAATACAAGAGCAATCCTTGATTTCTTGACGAATGATAAGATTGCAACATTGCAGGCAGAGAACTCTGATCTGAAACGTGCTGCATCTCAGGATCGCCAGTCCGCGCTGATTGTAACTGAAATGAATGCACAGACGCAGCGATTAATCAATTCAATCAATCCATCCCCGATTCCTGCATTTCAGGTACCGGCTCCGTATGCATACGCAGGATGCAACGGATATGGAAACGGTTGCTGCTAAGTAACTCACCCTTAGAGGTTGACTAATTCTAAGAGGTGGGTTGCGGCTCACCTCTTATTTTGATTGAGAGGTAGAAATATGAGTTGTAAAAATGTTTGTAAGCTCTGCAACCATCTTGTGATAAGCCAGTCTGTCGCGTTTACTGGTGGCAATCTTGTAGTTACACTTCCGGCAGGCAATTATAGTAATGGAGAGAAATATTGCATTGTGATCGCACAAAGTATACCAACAACCACTACGATTGCCGCCCCGGTAATGATTCAGATAGGAACGGGTGAAACTCTATATCCATTACAGAATCGTTGCTGTGCACAGGTTACAGCTTGTGGCGTAAGAACCAGAACAAAGTACGCAACCAGAGTAGCTACGAGTGCAACTGGTGGAGTATTCAAGATGTTAGGAAATCCGGCTTGTAGTCCGAGTAACAATTTGAAAGCAATTAATGGTACAGCCCCAACGACAGACACACCTGTTACACAGGCTGCCAGAAAGGGGGCAATGTAATGCATAAAGTTGCAATGGAAATGGGAAAATGGGCTATGGAAAAAGCCAAGGCACATGGCTTCGATAATCTCAGTGCTCAAGACTGGGACGATCTGAAAGACTGTATGGAATCCGTAAAGTGTGCGATTTGTGCAGATAAAGATTACAGAATCGTAGAAGCTATGGACGAATGCGAACAGGAAGAGAAGTATCTTGGACGCATGGGATATGACAGGTATCGTTACGCAAACGGCAGATTTGCCCCGAAAGGCAAAGGAAGTCGTATGGGATATAAACCATATCTGTACATGGAAGATGATGACTGGATGGACGAGTATCTGAACGATCCAGAGTTCGAACGTAATATGTACCGCATGGGTTATCATCCAGATCGTAGTGATATGAGGATGGATGGAATGAACCATAAGCAGTCCAGATACGGTGAAACCTACGACAGATACAGCGAAAATCGCAGGCATTACCACGATTCCAACGATACAGAATCCAAGAGAAAAATGGACGAGTCCATGAAAGAGTATACACAAGATGTCATCCGCACGATGTCTGAAATGTGGTCGGATGCAGACGCGAATCTCAAACAGCAGATAAGAACTGATCTGACCCGTCTGATACAGCAGATGAACTAAACAAAATATAAAATTAAGCCCTTGTTGCAGTAATGCGGCAGGGGCTTTTTAATGGAAAGGATGGTGATAAACCATGCTAAAACAATTTTATATGAACGGGGACTTGTGGAAAGTTCGCTTTGTTTCGCCCCATGATAATGTTCTGATTGACCGTACAGGGCAGAGAACACTTGCTGTATCGGATTATTCTACAATGACAATTTCGATTGCAAATAATCTGTACGGGGAACTTCTGAACCGTGTGTTTATCCATGAATTAGGGCATTGCGTGATGTTCAGTTATGGTTTATTACCAGAACTTCATCGCATGGTCAAGAAACGATATTGGACGGATGCAGAGGAATTTGTGTGCAATATCTTGGCAGACTACAGTCATTTTGTGATTGGTACAGCTAGAGATATTTTAGGAAACCGATTTACATATGTGGCTCCTGTTGGGGCAGAAAGGATGATTGCATAGATGGCAAAAGCAGAGAACACAGTAATTTTTGATGGAATCAAGTATAATCCCGGTGACGAATTGCCGGATTTAGGCAGTTGGGTATGCACGGACGCAAGAGGCATGGTTCGTGATTATGAGGGACTTTCAAAAGACGTGTCAAAGCTCCCACATTATGTACAGAGCGGTTCTTCGGCATTATGTCTTGATACTTCTGAATTATACGAATATCACAAACCTACCGATACATGGTACAAACTGTAGGAGGGTGTGGAATATGGCATTAACAGCTAAGAAAGTGTATGCAATTCTAAAACATCAGATTTCCGATATGGAAGCAAAATTAAATAGTCCTGTCACATACAAAGGAACGGTCGCATCAGCTGATTTACTTCCTTTGAATCCGTCGATTGGTGATATGTACAATATCGAATCCGAGTCAATTTACGGTGAAGCTGGAACAAACGTAGCGTGGAACGGTTCTAAGTGGGGAACAATGGGCTCACCAATTAAGATTCCATCAAAAACCAGCGAATTGCAAAACGATTCAAGATTTGTTACTGAAACAGATTTGCAGAATGCTTTAGGAAAGAAAGCAAACGGAGAAGGAATCACTTTAAGCATTAACGAAAATGGTGGTCTTAGAGTAACATATAACAACGGAAAATAGGAGGTATCACAATGGCAGAAGTGGCAGTAGATGTAGCTATGGAGTCAACTTCACAAGAAATTCTTAATTTACTCAAAGTAGTAAAAACTATGGTGACAGATGTATCGAAATTTGATTGGAAAAATTTTTATCAGCAGACAGCAACAGATGAAGTATTTTCCACAAAGTTTTATTATTACGAAACTAGCACTAGCCCTAAAGGTGAAAGAATGAATGCTTCCATTGGTCTGACTTCGGTTCCGTCAACGGAAACGATCAAAGGGCAAGACGATTTCTCAAATCGTAGTGCGTTCCAAACTTTGGATTGCAATTTTGTGATTGACGAAAATGAAAATAAAACACCTGTGGCAATCAAGGATGGAAATGGTTATTCGAATATTGGCAAAGTGGATGTAGGGGTAATGGTTCCGCTGACTTACTGGGGAATCCAAAAGTTTGATACGTACTACATTGTGCATTTTGCAACCAGACCACATCCGGAATTAGAATGTACTACAGTAACTCCATGGTGTAACGAAGAACTTGGATATGGGATACTGACAAAATATTATGCTGGACAAATTGATGGAATTCTGTATTCTTCTTCTGGAAATCCAATTTTTAATTTCGTTTCAGCACAGTCAGGAAATACGGAATTACAGAAGAAAGGGACGGGGTATCATGGGTCTGGGGCTGAACGTACCGCATATTTATTGTGTATGTTATGGATAAAATATGCAACGAAGCATAGTCAGTCGGTGTTTCAAGGATGCTCTGGTTATAATTACCAATACAAAGTTGCACAGCCGGATGAGAACGTGGACTATGTGATTCTCACGAACGCACAGGCGAACAATCTTTATGTTGGAGGAACCGTTTCGATTGGCGATGCAACAGGCCACGCAGATAATCTTGATCGTGGAAATGCGTACATGAGAAACATTGCTGATAAAGTTAAAATTGCAAAGATAGAAACTATTTCTGGAACTTCAAACAGCAAAGTATATGTTGAAAAGGCAGGAATGACAATCACAGCAGATACCTATGTTTCCTCTATGCCGTTGCATTCTGGGACAACTGACAACGTTCTTGGTAGCGACGGATATGCGGTAAACGATAATAAGCACGCGTTTAAATTAGGCGGCATCGAAGATATGGTTGGCGCATATTTCATTTCCATGGATGAATTGTGGAATAAAACAACTGCAAGTACCGTTGATTATTATGTCCGTGGAAAATCCGCATGGTCTGCAACCGCTTCTGGATGGATAAAGGTTACAACCGTAGACTTAGGAGGCTCTGATGACTACTGGATTGGCGACATCGAAATCGATCTCAATACGGGTGCTGTCTGGTTAAAAACAAAAGGTTCAGGAGATTCTGTTGGAACCGGTGACAGACAGTATAATGGAGACACGGGAACAGGCTGGCGCGAAGCGCTGCGGCGTGGCGATCTCTGGGGCTGGTCGAATGCCGGTCTTTCCTTCGCGTCTCTCTGGGGCGGCGTGCCTGGCGCGGGGTGGCTCTGCGCCCTCTGCGTTTGATTCCGCACCTTTTAGGGGTGAATTTTGCATAGCAAAAGAGGGGATTGCCCCTCTATAAAATAAAAAAATAACATAGGACTTGCCGCACGGGCGTGGCAATCTCAGGAACAGGTCGAATGCCGGTCTTTCCTACGCGAATCTCAGGAACGACGTGACTAACACGAGGTGGAACTACGCCCTCTGCATTTTTATGCTCGACGGAGCAATTTAGTACATTGGTACTTTTTCGTGTGGCATTTCGTGGATGGAATTCCATTACCATAATGGTACTTAAATAGGAAATAGAAAGGGAATCGAAATCCCGACGGGGATAACGATAGTTTATGCGTAAGGCATAAGCTGGGGCTAGTAGAAATCCGAACGTCTCTCGGAATTTAAACGATAAAATTCACTCAAAAGGTAGTTGTATAAATGAAACGTTGTTGTAAGAGAATAAATATAACTGATAGAAATTTAATTGAGAGAGCTACAAAAGAATGCTTACATGGGAAAATGAACAGAAGTGACGTTATTCGAATGTTTTCGGAGTATTCCGGTGTTTCATATAACGCAATAAAGAAGATATGCAAAGACAAACGTATGATGAACGGAGTAATACAGACGGTTGTTGACGGTATTCAACAGGAGATCATCAATAAGAAATACATCGTAAAGCCTATCCGTTACAGAAAACAAGTTGATAAGTGTAATGGTAAAATCAGAAATATTGGAATTCAGGATATCAAACAGCAGATTTATGATTATATTGCCGTTTACGCAATGGACGAATTGTTCAGAAAGAAACTGGGATTTTATCAGTGTGGAGCATTGAAGAAAAAAGGAAATGAATTTGGCTCAAAAGCAATTAAAAAGTGGGTAAACAACCATAACATGCGGTGGGCTTGGCAGGCAGATGTCAGGCATTATTACGAAACTATCCCAAAGCATAAATTGAAGCACCTTCTTTCCAGAGATATTGACAATCCTGATATTTTACATTTGGTATTTTTCTTGATTGATACTTTTGATGGTGGGCTTTCAATCGGTTCATATCTCAGTCAGTATCTTGCTAATTACTATATGAGTTACGCATATCATTATGTGAGCGAACAAATCATAAAGACAAGAAAACATAAGAGTGGGAGCGTTAGTACCAGAACCTTGATTTCACATTCATTGTTTCAGATGGATGATGTTTTATTTTTGTCCAAAAGTCTTAAAGACTTAAAAATGGCAGTGAAACAATTCTCAAAATACATCAAGGAATTTTTGGGGCTGACTCTTAAAGATACATCAAATTTTATAGACTTGAGAATGGGGTATATTGATATTCTCGGAAGAAAAGTTTCCAGAAGAAGTCTGACAGTTCGCTCTTCAAATTTTATCCGTTTCCGCAGAACCGCAAGCAGAGTGAGAATCTTAGTGCGTCAGAATAAAAATATTCCATTATTGCTGGCAAGGAGCTATATCGGGCGGTATGGTGCTATTAAACATTCTGACACAAAGAAGTTCCAAAAGAAATATCACGTACCAGAAGATTTGAAAAGATGTAAAAATATCGTTTCTGCATATGAAAGGAGAATAAACAGACATGAAAGCAATGCGATTTACTTTTCCCCAACTTAATACTTCCATCTATCAACTGGATAAAGGCATGGATGTTATGATCTGCCTTAATGAAAGACAAGTTATTGCTGAAAATCCAGATGGTATCTCGGAAATAATGTATGAGTATGACGGAAATATTTTTCGTACATTTAAACTGACCGAAGAAGAAATTATGCGAGAACCAGAAAAATATCTGGACTACGAAGGAGATACTGAACCCACAGAAGAAATGACTCAATATGCAAACGAAATGATAGATGCCTATACAGAACAATTAATTTCGGAAGGAGTGATTGCGTGAGAATTTTAGTTGAAAGTCTGAGAAGAATGTACGCGAATGGAAAAATAACAAAAGAAAAGATTGAAAGCATGTTGATTTTGACAGAAGCAGAGAAATATTACATACTTTCATCGAAAGGAGAAGAATAATGGCAATTGCATTAAATACAGTGATCGTTGACGGTCAAGAATATAAACCGGGAGATGTGATTCCAGACTTCAAGAGTATCAAATGTGTTGATACGAGAGAACCACGAAAATATCAGGGATTATCTGCGGATGTTTCTGTCCTGAATGATGTTATTGCAAAATACGCTTCGGGCGGAGCATCCTGTTTTATGTCCGATACGGGAGAATACTATGAGTATGACCGCAAGGAAAAGACATTTAAACTTATCACCAATATCACAGAGCGTGGATTTGGTTCCGAAAAGGCATATGGTGCTTTAAAACATATGCTTAAAAACGTCAGTGTAAGTGATGAGAAGATACAAAGTGCTGTCACGGATTATCTGAGGGTAAACCCAGTCCTTCCCGGAGCCACGACAGAACAGGCACAGCAGATCGAACAGAACAAGACGGATATTGGTTCACTGAAAACGGAAACTGGTTCACTAAAACAAGATTTAGATAACAAAATAGAACACGTTGGCGGATATAAAGAATATGATATTGGAACTCCAAGCGTTGGAACATATTGGAACAAAAGTGCTAAAAAACAGCTTGAATCCGAAACATATCAATCGTTCAATCCAATTTCACTAAAGGCTGGAACATATCATTATGAAAATATGAGTGGCTCTTTTACTTTTTACGAAGATACTGACGGAAATTGGATACCGATTGGTAAATATTCAGTGTCAGGTAACGGCGATGTAGTAATCACTAATGATACTACGATGTATATCACTGAAATGCAGAAATCTGGTGTATTTGTTGGTGCAAAATTATATTCTGGTGACATTACACAGAAAGAATCTAACTGGTTCAAAAATCCAAAATATAACATTGACAATATCAATAACACTTTGGAAAGTTTAAGTGATTCTGTAAATGATATAAAAAGTATAGATGGTTCTGTAATAAAAGAATATTGCATATATGTCTCAACCACAGGCTCAGATACGAGTGGTGATGGTTCGGAAGAAAAACCATTTGCTACTATTTACCATGCGAACGAAACGATTACCGATAATTCCTACGCAAAAAGATACAGAATTATCGTATTACCGGGAACATACACAGATTTACAAGACAAATACACAGGTATAACACCTACTGGCAAGTATCAAGGTGTTATAACAAAACCTTGGGTTACTTATGAGTCAAAGAGCGGAAACCCTAAAGATACTATTATTGAATGGGATGGTTCAACAGGATTGGAGAATCCTACAAGAGATGACGTTGTAGAGAAATGTGCTTTTCATATTGTTTCATTACCAAGGACATTTACAGCCATTAAAGGATTTACAATAAAAAGTAAAAACACAAGATATGCTATGCACTGTGAGAGTAGTGGTATGGGGATACAAGGCGAGTGGCTTATCGAAAACTGTATATTTGATTGGGGTGGATGTCCTAATATAAGTGATGATACAGGGAGATTTCCTGCAATAGGAATTGGTATGAGTCCTTGCGAAAAAGGTACGATTAAATTTTGCAAAATCGTTACGACTACCGTCGAAACAATGCTTGTACATGACGGAAAAAAACAAGGACGGAAATAGTGCTGTTATATTAGGCGCAGAACTGAATTTTATAAAATGTGATTTGGGAACTGGAAGGTTACAATTTCAGAGCATTTATCCGAAGTCTGGCGAAATTAACGCAAAAACAAATAACGTTTGTAACTTGATAAGTTGCACACAAATAAACAACCTTTATAGTTATATTTCATCGCTTAATTCAGATGACGAAATGGTATGGAGAGTTTATGGAAAAGACTGTGACTTTGCGAGTTATGGTAATATGAGTGACTATGTTTATAAAATCGGAACTGCAAATAATGTATCTAACTAAGCTAAAGATGGCATTTAGTGAACTCTCATAGTTCTTCCCTGCCTAATACGCAAGCTGATATTATGTTTATCGACAAGGAATATCGTGGGGCTTAATTATATTGATTAAGAACAGGAGAAAAGACATGAGAGTAAAGATTAAAGTCGGAGATAACAAGGTTGAGTTTAATATGAGTAAGAGTCAGGCACTGCTTATTGTAAAAATGGCACAGGAGTTCGAGAAAGTGTACATGAGCAATGTACTTGCAACCTTGAACGATGCAGATTCTGAGATGGATAAATCTGAAGAAATGCAGAACGAAACCGAAGTGAAATAAACAATCAACCATTTAGGGGAGAGCAGAAAATGTTCTCCCTTTTTTCGCATTGGAGAAAGTATTATGAGAGGATTAAAAAGACAGAAACAGACCGTGTATTGGTCAAAAATAACCGAAGCACTTGACGGGATAGATACCGTACCGTCCTACAGTCAGCCACAAAGTTTTAAGTTTTCCGTATCATCCACCGCAGGAACACCAGAGGAAATATCAGCAGGAATTGTGCCGGATTACGACAGGTACATTACTTCTTTCAATCGTTCTTTCCATCCGCAAGAGGGAGATGTATTTTGGATTGATACCGTGCCGCAGGTTGACACACTGGGGAATCTGGTTCTGGAAGATGGCATTCCTGCAACACCGCCAGATTACCGTTTGAAAAAGGTTCTTGATACTCAAAGGGGCAACGTTGCCAGATATGGAATCAAGAAGATAGGCGCAGAGAATGAGCAAAAGAATTAAATGCACATTGAGTTCGGAGTCCATCCGAAATGCCATTAAGCAGTTAGAAACATACCAGAACAGATTACAGGATAAGAATGAGATATTCGTGCAAAGACTGGCAGAACTGGGGATTCCTGTCATAGACGAAAATATTGCCTTGGCACAGGGGGATTCTGATAAAAACCACAATACCTACATCAAAATCAACAGGTTTGGAAGCTATGCACGGGCAACTCTTGTGTGCGAGGGTTCTGACCTAAGCTTCATAGAATTCGGTGCAGGTATTCATTATAACACTCCGGCAGGAACAAGTCCCCATCCAAAAGGAGAAGAGTTCGGATATACCATTGGTTCCTACGGACAGGGAAAAGGAAAAAACGAATCGTGGGTATATGTGGCAGATTCTGGCGAATGGGTACGTTCTTACGGTACGGAGGCTACAATGCCCGTTTACAAAGCGAGCGTAGAAATTATGCAGAACATCCGCAGAATCGCAAAAGAAGTGTTTTCCATGCAGTAATTCATGGATAAATAATCTTTCCAGAGTCCATGTCTATGATGAGATCTGGTGATTCTATGTCGTAGCACTCCGGGTCGTCGGGGTCTAGTATCTTACAATCAATCAGAACCTTTCTGCCCTCACATTCCGCGATGAAAGACACGGAACCAGTTTCCGGGTTTTGCGGTGGCTGACATATTAGCAGATACTCTTTTCCGTAGATAGTGACTTTTTCATTGATCGGATTTATGCAAGATTTGAGCATTTTAAAATTTCTCCTTGTCACAGATTTTGTACCAATTATACGCCCGTACATCTGCTGTGGCAATAGCAATTCCATACTGAAACATACTTAGGAAAATGGTATACTATAGTATATAAAAGCATCTGCCGGAATGGTGGGTGCTTTTTTCATGCGAAAAGGTAGGGTGATAAAAGGTTAGATACTGTAAAAAACCCAATTGAAGAAGTGTTTTCCAGATGGTCAAGGGCAATCGAGCCAGTTGTCGGCAAAGGAAACTATTCCATGGATGAAAGCCAGACAATAGCTTCCACTAAAAAGACATACGCAAGGTTATTCTTACTTAGCAACCCTACAGCAAGAAGCAATCTTGAGGGGGATGAATGTGCCACAATGCCATCATTTCAAGTCGAATCGTATGCATCCGGATCAAAGGGTTCTTCAAAAGCATACGACATTGATGCAGTTAGCCATGAAACCATGGTCAGTATGGGCTTCCGAAGAACATACGGACCAGTCAAACAAAGCAATGCTGATAACAGTATCAAGCGAGTTGTCAGCAGATACAGCCGGATATATACCGGCACATTACTCTAGGAAAGGAGTGAAAGAACATGGAACAGATCATGAACTATGTGAAGCCGGAACTTCTGATTGTCGCAGTTGTGCTGTACTTCATCGGAATGGGCATTAAAAAGTCCGAAATTATCCCGGATAAATATATCCCGGCAATCCTTGGTGCTTTAGGAATTCTGATTTGTGGAATTTACGTGATCGCATCTTCCACAATGTCTGGTTCTCGTGAAATTGCAATGGCAGTTTTTACCGCAATCACACAGGGAATTCTTGTCGCAGGATTAAGTAACTATGTGAACCAGATCGTAAAACAAGCAAATAAAGAAGAATAATTATTTATGGGTCGAAAGACGGAAAGGAGTACGTAAGGGCACGATTAACAACACTTGGTGTAAAATTTTCATACGCCGTTGAAACGGTAAAAGGTACAAAGCCAGCTAAATTCACACAGTTGGAAGAGGCTTCTTCTATTGGTGGCATTTCTCTCGAAACAGAACAGATTGACGTTTCCGCACTGGAAGACTACCTGACTCAGTATGCGGCAGGCAGACAGGACACAGGTGGTACTTGGGAGATTGAGTTTATCATGGATCCGGATAAATCCGTTAAACAGATCAAGAAACTGTACGAAGATTCTAAGACTGCAAAAACTACAGGACTGGCAACTTGGTTCCAGGTATCATTCCCGGATATGTCCGACGCATTCTTTGTTATCGCAGAATGTGGTCGTGAAATCCCAATGCCGGAAATTGCACAGAACGAAGCGGCAACCATGTCCATTTCTCTTATTATCAGTACTTATAAAGGACTGGACACCAAAGTTGAGCCGACAGCAGCTGCTGAATAAGATGTAAAAACAGGGAGGATAATTCATGTTTAGTTTCTCAGTAAATGATAAAACATACAAAGTAAAATTCGGATATGGCGTACTTACTCAGTCAGATATTCTTACACAGGTGTCTGCTATGGGGTCAATCACCAATCCGAAAGATATGATTAAAATGCTTCCAGAACTGATTCTGGCAGGATTACAAAGAAAACACAAAGATGAATTCGGGTACGAAACCGAAGAAGAAAAGAAAATTGCATACGAAAAGGTATGTGACCTTCTGGACGACTACGAAGATGAATCCACAGAGGAAAATCCTCATAATGGATTTACTTTATTTGAAAAAGCAAGTGAGGAGCTTGAGAAGAACGGTTTTTTATCCGGCATGATAAGTGCAATGGAGAAAGCGGAGGAGAAACTTCCGAAGACTCCGCAGGATCACAAGAAGAAGAGCTGACTTTTTCTGAAGTAGTCCACAAGAAGCTACTTCCGTTGTACTTATCAATTGGCGTTTCTGAAGAAAAGTTCTGGGATTCTACGCCGTATGACCTTGAGCCATATTTGGAATCCTATAAATTGAAGCAGCGGCAGTGGGATGCACAGGCATGGCAGTACAATATGTATACTATGTGTGCTGTCCAGACTGCTGTTGCTACTGTACTTGTTGGCAAGAAATCCAAGGCGAAGTATCTTGATAAGCCATTCCTGCAAGATATACAAGAAGAACAGGAGAAAGGTGAAAATCTTTCTGAGGCAGAAAAGAAACGACAAAGAGAAAAATTACTTATGACTTTGCAACTTATGCAAGCGAATTTCGAACTGAATCACAGCAATGATGATGAGGGCAGGCAGGATTAAAAGTCTTGTCTGCCCTTTATTTTTTTGATTAAAAGGAGGTGGCTTAAGGGCTGATAATACCATAGATACTCTTGATATACAGATAACCAGTAGCACCGAGAAAGCAGTGCAGTCAATCAGAAATTTATCCAAAAGTCTAATTGGATTGAATAAATCATTAGGAAGTGTTAATGCCAACGGAATCCAAAAATATGCAAATGAACTTCAAAAGGTTGTATCTGCATTTGATTCCTTGAACTCGAAAACTTCTGGATTGTCGACAGGGATGCAACGGGTTTCGGAATCATTATCATCTATTGGAAAAGTAGATTTTAAAGAGAACGGAATAAACTCATTTATCAATTCCATGAACCGTTTAGCTAAGATAGATATGAGTAATTTTGATACTTCAAAACTCGGAAGTATGGTATCTTCTTTGTCAGCATTGGCAAATATCCCGAATGTTTCATCCGGTGTAAATCGTTTTGTCTCTTCTGTGGCGAAATTAGCTGGGACTGGTGATTCTATTGGAACGGTTTCTAAGGAGATCACAAGCCTCGCAGACGGATTAAAAAGAGCAACCGAAAAGATGAGTACGGTTGGAAATGTTTCTGAATCTGTCAACACATTTGTTCAATCTATTGCACGACTGGCAAGTGCTGGAAACAAGACCGGGCAGACTGCAAGCCAGTTGTCTATGCTGTCCAAGGCGTTACTTGAATTTTTTAATGCCATGCGTGATGCACCGAATATCAGTTCCAATGTTATCCGTATGACAGAAGCATTAGCACAATTGGCGAGAGCAGGTGGAAATATTGGAAGTTCCACCAGTTCTGTATCGAATTCGTTCAATACTATCAGCACTTCTTCTTCGAGGACGGAAATTGCTATACGAGGAATGTCACGGGTATTTTCCACATTTGCTTTAAAGACGATTTCTCTTGGTCAAAAGGCTGCATCTGCAATCGCAAGGATTGGAATATCTGCGATTAATACCGCATCCAAGCTCAAGAAGATGTCTGGAATTTTTACCACAATTAGTAACAAAATCAACAGCTTGTATATGCGAATGTTCTTCCTACAGAGGGTTGGTTCTACACTGTTCAAGCCGATAAAATCAGCTGTCAATTACGTGGAAACTCTCAACTATTTCAACTCTGCATTCAAGCAAGTAGCTGAGAATGTGGATACGGACGAATGGAAGAAAAGTGGCATAAAATCCGCTGAAGCATATGCAGATTCGTTCCAAGAAAGAGCTAAGCAACTTTCACAGAAACTGACAGGGTTTGAAGTTTCAGATACCGGCGAACTGACAAGAACCAACACTGCCAATCTTGGGCTTGACCCGGAAAAGACTATGCAGTATCAGGCAACATTTGCACAGATGGCATCTTCTATGGGAGATACATCAGAAACTGCATTGAAACTGTCAAATGCCTTGACTATGGTTGGTGCTGACCTTGCTTCTGTACGAAACATGGACTTCGAGGATGTATGGCAGGATATGGCATCCGGCTTGACTGGTATGAGCCGTGCAATGGACAAGTACGGCATCAATATCCGTAATGCTAATATGCAACAAGAATTATACAATCTGGGAATCGACACCAGCATATCAAAGTTATCTCAGGCAGACAAAACGATCTTAAGAACGATTATTTTGCTGAATAACTCACAGTATGCATGGGGTGATTTGGCTAAAACGATAGAACAGCCAGCAAACCAGATTCGTATGCTTCAATCTAACTTTGCGTCACTCGGAAGAACAATAGGTTCTTTGTTCATTCCTATACTGCAAACAGTTCTTCCGTATATTAACGCAATTGTAATCGCACTGCAAAGAATGTTCGCTTATATCGCGAAACTTCTTGGTATTAAACTATCAAACTATGTTGCTTCTACGGGTGGAATTGCTGTTGATACAAGTAATATTGCAGACGAAATGGACAATGCTAGTGATTCTATTGATACTGCAAATAAGAATGCCAAAAAACTTGAAAAAACATTATCTGTACTTGCTTTTGATGAACTGAATCAGCTTAGTGATAACTCTGATTCCAGTGGTACGAGTAGTCCGACATCCGGCACTGGCGGTAGTGCAGCACACCTTCCGGCATTAGATGCGGCACTAGATGCGGCTCTTGCCAATTACCAAAAGGCATGGGACGAAGCATTCAAGAAAATGTCCAACAGGGCAAATGAGATGGCAGATGCTATCGTGAATGCCTTTAAGAAAAAAGACTGGAAAGGTCTTGGAAAAATAATGGCAGACGGCATCAACTGGGGAATGAAAAAACTCTATGATGCAATCAACTGGAATAAAGTTGGCCCTGCAATTACAAAATTCACCAGTGCATTTACGCAGACGTTCAACAGCCTTGTCGATAATATCAACTGGGACTTGATCGGACGTACTTTTGGTGCTGGTATTAATACTATTGTTAATACAGCAAACCAGCTTTTGGAGGGAATTGACTGGAAGAACCTCGGAGCGAAATTTGCTTCTGGAGTCTCAGGACTTGTAAGGGAAGTCGACTGGGAAAACCTTGGTAATCTTATTGGCAACTCTTTTATGCGTGGATGGAAAATCTTCGCGGGATTTGTCGAAAATCTTCCGTACAGCGAAATTGGTGTTGCTGTAGCAAACGGACTCAACGGAATCTTCCGTAAGATTAATTTTGCAGAGATTGCAGATGCACTGGCAACCGGACTGAATGGTGCTTTTAATACGCTTGCTTCTTTCACTAAGACTTTTGACTGGGATGAAATGGTTGACAATATCACAGGCGGTATTGTTACATTCATGCAGAAATTTGACTGGAAAGGAAACGGAGCAAAACTAGAAGATTTCATAAATCATTTGCTTACTGCACTGGTTGACATTGCCAAAGGTGTTGACTGGGAAGCATTTGGACACAATGTCGGTGTATTTCTTAGTGAAATTGACTGGGGAAAACATCTTAAACAATTGCTTACTGTATTGACCAGTGTTCTTGGTGGCATTTGGGAAGGACTCGGAAGCACGTCTGCCGGCACATTCATTCAGGCAATAGCTGTATTTGCAATCGGCTCAAAGTTGATGCCATTTGTTAATAGCATTACGAAATTCTTGACTGGCTCAACCGTAACAACAAAACTTTCTACTGCAATTCAAGGAATGCTCAATCCGGCAATAACATCTGTCGCAGAAACAGCTGTTCCGGCGTTAGGAACTTCTCTTGGAAGTCTTGTTGCGACTGGTGGCGGAATTGCCTTAGCAACAGCAGGTGCAGTATTCCTTACAAAAAAAATAGCAGGACTTTTTGAGACCATGCAGGGTGGCAATGGAATGACCACACAGTACGGCGGATATCTGCATGATTACGCAACACAGCTGACTAATGTAGCAAACCTTACCAACGAGCAGTCAGAAGCATTATGGCAACTGATCGAAACCGATGAGGAACTTGGAAAAAGCCATGATGAAATGTATTCAGACATGGTTGAAAAACTGAAAGAATATGGTGTTTCCGCAGATCAAGCCAGAACTGCTCTCGGACTGTATGGAGCACAAGCGGGTGTATCAGCTGAGTTTGTGGATGGCATGACAAAGAAGATTGCGGAACTTGGCGAAGGAGTATCAGAAGCTGCTTCTAAATTCGACACATCCAAAATCAGTATGTCTGACCTTAAAAATGAACTGTATATGCTGAGTTTACAGTCTGATGAATTTGGTGGTTCGTACAGGACTGCTATGGACGAATTGGATAACGCTAATAATGGCGGCACTATCACGAGCACAAAAGATGCATTAGATGCAGTTTACACTTCACTCAAAAACGCCGGAGTTCCGCTTGATGAGTTGAATAATAAGCTGTCAAAGGATTTTCCGAACGCAACTGTCGCAACAAAAACTGCGATTGAAAAGAATATCGTTGGGGCACAGAAAACCATTTCTTCCTCTGCCGGAAAAGCATCTAAAGATACTACAACAGCAACAAATGAAATGGCAAAGACAGCTACTGATGATTTTGCAGAGATCCAGAAACAAGCAGACACTTACATGAGTAGCGTTGACACCACAACGTCTATGCACTGGGGAAATTCCTCAAGAGAAGCAACCTTGAAAGCCAGAGAAATGAAAGTTGCAGTTAGTACGGAACTTGGTTTCATGGACAAGTCTGTAGCGAGCCATTTCAAAAGTCAATACAACATTGCATACGGCAAATGGGAATCACTCGGAAAAGCCGTATCTTCTTACATTTCGAAGGATATGAACAGCAAAATCGGCAGTTCCTTGAACAGTGTTGTGAATACAATCAAGAGCAAGTTTACCGGGCTGTATAACGTCGGCAGAAATGCAATGCAAGAGTTGGCGAACGGTATGAGGTCTGTCCATATCAGCACGCCGCATATGTGGATGAACATGAATGCTTCTACAAGTGGAAACCATTATTCCTACAACTGGAATTCTGGTGTAAACTGGTATGCGAAAGGTGGTCTGTTCGGCAAGGCCTCTGTGATCGGTGTTGGCGAGGCTGGTAATGAGGCTGTTCTTCCTCTGGAAAACCGGAAGGTTATGAAAGGCATTGCTGACAGTATCATGTCTGGTTACGATGGTTCCATGGGATTGTCGGCTGAAGAGCTTGCGGCGGCAGTGGAACGTGGCGTTGTTACTGCAATAATGAACAATGGCGGAATAGGCGGCTCTGCTCCTGAGTACATCATGAACAGCATCAAAATCAATGAACGTGAACTTGCGAGAATTGTCACAAAAGCACAGGAAAACACAGATTATCGGATGAATCCGTCTCCAGCCTATTGATTTTTGTGCCGGAATATGGTAATATAGAAATACGCATAAGGGATGTTGAACCCGAAGGCATACTAAGGATAAAAGAGGCAAAAGCCTCAGGACTCTTTAGTATGTCTTTTTTTATTTGTCAGAAAATATTTACAGAAAGGAAAATAGATAAATGGCATCTAAAGTTTTGATTTTATTTTTTACTTCTTTGCTGTCACTTTCCAATGTGACTACACCACAAGTGGCAGAAGTCCCTCAGATACGCGAAGAATCCACAGCACCTACAGTATCCGAAGATTCCACAGAATCCGTAGAACCTACAGAAGCACCTGAATACGCTGCTGAGGATGAAGATGATTCGCTGACCGTTGAGGAAAAGTATGAACACAACCGGAGTAAAGAAGATTACCTTGAAACATAGGATTCGCGCATTCTCGTGACTTCAGTCGTGAGTTAGCGAATCCATGTGTGCAACCTATTTATCCTTGAGATAGTCTGAGAGAATTTTGTTAATGAGATTAGTCATAGAACGGCCATCTTTCTTAGCAAGTTCTTCCAGTTTTGCTTTGGTTTCTTTGCTCATATTAACAAGAACACCAGTTTTATCTTTGCCTATAGCCATGTTATCACCTCCGTTTAAGAGAATAATAGCATATAGAAAGGTTATAGTCAAGTTGTATAACTTTTCCTTGACATAGTTATATAACGGTTATATAATATAAGCAGAAGGAGGTGATATGAAATGCTTAAAGCTTATAAATACAGATTGTATCCCAATAAGGAACAGGAAATTCTGATTCAGAAGACATTTGGATGCTGTCGATTCGTTTATAATCAGACATTAGCTCATTGGAAAGAAATGTATGAAGATAAGAAAGAATCAATGAGCAGAATTGACTGTAATAACTGGAAGAACAAAACTCTGAAAGTTAACTACGAATGGCTCAAAGAAGTGGATAAGTTTGCACTTGATAACGCAATCATCAACATGGATGCCGCTTATCAGAAATTCTTTAAGGAACACGCAGGCTATCCGAAATTCAAGAGCAAGCGAGATAATAGAAAGTCATATAAGACAAACTATACCAACGGAAACATTGAGGTTTATTTTGAGAAAAACAAAATCAAACTTCCGAAATTAAAATGGGTCAAAGCGAAGATTCATCGTGAATTCATTGGAAAGATTAAATCAGCTATTATTTCACAGGTTCCATCTGGTAAATATTTCGTTTCAGTTCTTGTGGAAACTGGACAGATTCCGATGAAGTATGCAAATAGCAAGGTTGGCATTGACTTAGGCATTAAGGATTTGCTTATCACTTCTGATGGAGAGAAAATTGATAATCTCAAGCTAACCAAGAAATATGAGAAGAAGCTTGCTAAGGAACAGCGTAGACTTTCTCATAAATTAAAAGGTAGTATATAATATTATTAGTGAAGCACCAATGAGAGGAGTACATTTTATGGAACAGATAACTATAACTGCAAAAGTTCAGATAGTTGCAACTGATAC
>ERZ1106963.290-NODE-290-length-78631-cov-8.726036_pt1 | contig 78631 bp, 77 predicted proteins | sample MGYA00403681_ERZ1106963 | MGnify/ENA primary metagenome ERZ1106963 (study PRJEB35170, sample SAMEA104062407) | human gut metagenome | biome: human gut; feature: human-associated habitat; material: faeces | place: Denmark | collected 2012-05-03 ...
TGATCGTTGATCCTGGTTTTAACTGACCTTTCTTCTCTGCATCTTCGATCATTGCCAATGCGATACGGTCTTTGACAGATCCTGCTGGATTTAAGTACTCAAGTTTTGTAAGGATCGTTGCGTCTTTCACTCCTGCTTTATAGTGGTTCAGTTGTCAAGACAAAAATCTAAGACTTTTATAATGAACTGATAGGTTGATAAGTTACTGTATCTGTAGAGACGTACGTAGGATGAACTAGTTTTCTTTACAGATAATTAAGCTACATATGACATCAGCATTGCAGGATAATAATATTCCGCTGGTGTGTGATAATCCAATGCAGAATGATAGCTTTCAAAGTTATAGGTGTGAACATATCGTTTGATAGCTGCTCTGGCTTCTTTGATATTATTATATTGTGTCAGGTAAGCTTCTTCATACTTAAAACTTCGAAACCATCGTTCGATCATGATATTATCAACCCAACGACTTTTTCCATCCATGCTCTGACGGATACCATTTTCTTTTACAAAATCGATATATTGCTGGCTGGTAAACTGACATCCCTGATCTGAGTTCAAGATCTGAGGTTTGGCTATCTTAAATGCTTTATTTAATGCATTGAGCGCCAAGAGTATCATCTACTTCCCATCCGACGATACAGCGGCTGTACCAGTCGATCACTGCAGACAGATACAGAAATCCGTGTTTGATCGGGATATATGTAATGTCAATGGACCATGCCTGATTTGGCTTATCGATGACAGCGTTGCGGAGTAGATAAGGACAGACTTTTGCCTGTTGCATACGCTTAGACAGATTCATTTTAGGATAGATTGGATGAATGTCCATTTCATTCATATATCGCCTGGCTTTCCGACGACCGACTCTATATCCTCTGGCTTTTAATTGTGCAGACATCTGTCTTGCACCCCAGGTTGGATTATCCGTATGGAGATGATCAATGATCTCTTTACATGCCAGTTCATCATCAGATACTGGAGATCCTTTGTAATAAATACTTGTACGGTTGATATCAAGTAAGCTTGCGCCAACAGAAGCAGGAAGTTCTTTAGTCGTCAAAAGGTTTCGGACTAAATTTACTCTCGTAGTCAGGTCCGCAAATTTCTTCAGATTTTTTTTTGAGCCAGTCCACCTGCATGGTTAACTGACCAACCTTTTTTGCATACTCAGCTTTTTCCTTGCGTTCTTCGACAAGCTTTTCCTTGAGGTTTTCCTCACGTTTGTCGTCAAACACAGCAGAAGCATTGTTCAAGAATTCTCTTTTCCAGTTACGGAGAAGATTTGGTTGAATATTGTTTTCTGTTGCTAAGGTATTGAGATCTTTTTCTCCTTTGAGTAGCTCGATCACAAGGTCTGATTTAAATTTTGCACTAAAATTTCTTCTTTTTCTGGACATGACACTGAATCCTTTCTTATGTATTGATTTAAGTATATCAGATTCATTAAGATCTGTCCGAAAAAGTGTCTTAATTTATGAGACCATTATAGTTTTAAACGATCTTCTTTTAAATACTCGTCAAAATCAATGACTTCATATGGAAGCTGATCACCTTTAGATAAAATTTTAATAAGTTCATCTTCTTTCGGAGTATACAAAACTCCATCCCCATGAATTGCAAAATTCACATCCATATCTTTATAGTGCTCCATGATATTTGCGATCAGGTTTCCTGGAAGGGCAAAATTTTCTTCATAATAATCGGTTTTGTAATCATAAATCTCACCTCCGTTGCTTCCAACGACCATATCAACAAGCCCGCCAATTCCCCATTTTCCAAACAACCTTTTTACACTTGGAACATCTCTTCCTGTTGATATTCCAAACAAGATTCCTTGTTCTCGAACTTTCTTTATCGCATCAATTGTTTTGGAGGTAACGATTCCCTTGCTATTTAACAGTGTTCCATCAATATCACACATTATAACTTTTATATTCTTCATAACGTTTCTCCCTTGATTTTGTCCATAAATATTATTTTCTACCAATTTAACATATTCTTTCAAAATAAATAAGTCCCAGCACAAAACTTTACGCTTTTTCTGGGACTTATGAATTTTATATATTTAGAAATCAGATAACAATTATTTTAATTGTAACATCGCAAACATATAAATTCCAGCAAAAATTAGAACTACGATACTTCCTGAAATATCTCTCAGAAAATGATTTTTTCTTTTTCTCTGGTTTTGCTGTGCTGTAGAATGCTAATGCTACTCCAAGACATCCGAACATTTTTGAAAATCCACTTGCTGTAAATCCTGCTTCTGGACAGAAAGATTTTAAAGATGCTGTGATTCCTAACTGAACTTTTGGCCAGAAGGTACATGCTAATACTGCAACTGGAATCATTACGAAGAATCCGATCATGAATACAAATGTTGATCCTGAGAATGAACCAAGCCATTCAGGAAGTTCTGTATCAAAAAATCTATTATGTAGATAGATTACGATTCCGGATACTGCTAAAGCTCCAACCATACCCATATCTAATGTTTTGATACTTGCGATCATTGCAAGTCCGCTTGTTCCACCGACTTCCACATTCATGTTAACTCCGAATACTCCACCCCACTGAGTTAAGATCGTGTTTACAAAATAATGGAAAGTCATATATAAAACTAATGCTTCCATTCAACATCTTGCATTTTGTTTCTTTGCCATTCCGATTGGCAATGATACTGCGAATAACAATGGTAACTGGTTAAATACTGTCCATCCACCTTGTAGGAATACGTTCCAGCATTTGTACCACACGCTTGCTTGAAAAGAACGTGAATTTTTAATAGAGTTTTATAACTCTACTGGTCATCATTTCTGGAAAAATAAAACTTCTGGAAAATACCATGTTTATGTATATGCTGAAGATAGGCCGAAAAAAAGAAAGCTTATCTCAGCTATATCTAAACACAATTTAGACCAAGCAGTATTAAATTATTATCATGCAACAGAAATCACTTTTGAACATGTTTATTATGAACATCTACAGATAAAATATTCAAATCGCTCGACAGGTACAAGAGATAGAGAAGAATGCGCTTGGGAAAAATATTTTGCTGACACTGATTTTATTCAGCATCCTATTAGTTCCTATACGCTTGGAGATATTGAAGATTTTGTCTTTGACCAAATGGCTGTCTATAAATTGGATTCAAAAAAAGTACAGAAAATCACGTCTATACTGTATCCAGTTTTTCATCGTGCTTATGCTAAAGAATATCGGAAAGATAATCCTATGTTATCTTTCCAGATTCCAAGGTATTATTTTACACCATCGACCGAAAAACGAGTTAAAGATGCAGTTTTATCTGACAAGGATTTCAATATTCTTGAATCCTTTTTATTGAACAGCCTTGAAACAGAGAATCAAAAATATTCGACATTATTTGCTATTTATCTTGATATGTTGACAGGTCTTCGTGCAGGAGAATTAGTTGCCTTAAAATGGACTGACATTGAAGATAACTACTTACATATTGCACGTGCTGAACAAAAAACTCGAAAACGAGATGAAAACGGTAAATTACTAAAGGGTAGTAATTTTATCATAGCGAATACCAAAACAAAAAACTCTACCCGAGATATTCCATTAAACGAACGAGCGAAAAAAATCTTAAAATTATTACGCCAATGGCAATTAAATTTAGGATTTGAAGATTCTGAATATTTATTTATCAATGAGTCTGGCGAACGTCTAAATGCCCCAATAATTGAACAACGCTACCGAAGATTATGGAAAAAGTTAAAACTATCTTCTGGAACTGGTGGAATCCATGAATTACGAAGAACATTCGCCACCAAATTAGCATTACAAGGAATTAGTATCTACATTCTTCAAAAATTAATGGGACATGCTGATATTCAAACAACTCAAAAATATTATATTCGTGTAGATGCTGACATTGAAAATTCTTTAAGTTTCGTCGAAAATATATAAGTGGTTGTCTATGTTAACCCCAAGGCAACCACTTTTTTATAATTTCATGGAAACAAAAAAGCCCTAAAACCTAGGAAAACTCTAAGTTCTAAGACCTTTATCAAAGAGCGATAGACGGGGCTCGAACCCGCGGTCTCGACCTTGGCAAGGTCGCGCGTTACCAACTACGCCACTATCGCATATTTATTTTTTCGGAACAGATAATATATTATCGTATTTATCCTTTCTTGTCAACATCTATTTTTATTTTATTGTCATAATTCATCCACTATAGTAAAATAAAACTAACATATATCCATCGTTGGTGGAGAATTAAAATCCTATACGAAAATGATGAATGAAGCCAGAGATCTTGCAACTGATCGAAGATGCTCAAAATATGGGAGCTGATGCTGTTATTAATGTCAGGTATTCTTCAGTTATGCAGGGTGCAGCTGAGATCATTGTTTATGGAACAGCTGTAAAATTCTTATAAACTAACAAAAAGGTACTGAATTCCTCTTCTGTCTAAATTGAAATTCAATACCTTTTTATTTATTTTCTCTCTATAAATTATAATAAAGATTTATATAATCCAATAATATCTTCTACACTTGCATCTTTAGGATTTCCTGGTGCGCATGCATCTGCATAAGCTGATTCTGCTAAGAACTGTAAATCTTCTTCTTTTACAATTTCTTTTAAGTCTGCTGGTATTCCGACATCTGCTGATAATTTCTTAACCGCATCAACGGCTGCTTTTCTGTATTCTTCCTGTGTCATATCTTCGACACCTTCAACACCCATTGCTTTTGCGATATATTTGTATTTGTCTCCTGTTGCATCTGCATTGTATTCCATAACTGTTGGAAGTAAGATTGCATTAGCTACTCCATGAGGTGTGTCATAAACTGCACCTAATGCGTGAGCCATAGAATGTACGATTCCAAGTCCTACGTTTGAGAATCCCATTCCTGCAATGTACTGTCCCATTGCCATTCCTTCTCTTCCTTCTGGTGTATTTTCAACTGCTCCTCTTAAGTTCTCAGAGATCAGTTCGATCGCTTTGATATGGAACATATCTGTCATTTCCCATGCTGCTTTTGTTGTGTATCCTTCGATCGCATGTGTTAATGCATCCATACCTGTTGCTGCTGTTAATCCTTTTGGCATAGAAGACATCATTTCTGGGTCGATCACTGCGATAACTGGAATGTCATGTGGATCTACGCATACGAATTTACGTTTCTTTTCTACATCTGTGATTACGTAGTTGATCGTTACTTCAGCTGCTGTTCCGGCTGTTGTTGGTACTGCGATGATTGGTACACAAGGCTTCTTAGTATCTGCAACTCCCTCCAAGCTTCTTACATCTTCAAATTCTGGATTGTTGATGATGATTCCGATAGCTTTTGCTGTATCCATGGAAGATCCACCACCGATTGCGATCAGATAGTCAGCTTCTGCTGCCTTAAATGCTGCAACTCCTGTCTGTACATTTTCGATCGTTGGGTTTGGTTTGATCTGTGAATATACTTCATAAGCAAGTCCTGCGTTATCTAAGACATCTGTTACTTTCTTTGTAACTCCGAATTTTACAAGATCTGGATCAGAACAGACAAACGCTTTTTTGAATCCACGTTTTGTTGCTTCTGTTGCGATTTCCTGAATTGCTCCTGCTCCGTGATATGATGTTTCATTTAATACGATACGATTTACCATTTTGTACACTCCTTTTTTCCTTGACAATTTTTTAACTATCTTTATTATAAAATTGTTTTTTCACGAAAACAAGTTACACATTTGGCAAAATGTAAAAAATGTTACACATTATCAAAAGTGTAACATTTTCTTATCTTTATATATCTTTAAATAAATCATAAAGTTTCGGTGGCATCGCTTCGATCAGCTGATCTGCCAACTGTTCCGGTGACATCTTCATTCCTGTTGTCGCCCATTCTACAGTCATTGCAATCGACCCTCTGCAATACATTCTCAATAAGAATTCTAATTCCTCTGGAATTTTATCAGCGCCCTGTTTATGAATGATATCACAATAAAACTGATAAATACACTGATAATCGTACTCCATCAGACAATTCTGACTTTCACTTGAAAATGCTGCAGCAAAAAATTGTCCTTCACCTTTGATGAATTCAAACTTCTTAATAAGACCTTCCCTCAACGTCATACTGATACCCATCTGTTTAAATGACATCTGTGCCAACACATCAAAATACCAGTTGATCAGATCATATTTGTCTTTAAAATGTCGGTAAAAAGTGGGACGAGTTACATCACACTGATCTACAATCTGTTTGACCGTGATCTTGTCTACTGGAGTATGTACCAGTAATTCTTTCATTCCATTTGCTAATTTATATTTCATCTTCTCTGATGCATCCATCTTATTCCCACCTTCTTTCGTATATGGTTCTATTTTACCTTATTACTTATATTTACGAAAGACAAAAAGGCGATTATCTGTTTTTTCTGCATTTTTAAAATGCATTTCTTATCACAGATCATCGTCTTTTTATTTATTATCAAAAAACTTCATGCTTAATAAGCGGCTTTTCCTCTTCCACCACATAAACTATCAAATTCTTTTAATTTATTTTTTGCCTGCTGTGAAACATTTCTTGGAACTTGAATCTGAACTACTGCGTATTGATCTCCTTTCTGGGATGGATTCTTCATCAGTGGCATACCTTTGCCACGTAGTCTGATCTTAGATCCTGACTGAGTTCCTTCTTTGATCTTGCAAATAACATTTCCATATAATGTTTTGATCACAGCTTCTCCTCCACATACTGCGGTGCTAAACGGAACATTGATCGTTGTATACACATCATTTCCTTTTCGTTCAAATCCTGGTTTTTCACCAACGGTTACTTTCAGGAATAAATCTCCTGCTTCTCCACCGCCCATTCCTGGATTACCTTTTCCTCTTAAACGGACGCTTTTTCCAGTATCAATTCCGGCTGGAATGTGAACCTGCAGTGACTGGGTTACACCATTTTGATCCTGCAGATGAATGACTTTATCACAGCCAGTTACTGCTTCGTCAAAGCTGATGGAAATATCGGCATGAGCATCAGAACCTTTCTGTTTAAATGAACCACTTCTGAATCCACTGCCACCAAATCCACCAGAAGATCCAAAACCACCCTGATGGAAACTGCTTCGATGGAATCCTTTACTTCTGTTGCTACCTCCGAACATACTTCCGAAGATATCACTAAAGATATCATCACCATCTCCACCTTCAAAATGGAACTCCTGATATCCTCCATGATTTCCACCATAGTTCTGATAATTTTTATAAAATTCAGATTCTGCACCGGTTCCGTCAAAGGCAGCATGGCCATACTGATCGTACAGTTTTCGTTTCTCAGGATCACTTAAAATATTATAGGCATCCGTCACTTCTTTGAATTTCTGTTCTGCTGTTTTATCTCCAGGATTCATATCTGGGTGATATTTTTTTGCCAGTTTACGATAAGCCTTCTTGATGGCTTTCTCATCTGCAGTTTTGCTGATTCCAAGAACTTCATATAAATCACGTTTTGCTGCCATTTTGTTTCACCTTCTTTTCCTTTCTCTCCTCAGATATAAAGAATTCCCCGGGAATCTGATCATCCCGGGGAAAGTTCTTTTATCCTTCGATCGTGACGAATTTCTTTTCTTCCACTTTCTTCTCCGGAGCTTTCTTCGGAATATCCAGCATCAGAATACCATTCTCATATTTACCGTGGATATCTTTTTCTGTGATATCTTTGCCAACATAAAAGCTTCTGCTCATATTGCCTGCATAACGCTCACGGCGGATGTATTTACCTTCTTTGTCTTTCTCGTCTTTATCAAGTCCTTTGGCTGCACTGATCGTTAAATAACCATCTTTCAGTTCCGCTGTAATTTCATCTTTCTTGAATCCTGGAAGGTCGATCGCTACTTCGTAGTTACCGTCTTTTTCCTTCACATCTGTCTTCATCAGGTTCTTTGCGTGTTTACCATACAGTTCTTTATCAATATCTGGGAAAGAAAAATCCATCCAGTCGTCGTTAAATAAGTTTCCTCCAAAAATACTAGGCATCATCATAAGTCATCTCTCCTTTTTCTTTATAATAATGTTTTGGCGTGTCAGGTTTGGATTCCTGACACTTGCCTTTTATGTGAAGCGTATTGAGAAGTTCTCAATACGACTTGTTGTATCTTGTTGGGCCTTCGGTTCTTTGGCTTCTCTCTTAAGCCCTTCCCTCTTGCTCTAGTTGTAATATAACACCTATTATTAGCACTGTCAAGAGGTGAGTGCTAATTTTTTTAAAATTTTTTATTTCATAGGGGATTTCATCAAAATTTCCTATGAAATAAAAAATAATCGTCTGGAAAAACAGCATTAGAAAATTCTCTAGCTGTCTTTCCAGACGATCATTTATTTTTTATCATATACTGAAAAACTTCAGTTGACCAAGATACAAATTATAATTCCTTAGCTAATTTAGCTTCACGTCGCTTCTCTAAATTAGAAACAATAATACTACAACTAGCATCTCCAGTAATATTAACAGTAGTACGTCCCATATCAAAAATACGGTCAACTCCTGCAACTAACGCAATACCATCTACTGGAAGTCCTACAGATGTTAATACCATAGCCAGCATGACCATTCCAGCTCCTGGAACTCCTGCTGTTCCGATGGATGCTAAAGTTGCTGTTAAAATGACTGTTAACATCTGAGATAGCGTTAAGTTAATTCCGTAACAAGATGCAATGAAAATTGCACAAACGCCCTGATAAATGGCTGTTCCGTCCATATTGATCGTTGCTCCTAATGGAAGTACAAAAGATGCGATCTCACGATCTGATCCTAATTTTTCTACACATTCTAAGTTGATCGGAAGTGTTCCTACAGATGATGCACTGGAAAATGCGAACATGATTGCTGGTAACATTCCTTTGAAGAACTGTAATGGACTTAATCCACCCATTGTTTTGACTGCCATAGAGTAAACAACAACTGCATGTACGATATAGCAGATATATGCTGCTAATAATACCATTGCTAAAGATCCGATGATCATTGCTCCGTTTTCAGCGATTACTGGACATAATAAGCAAAATACACCGATTGGTGATAATTTTAAGATCATTTCCATACATTTCATGAAGACTGCATTCAGATCATTAAATGCTGTAACCAGACGATGGTTCTGTTCTTCTCCGATCAGGATGATTCCGAATCCAAGTAAAACCGCCATAACGATAACCTGTAACATATTGGCTTCAACCATTGGTGATACAAAGTTTGATGGGAAGATATTTACAAGTGTATCCATTAAAGATGTTGTTTCTCCCATTTTATAAGACAAGTTTGTTGTTGCGATAACTGGGAACATTCCTTTAAAAAGGTTTCCCCCGATCAGACCGATCGTGATCGCAAATGCTGTTGTACACATATAATATACAACTGTTTTTAATCCGATAGATCCAACCTTCTTGATATCACGCATAGAAATGATTCCACACATAATAGAGAATAATACGATTGGAACGACGATGAATTTTACAAGATTCAGGAAGATTGTTCCAAATGGTTTGATATACGTGTTTGCAAATGTTGCATGATTCTGCATCAGAAGTCCTGCTGCGATAGCTAAGACTAACGCAATGAAAATCTGCATTGCCAAAGACATTTTTTTCTTTTCTTTCATAGTATCTCTCTTTCTAAACTCAAAAATTTAATAGGCTCAAAAATAAGGCACTGCTCCATTGCAATGCCTTATTTTCTGCATTTTTCCTTGATGATTTTATCATAATCATCTTGTGAAATCAATATATTTATACTTGGAAAACATGATAAAACTTCTTTTTAACTTACTTTAAATGAAAGAAGATCATCTCTACTTAACGGTCTTGTATAATAATATCCTTGAATCAAGTCTACACCCCATTCTTCTAATAGTGCAACTTCTTTTTGTGTCTCTACACCTTCTGCAACAACTTTATGCCCAAGATTCTGCAAGATCGATACCATATTCTTGTATAATAATGCGATCTGCTGGTCTTCACAAATACCATCTAACATAGAATGATCAAGTTTCACTGTTGAAAATGGCAATTTCAAAATAGTATTCAAATTCGCATACCCTGATCCGAAATCGTCCAGACAGATTTCGATTCCAACTTCTCGAAAATCTGAAATTGTCTTGTATAATTCCTCACTGTACTCTGTTGCAACTGTTTCTGTCACTTCAAACTGAAACCAGCTGTATGGAAGTTCTAATTCATTGATGATCTTAAACAGTTCCTGACTATATCCAGTTTTCAACAACTCTAATGGTGAAAGATTGATCTTGATGCTTCCAATCTGTTTCATAAGTGCCGTATGACTCTTCATAAAGCGACAGATTCTTCGAAATTGCAGCTTTCCAAGTTCAATGATCTGTCCATTCTTCTCTGCAAGATTAATAAAGATATCTGGCGGGATCATTCCCAAGGTTGGATGTTTTAAACGACTTAATGCCTCCATTGTCACATAATGGCCATCTTTTACCGAATATAATGGCTGATAATATACTTCGAACAGATCATCCTCAATCGCAGTATTCATATATTTCTTCACACGCTGTTCATATAAGAATCCCTGTCTTGTTGTTTCGCTATTCTCTATCAACGTTGTCTTATCTGATTTTGGTTTTAACAAGATCAGATATTCAAGGTATGCCAACATCATATCATTGTCCACAAGCTCTTCAGCATCTGTTATTCCACAGATCGTTGCTGGAAAATCAATCATCTCATCTCCAATATCAAATGGTGTCTGAAACAGCTCCATTACTTCTTGTTTTGTTTTTTCATAATCTGCTTGACTCATAGAAAAGATCAAAAACTGATTCCCATGAATTCGAAAAATATAATTTCCCTCTGTAATCTGATTTAATTCATCTGCAACATCGATCAGCAACTTGTCTCCTACACTGTTTCCATATAATTTATTCACTTGTTTTAACTTCCATATACTGATCTGTAATACATGGAATTTCTGTCCTCGTTTCATCTGTTCTGGAATCCACTGATTTAAATATCCTTTGGCAAATACGCCCGTTAGACTATCAACAACTGTCTGTGGATTATAAAGTGTCCAAAATACAATAAAAATACCAATGATCAGACCAAATTCCGTCAACAAATATTGTGAATAAACAGCCTCGATCGCTGTACATACGAATCCAACTACAACAAATTCCCAAACAGCACGAAGTTCATTTTTCCCATACTCATCTTGATGGAAAATGAAATTATACATTGCTATCACAACAAAAAAGAACGTATAGATATATATCATCAAATACCATGGCCCATATAAATATTCTCCATTTGTATTACAATAAAAAAACTGCCCATGAAAGATATTAAGGATCACAAGAGACTCCATAAAAATGACTGGAATCATACCAAGCATGATATTTCTTTTTTTCATCTTATGCTCACAATATCTCAAGATTTGTATCAACCCATAAAACACATATGGGATCAATACTTCCATCAGATATAAAAATGTCGTAACCCCAATGATCAGCGAATTATATGCTGGATTCCTCTTCTGGATCAACATACAGCTGATCAGATCTGAAATACTGCATAGCACAGCTCCAATGATAAAGATCCAGAAAAGCTTTCCACTAATTCCTGTTAATTGTTTGTATCTTACAAAATGAACAAAAAGGATCAAGAGAAATATCAATCCTGCGATCAAAAAGTCCATATTATATTGAATCATTTCCCCCACTCTTTCTTCTCTTCTTGCTTTTTATGATAGTTTCCTTCGGGTCAAATCTTGCATAACCAACAGACACATATAGCAGCCTTATATCTCCAATTCTAATATTCCCCTTGAAATTTTATGTTTTCCCCTATGTATTTTAGTATATCATTCTAAAAACAATTTTGGAATCATGATTTCAATATAAAATGTATGGCAAACATGATCTGTAATACGAAGATTCCAGGAATCCCTAATTTAAAATACCATTTTCTTGTCTTATGATGAAAGACTGTCATCCCGATCATGGCTCCTATCGAACCGCCGATCAGTGCTAAACCGATCAGTTTTTTCTCTCTGATGCGCCATTGTCTTGTCATCGCTCTCCATTTATCTAGGCCGTATAAGGCAAATGTTATAATATTTATAATGATCAGATATAAATGTATATATGCCGATTGCATTTGTAAGTCTCCTCTTTTGCTCTCACAACTTCTTCCACATGTTTCGCAACCGTCGTACAGCATCCTCCGACTGCACTTGCTCCTGCTTTCATGTAGCTATATGCATATTCTTCGAAAGATAATGCAAACTGTTTTCCAAACCAGACTTGCCGTCTCACCGATTCGGTAGTATTCTTTCATCTATGATTCACTCTTTTCTCTCAAAGCTATTTTTCTTTATCATAGCATACTTTTGTTACTTCTGAACCATATCCATTGCAAATAAGGCTGCTCCAAGTGCCCCGCATAACTGAGCTTTATCACTGATCACAAGAGTTGTTCCAAGTTTTTCTTCCAGTGTCTTTACCAGACCTTTATTCTTAGATACACCACCTGTCATCATATAGCGTTCTTCTCCTCCAACTCGTTTTGCAAGAGCTGCTGTTTTGGATGCAACGGCTTTATTTAATCCGTGAACAATGTCATCGGTTTCTTTGTTCTGCGCGATCAAGGATACGACTTCTGATTCTGCAAATACCGTGCACATACTGGAGATTGTGATATCTTCTTTGTATGTAAGTCCTGCTTCACTCATCTGGTCCAAATCCATTTCCATTGTTCTTGCCATCATCTCTAAAAATCGTCCGGTTCCAGCTGCACATTTATCATTCATAACAAAGTTTGCAACCGCTCCATTTTCGTCAAGACGAATGACCTTGCTGTCCTGTCCACCGATATCAATGACCGTTCTCACTTCTGGATTTAAGAAATGTGCTCCTCTTGCATGGCATGTGATCTCTGTGATACTTTTATCTCCATCGGTGATTGCCGTTCTTCCATATCCTGTTGTTACCATAGCATCGATATCTTCTCTCTGAAGTTTTGCCTGTTTTAGGGCCTCTTCCAAAGCTCGTTCTGCTCCCATCGCTGCTCCAGCACCTGTTGGCAGAATGATTCCTGTCACGATTTCTCCATCTTTATTCAAAATAACAACGTCTGTACTTGTAGATCCGCTGTCGATTCCTGCAAAATATCCTTTTCCCATTTTCTTCTCACCACTTTCTAAATTGTCCATATTCATGCTTTCTGCAAATGCTTCTAATCTTGTCAGTAACTGTCCGCTGCTCTGCACTGTATAGTCTGACTCGATCTTTAATAATGGCACTGTAATGTTTTGTTTTACCTGTGCATACTCAAAACTGTAGAAATCACAAAATTTGACCGTATGGTAAATGATCCCTTTTAAGTTTGGATCATTATACAAACGTTTTCTTCCGCTGTTATCCATCATACGCATACAAGGTGTCTGTCCTAAAAGTTCTGCTGCATACCATTCCATTAATTCATTAAAATCATCTGTCTTTGGTGGCTTTACTTCACCGACGCTTCGGTTATTGACACAAGTATCATTCTCCACTGAATATGGCATGGATTCTTTGACCATTTCATATAATTCATTTCCCATTCTTGCCCCAAGAACACTGATATATGGTTCTTTCTGCTTTTCTGGTTCTTTAAATGCTTCAACAAATTTCTTTTGATCAAATTCAGATCCTTTGTAGGCTCCATAGGCTCTTGCAAGTCCTTTTAACTGTAAAACAGTTCGTTCCCTGCTGCATTCTCCGTCACAGTGCAGCATATCGATCATATATAAAAAATCAAGTTTTCCACTGTCTTCCAGAATATCATAGACACTTCGGATCGTATCACAGCAGTTTACTAAAACCAGTTCTTTTACTTTCCCAGTCATAACTGCTTCTAAGACAGCTTTTCCAAATCCACAGATATTTGGATGTGCGATCTGATCTGCGAGATCAAATCCTTCCGGCATCTGGTTTAAATTCTCACATTCCCCGCCAAATGCCTGCAATAATTCAATTGGTGTATATTTACAAACGTAATATGTCTTACTCATCTTGTCCACCTTCCATTTCTTCAGCTCCAAGCATCTCTAAAAATGCTCCTAGTCTTGTTGAAGTCTGTCCTTCTCCGCCGTGGCTTCGGTCACATCCATCTCCGTCTAATAACAGCATTGGAATTCTTGCTTCTTCAAACTTCTTCTTGGCAAGCTGTGCTGCTCCAAGTGTATGTTTACATCCCCAGTGTCCAAACCAGACAGCTCCATCTGCTTTCACATCTTTTGCATGGCGGATTCCGGCTTCAATTCTTCTTACCGCACTTCCATTTAATCCATGATAGACCATTCTTCTCGCCATCGCATCGTATGGATCTTCTGGATCAAAATCAGGTTCGAATGTACGACTTAACTCGCATCCTGCGATCTGTGCATTCTCATTAAATGCCAGTGCTTCCTGTACTGCACCTGACCAGAATGGAATCGTGTGCATCCAGTAGATCTTCTTTCCTTTTTTCTTTGGTGCTTTTTCGATATCTTTTAATAACTGATCCACATATTTCTCTTCTTCTTTTGTTCCCAACAAAATATTATTTGTCATTCCTGCAAAAAGCGGTGTGACAAGATCTGTTTTGATATCTTTATCTGCGGATTTTTTCTGACATTCAATGAACTTATCCATCGTACGTTTGCTTCGTCTCATTCGTTCTTTTAGTCCATCTTCTGTAATCGTCTTTCCAGTACATTTTTCCAAAAATACTTTCAGATCTCTGATCTGATCTGCGACATATTTGACGTTATCTTCATTTTGCTGCATCGGTACATCGATCGCAAATGCTGGTACATCATATAGTTTTGCTAATGTTTTGAATGTTAGCAGATTTGCATCGCAAGTAAGGTTTGTGTATACGATACATTTGGGCTTTGGAAGGATCTTCTTCTGTGCCGCTCCCAAAAATGTCTTATGATAGCTGCATAGTGTTTCTGAAATTCCTGTGTTCTCTGCCTGCTGTAAAAATGCTCGTTCTGCATTTGATGCGGAAAGATAGCAGGAAAATGCTTCTACATTATATGGATGTAATCCTGCTTCGTGTAAGATCTCACATGGTGTAAAGATACTGACGATCGCACATTCCTGAGGATTCTTAAGTGGCATCAGCATCGTGTTCATCATCAGATGCGCGAGATATCTATCTGCTGGCAGTAATCGTTTGTCTGGTGTAAATTTATATTTTAAGTTCTGAGATTCCCATCCAAGTTTTAATAATACTCTTGCTCTGTCTGGATTTGTATTTGCCCATTTCTCGATATATTTTCCGTATGTCTCTATAATCTGCATATTTATTTCACGTCCTTTTTTTGTTCTAAAGAACTATATTACTTGTTATTTTTCAAAAAATCAACGATTAAATTTGGCACAATACATATATATGTATACATTTTACGGATTTTTGTGATAAAATAAATTTTTATGATTAAGAAAGGATTTGGTAATTTTATTATGAATAATGATAAAGAATTTTTAGCAACGGAACCCATTGGGAAACTGCTTTTAAGACTGGCAATTCCGACTTTGGCCGCTCAGATGATCAATATGCTTTACAATATTATTGACCGTATTTATATTGGACATATTCCTGGAAGTGGCGCTTTAGCTCTGACTGGAGTTGGAGTTTGTATGCCGCTGATCATGATCATTTCGGCATTTGCCGCTCTTGTTGGAAATGGTGGTGCCCCTCGTGCTTCGATCTTGATGGGTAAGAAAGATCTTGATTCTGCGGAAAATATTCTTGGAAATTGTTTTACGATGCAGATCATTATCTCTGTGATCCTGACTTTGATCATGTTCTTTGGAAACCGTACATTTTTGATGGCATTTGGAGCTAGTGAAAATACGATCAAATATGCGGTCAGTTATATGAATATTTATTCACTTGGTACGATCTTTGTGCAGTTAACACTTGGAATGAATGCATTTATCACGGCACAGGGATTTGCAAAGACTGGAATGTATTCTGTTTTGATCGGGGCTGTGATCAATATTATTCTAGATCCAATTTTTATCTTTGCATGCCATATGGGTGTTCGTGGTGCTGCACTGGCTACGATCATTTCTCAGGCTTGTTCTTGTATCTGGGTGTTGAGTTTCTTATTTGGGCCAAAATCTACACTTCGTATCAAGAAACAGCATATGCCTTTGAGTGCTCCGGTGATCTTGCCTTGTCTGGCTCTTGGGCTTTCCCTATTTATCATGCAGGCAAGTGAAAGCATTATCTCTGTATGTTTTAATTCTTCCTTATTAAAATATGGTGGAGATGTTGCAGTTGGTGCAATGACGATCCTTACAAGTGTCATGCAGTTTGCAATGCTTCCTCTTCAGGGACTTGGACAGGGTGCACAGCCAATCATGAGTTATAATTATGGTGCCAAAAATGCAGATCGTGTAAAGAGCACTTTCTTCCTTTTATTAAAGGCAAGTTTGACTTATTCTGTGATCTTATGGGTACTTGTCATGGTATTTCCTCAGGTATTTGCAGGTATCTTTACTTCCAATCCTGCATTAGTTGCATTTACCAAAAATGCACTTCGTGTTTATATGGCAGTCATGTTTATGTTCGGAATTCAGATTTCATGCCAGATGGCATTTAACTCTCTTGGAAAAGCAATTTCTTCTATTGTTGTTGCGGTTATGAGAAAGTTTGTGCTTTTGATTCCACTCATTTATATCATGCCACATATTTTCACAGCTGATCAGACAACGGCTGTTTACATGGCAGAACCAGTTGCTGATTTTATTGCGGTGACATTTACAGCAATCTTATTTTCTGTTCAATTTAAGAAAGCTTTGTCTGCAATCCGTGGACAGTAATTGGTCAAACATAGACTTTGAGTATATTAAATATTTTTCTGAATTTTGGTCATCTTTCGGACAGATAAAATTTTTCTATTTATACTCAATACACCTCTGTTTTTACAAGTTAAAATCTAATCATGACAATCTCCACTTTCATCCCAAACCAATACCCCAGTCTCCATGGCTTCTTCATACTTCGATATCTTATAAGCTAATCTCTCCACCGTACTTTCAATCTGTGCTTTTTGTTCTTTCAAAGCATTCATCTGCTCCTGCAATAACTCTAATCTTGCAGGAATCGTATTATCTCCTTCTTTATATAATTTTACATACTCGATCATAACCTCTATTGGAAGTCCTGCACTTCTCATACAAATGGCTAATTCTACCCATCCCAAGTCTGATTCCTGATAGTCTCTGATTCCATTTGGCCTTCTCGTTACTTTTGGGATCATTCCGACTCTTTCGTAATATCTTAAGGTATCTGCAGAGATATCATATTTTTCTGCTACTTCTTTAATCGTCATAGTATTGCTTGCTCCTTTCTACTTATTTCTGAGTTTATTTTAATCCTTGGAGCAGGGTTTAAGTCAAGATTTTTCTGATCTCCTCATGTATATCTGGTCTTTTATATGATAATTTGTTAAAATGATTTGGATACCACTTTTAATCTGAAAAGATTTAGAAGGAGATTTCTATGACTTATTATGATATTTTATTTAGTTTCTTTATCTATGGTTTTCTTGGTTGGTGTACCGAAGTTGCATATGCTGCTTTTAAACAACATTCTTTTGTAAACCGTGGATTCTTAAATGGTCCGATCTGTCCGATCTATGGGATTGGCGTGACCGTTGTCGTTGCTTTGTTGCAACCTTATGTTGGGAATCTGATCTTACTTTATATTACTTCTACCATTCTTGTTACATTTCTTGAATGGCTGACTGGATTTCTGCTTGAGAAGTTATTTCATCATAGATGGTGGGATTATTCTGAGCTGCCTTTGAATATTGGCGGTTATGTATGTCCTTTATTTTCTGCGATCTGGGGTGTCGCTTGTGTGTTGATCGTGAAGCTTATTTATCCTTTTACGGATAAACTGGTTTCATTTCTTCCAGTATGGTTTGGTAAATTCCTGCTTGTATTATTAACGATCACGATTTTCGTTGATGTTTGTATTACTGTTCAGGGTATTTTAAAGTTCAACAAACGTCTGGCTCTTATGGAGGATATTGCGAAAGAATTGCGTAATATTTCTGATCAGATCGGTGAGAATATTTATGACAGTATGATGGATGGCTTGGAAGCTCAGGATCGATTGAAAGCTCGTGCGGATGTTATTCGTGAGAAAGTAGATGAAGTGAAACAGGAAAATGCTGAAGAAGTCAAAGCTCGTATGGATTCTATGAAGCAACGTGCATTTGAACTTCGCACTAGATATGAAAACATGGCAAAGCTTCCTACATTCACATCTCGTCGTATCTTGCGTGCATTCCCTAAGATGATGCCTCGTGAGCATGTAAGAGAATTTGGACAGTTGTGCCGGATCTTGAAGAAGCGAAGGGATGAATTGAAGAAAAAATAGCTGGATTTTAAAAGGAATTGCTTAGTTGTTTGCAGTTCCTTTTTGTACTGTCTTTACATATAATTTATTATTTATTGATAGGCTGATAGATAAGTATTCTTAGTATAAAAATATAATTTTGTTGAAAAATGTTGCTTATATAGCGTGAAATATTTCATTGGGACATTATACGTACCCCAGTGGTTTGGATAACTGAAATTATTGAATATTATAATTTCTCCTGTGCATAAATAGACAAATCCCCATTCACTCCATAAGCAATCGCACAAACGATCACAAATAGTACCATATTAGCTCCTCCAAATACTTCCAGTCCGATCATGATCGGTGCGATCAGTGTATTTGTGGCACTTCCAAAAACTGCTGCATATCCTAATGCTGCACATAACATTGGTGGCAGTCCGAATAGTCCACCTAGAATTACTCCAAGAGATGTTCCGATTGAGAATAATGGTGTAACTTCTCCGCCCTGAAATCCAATTGCTAATGTAAAGATCGTAAATAGCAATTTTAGGATCCAGTCATACCCGTAGATCGTCTGTCCTGTAAATCCTGCTGAGATCAGGTTTGTTCCGAGTCCGCTGTATCTTGATCCATAAACAGCAAATAATAATACCGCCAATGGAATCGCCATAAATCCGATTCTCAAAAACTGATTCATAATCTTTTCACCCATAAATGCTTTTAATTTGCTTAGTGAGAATGAAAATAATCGTCCTGTCAGTCCAAAAATAATCCCAAGGCAGATCACAGCTGCAATCGTCTTTGTTCCTGACAGATTTACTGTATCTTTCATTACAACTGAAAACTTTTCCAATCCAAGACTATGTGATGTAAATGCTGCTGTATATGCGGATGCTAACGCTGGAAGTAACGCTTCATAATCCATTTTCCCTATGACAATTACTTCAATGGCAAAAAAAGTTGCACTTAGTGGTGTCTGAAACAGACCTCCGAATCCTGCTGCCATACCGATCACTAACATTAATCTTCCATTCTCTGGGAATTTGAATTTTCTTCCGATTGCATGAGATAATGTCGCTCCAATCTGGACAGCAACCCCTTCTCTTCCTGCACTTCCTCCGAATAAATGCGTCAACCATGTCCCAATCATTACCAATGGAATTAATAATAATGGGATAGCATCTGTTTTTTGCTGTCCAGCTTCAAAGACAAGTTTCATTCCTTTTAAGCTTGCTTTACTGAATGCATAATACATTGCCGTAATCACTAATCCGGCAATTGGCAGGAATGGAAGTAAGTATTGATAATGTATGGTTCTAAAATCAGAGATTGCGATCAGTACTCTTCCAAACAGGGCATCAATTGCTCCTACAATGATCCCCACGATCACTGCCATAATAAAATATTTCAACAACTGCAAAATATAGCTTTTCTTGTCCATTTTTTATAAATTCCTTTCTTCTATAGAGTAAAATAAAAAGCTGATAACCCCTGTGTCCATTACACAGATGTCATCAGCTTATTTTGTTAAGATATCATATCTTTTTGATCGTGTCAATTTTCACCAGCCACTGCATTTGTAAGTGTACAACGCAGTGCCATTCTGTTTTGGCCACCATAGGTACAGGTAAATAGTGTCATATCCCATTTGCCTTTTTCCATTTGTTTTACATCGGTTCCTTTAATGATCTCTATATCAGAAACTTTGTATTCAAATCGATTCCCTTCTACATCAATAAACCAGATCTCGCTTCCGATGTCCAACGTCTTTAATCGACTGAAATGACTTCGGTAATTATGACCTGCAATGATGATATTTCTTTTGTAGACACTTCCTTTGTATCTTCCTGGTGCAATTTTTAATCCAGCCAGGCTCCAGTGTGACATTACTGGAAGCTGCAGTGATAATTCCGGTACTTCCAAAACTCCAATATACTTGATTCCATCGATCGTCTTTGTCTGCATTTTCCTTTGCCTGATAATCTTCATAATAATTATGTATTGTTAATCCAAATGCATAAAAGTCCTCCCGCTGCCAGAAATGGTAATGGCCACCATAATTGTCCTGTTTGCGGAAGTTTCTCTTGTGTCTCCGTGATCGTCTTTTTAGTAAATTGTTTTTTAGTCACTTAACTGTATTTCCTGATAAATTTCACCATTCTCACATACTGGATTCTTTTTTACCTAAGATAGAATTTTCCTCACCAGCATCGATCCAATTGATCTTTTCTGGATTCTCTGATGCATAAACATATTTCCCTTCTTTATCTTTTGCAAATAATATAACAGAGATATTTCCCTATTTATACAAATAATTTAGTAACTCTTCTTTGGAGTACACTTTTTCAGAATCTCTCATTTTTCCTCCTTTGGCTCCCCAAATATAAAGCACCCCCGCTTGCTTTCTTTGTAAAAACGTTAACACAGGCTGTGTTACCTATACGTGATTTTTTGTTATTTTATGCCAAGCTTGATAAATTTTTTTATTCTTTGTACTAATTATAGTACATCCTCCCCGTTTTTTCACCACCCTTAGTTTAGTTTATTCATTTTATACATCTCATCCTTTCTGCTTCATCCTCTTAATAACCTTAAGCCTCGTAAATTCCTCCCTCTCCTTCTCTTCCAACTCATTTGAAATCTTATAAACAAACCCAGTATAAGTCGGAATCGTAATATTTTTCAGCGCATTCGCTCTCTTCTGTGTTTTCTTAATACTCGTCGCCAGCCGATAAGCTGCATTTTCGACCATCGACAATTTGATTGTCAGATCTTTCACTTGTCGAAACGCTTCTCTTGCAACATCAATCGACTCAAATGTCCCATCCATCGCATAAGTCAGCTGGTTTTCATGTGCATCATATTTTACATGTGGTATCTCCGTTCCCATGATGCTTCTGGTCTGAATCTGAATCGAATCCTCGATTGGAACCGTATAGGCAAGTTCTTCGACCTTACTAATCCCATGCTGGATATTTGCTCTCTGAAGACATGCATATGCTCTTGTAAATGTCGTATCGATCTCTTCCTGAATATCTTTTGCCTCATCGATCAGATCCATCAGCTCACGGATCAGGATATTCCTTTTTTTATCCATCAGATCATAGCCTTGTTTTGCTAATGCAAGCGAGTTCTTGGCTGCGATCAGATTTCCTTTGGTTGGGAATTCTCGTGGGTCCATAATCTCACCACCTTTTTAGCTTTCCTGCTCTTTCGGCAGGTATTTATCGATGATCTTCGTGTCGATTCGGTCTAATTCTTCCCTTGGCAGAATCTTTAATAATTCCCATCCAAGATCCAAAGTCTCAATCATAGAACGATTTTCTTCTGATCCCTGACCGATATATCGTTCTTCAAATTCCTTTCCGAATTCCAGATATTTTTTATCGATCGGTGATAATTCATCTTCACCGATGACAGAGGCTAAGTTCCTTGCCTCTCCCACCTTTGCATAGGCAGAAAATAACTGGTTTGCAAGATCCTGATGGTCTTCTCTTGTGTATCCTTCACCAATTCCATCTTTCATCAGACGGGAAAGTGACGGCAAGACACTGATCGGCGGATAAATAGACTGTCCATTTAAGTTACGATCTAGTACAATCTGTCCTTCGGTAATATATCCAGTTAAGTCAGGAATCGGATGTGTGATATCGTCATTGGGCATTGTAAGGATTGGAAGCTGTGTTACAGAACCTTCCGCTCCTTCAATAATTCCTGCACGTTCGTAAAGTGTCGCAAGTTCGCTGTATAAATATCCTGGATATCCTTTTCTGGATGGAATTTCTCCTTTGGATGAAGATACCTCACGCATCGCTTCTGCAAATGATGTCATATCAGTCAGAATTACCAAGATATGCATGTTGCAGTCAAATGCCAGATATTCTGCTGCCGTTAAGGCTACTTTCGGTGTGATCAGTCGTTCGACAACTGGGTCATTTGCAAGATTTAAGAACATACATACATGATCTGCAACACCGCTTTCCTCAAATGTTTTCTGAAAGAAATCCGCAACATCATGTTTGACACCCATTGCTCCAAAAACTACCGCAAATGGCTCATCAGAACCATCTCCTAAGGATGCCTGTTTTACGATCTGTGCTGCCAACTGATCGTGTGGCAATCCGTTTCCTGAGAAGATAGGAAGCTTCTGTCCACGAATCAGCGTTGTTAATCCATCAATGGCTGAAATACCTGTGCGGATATAGTTTCTTGGATATTTTCTTCGGACTGGATTTAACGGAAGTCCATTGACATCTCGTTTTACATCCGTGATCAATGGGCCTAATCCATCAATCGGTTTTCCGATCCCGTTGAATGTTCTTCCAAGCATATCTGGTGCAAGAGAAACTTCCATCGGATGTCCGGTCAGTTTCGTTCTTGTATTGTCAAGGGACATATTTTCGGTTCCCTCAAATACCTGAATGACTGCTTTATCTTCGTATAATTCAATGATCCTTCCAATTTTCTTTGTCTTTCCATCGACCATAAATTCCACGATCTCATCAAAAAATGCGTCTTGTACCCCTTCCAGAATGACAAGCGGACCATTGATGCTGCTTAAGCCTAAATATTCAATTCCCATAATCTATCCGCCTCCTTATGCATTCTTTTCCAGTACTGCGTCATAAAAATCATCAATCTGTTTGTGGTAAAGATCCAGTAATTGCAGATTATCATTTGGAACATCATATTTGATCGCAATGACTTTCTCAAAGATTCCTTCTGCTTTTAACACACTCATCGGCATTCCTCTTGCCACTAATTCTCTGCTCTTTTGGTATAGATATAAAATGACTTCCATCATTTTATATTGCTTCTCCATAGATACGCAGGTGTCGTCTTTGTGGAATGCATTTTGCTGCAGAAATCCTAATCGAATTACCCTTGCAATCTCTAACGTTAATTTCTGATCATCTGGGAGAACATCTCCACCGATCAGTTTTACGATCTCCATCAGACTGCTTTCCTGATTCAGGATTGCCATCAGCCGGTTTCGATAGTCCACAAAGTTCGGTGATACATGATCTCTGTACCAGCCGCCAAGATCAGTAAGATATTCACTGTAACTTGTCAGCCAGTGGATCGCTGGGAAATGTCTTGCGTAGGCTAACGATTTATCCAATCCCCAGAAACAGCGGACAAATCGCTTTGTATTCTGCGTTACTGGCTCAGAAAAATCTCCTCCCTGTGGTGATACCGCACCGATGATCGTTACAGAACCGTCGGTTCCATTTAAGTTATGCATCATCCCAGCTCGCTCATAAAAAGCAGATAATCTCGATGCCAAATATGCCGGGAATCCTTCTTCTGCTGGCATTTCTTCCAGACGACCAGATAATTCTCTTAATGCTTCTGCCCACCTTGAGGTAGAATCCGCCATGATCGCGACATCATAACCCATATCGCGGTAATATTCTGCCAGTGTAAGCCCTGTATAAATAGACGCTTCACGTGCTGCCACTGGCATATTAGACGTATTGGCGATCAGTGTTGTTCGGTCCATCAATGGATTTCCACTCTTTGGATCGACTAATTCTGAGAATTCTTCCAATACCTGCGTCATTTCATTTCCACGTTCCCCGCATCCGATATAAATAATGATATCCGCATCGGACCATTTGGCGATCTGGTGCTGGGTCATTGTCTTTCCAGTACCAAACCCGCCTGGGATCGCTGCTGTTCCACCTTTTGCGATTGGAAACATGGTATCCAGTATTCTCTGTCCTGTGACCAATGGCACACATGCCGGAATTCGATCGTATACTGGCCTTGGAACCCTAATTGGCCATCTCTGGATCATTGTTAAAATCTTCTCTGTTCCATCATCTAATCTTAATGTGATCATATGATCTTTGATCGTATGTTCCCCATCAGATGCCACAAAGGTAACCGTTCCTGTAAGATCTGGAGGTACCATGCATTTGTGTACGATCGCTCTTGTCTCCTGCACTTCGGCATAGATGTCTCCTCCATGAAGAACATCTCCTTCATTGACAACCAGTTTTGTATCCCACAACTTCTGTGTATCAAGCGAATCTACACTGATACCTCTTGTGATAAATGCACCTGCATTTTCAGCAATTCTCTCAAGCGGGCGTTCAATTCCATCAAAAATATTATCTAAGATTCCGGGAGCCAATGTAACGGATACTGCTTCTCCGCTTGCTTCCACGATCTCTCCCGGTCTTAACCCAGATGTTTCCTCATAGACCTGTATCGTTGTTCGGTCTTTATCCAGCGAAATGACTTCTCCGACTAACTTTTCTTTGCCGACATAAACCATTTCTGACATCTTAAATCCAGTATTTCCAGCCAGATAAATGACAGGTCCGTTGATTCCATAAATTGTTCCAGTCTTACTCACCTGTCACACCCCCTTTAAAGGTAAATTCTTCGTATTCTTTCTCCAAAGCTCCCGAAAATGAGTGATCGATCAAAATATTTCTTCCCGGAATGACTGAACGGATTCCTCCGATAAAATCTTCCTCACTAACTGTGACTGTCATTCCTGTCCGTTTTTCAAGAAATTCTTTCTTATCCTGATCGGAGCTGTTAATATAGATCGTCAGTGGATTCCCATCTGCAAATCTTGCTGCTTTGGCAATATAGGATACGAGCAATTCTTTGTATTCTTCCGTTTTCATATATTCATCGGTCATCTCACGGACCTCCTCAAACAGCTTGTTTTTCAGTTCATTTTGAACACGGCTTAACTGCCTTCGAAGTTTTAATTGTCCTTTGGATGTTGCTGTATTTAACTGCTGCCTTGCCGATGCTGTTTCGGTCTTAATTCTCGTGTCTGCCTGCATCACAGCTTCTTGTTTATGTGTCTTGAACACGCTTTCCAAAGCCTTCTGATACTGGTCTATGATTTCATTTCCTCTGGCTCTCGCCTCTTCCATGGCAGCTTCCCTGATATGTGAAATCTTTTCTTCTACTGTCACATTCGTCACCTTCCTTCTACAGCCGGCTTATAATTTCAATCCGATCGCCTCATTGACATAAGACGTGATAAAATCTTTCTTCCGCCCAGTTCCGTGCCGGTCAGGAATCTCGATCAGAAGCGGCATCTTGCGTTCCAGTTTGATCTCATCGATCAGTTCTGGAAATTCTCTTCCAAACTTCTCTGTCAAAAGCACGATCCCAATCTCTGGATCGCTCATAGCTTTTTCAATCACTTCTTTTAGTTCATCCCTCTCATGAACCACGACTCCATCAACTCCGGCTAACCGCATTCCTGTCAATGTATCTACGTTATCACTGATCAAATACATTTTCATAAATATCACTTCCTGATCTATCCAAGTTTACCGATGATCATAAATGAAATGATCAATCCATACAGACACACACCTTCTGCCAGACCTACGAAGATCAAGGATTTACCTAATGCACTTGGATCTTCGCTGATCGCACCTAAGGCTGCACTTGCAGCACTCGCTACGGCGATACCACCACCAACGCAGGAAAGTCCAGTTGATAATGCTGCTGCCAGATATCCTAATCCTGTACTCATTCCAGCATCAGAGCTTGCCTGAGCTGCCTGTACCGGATCTGTGATAAACATCATCACTCCGGCGATCACAATGATTCCGAAGAAGAAAAATGCGTTAAATGCAATGCTTCGTTTATAACGTTTCTTTGTTCTCTCTCCATGAAGAAAATAACCAAAAGGAATAAATATACTTAAAATTAATGCTGCGATGATCACTAATTTGATTGCTAATGTCATAACCATAACCGATACCTCCTAATTTTCCTTGCCTGCATGATTGTCATATGGATGGAATTCTCTTCCTGATCCCGTGTAGAAACGGCTGAACATCTCATAATATTCCAGACGTAATACCTGAATTCCGACAACCAGACCTTCCAGTCCGCACACGATAATATTTCCAAGAACAATGATGATCCAGTTTGGATTTCCTGCCCCGTCTGTGATGCCTCCAAGCATCAAAACAACTTCCATCATTGCCGCATGGCTCACTGCAAATGCTCCGATACGCACAAATGAGATTGTGTTGGAGAAGAAACTTAACATCGTCTCAAACAGTTCAAAAAATCCCTGTACCAAAAACATTCCGACACCGCCTTCTGCTTTTGGTTTCTTTCCTTCGACCAGCTGTCCTAATGGTTCCTTTAACAAAAACAGTATGACTGGAATTCCAAGGAAAATGACCATCATGATATTTCCTGGTGTTTTGTGTCCTGTCATATAAAGCACGATCGTTAAGACAAGGAATCCATAAAATACAAGTCCTGCAACTCCATTTGGACTAAAAAATAAATTTTCTTTATCCCCTCGTTTCTTTGCATTGATGATCTGAAATACCATCGCAAGCAGGATCAGTGCCATACCAAATGCAACCGCCACGATAAATACGGTATTTAACTGTCCGACAAATGGTAATTTCATCATTGCATGCATTGGCGATAACCACATCGGCTTGATAATCGTTCCTTCAAATCCAAAGAAACTTCCGAACATAAATCCAAAGAATGTAGAGAAGATTCCAGCTATCGAAATGATTCCTGCAAGATTCCATTTCTTGATCTTATATAGTAATCCCCCACCGATAAACAAACACAATCCCTGACCAACATCACCAAACATGGCTCCAAAAATAAAGGTATAAGTCAGTGCCACAAAAATGGTTGGGTCCATCTCATCATGGGATGGCAGTCCATACATTCTGATAAACATTTCAAACGGTTTAAAGAATTTTGGGTTCTGTAATTTTGTCGGTGGATCACCGAAGAATTTTTCTCGGCCTTCTTCGACGATGATCGTGATTCGATCATCATCTTTTGTCTCTTCGATAAATGCCTGCGTATCTTTTTCACTCATCCAGCCACAGAGAATGTAGTAATCTTCCTGTTCTTCATTTTCCATGCAGGCTGCCATTTTACGAACATCAAAGTTGTTGGATAATTCCTCTAACTTATATCTGGCACCTCGGATCTTCTTTGCCTTCACAGATAAGAAATCTTTCATCTGTTTCTGGACATTTTTAATTTCTTTTTCAATCTCATCGATCTGATTTCTTAGATTCCTGCAGATTTCTGCTGGCATTCCCTCGTAATCATCTGGGAGTGATATCGTTTCAAAATGCAGAGATTTAAACGTTGAATCGATTTTTCCCATTTCTTTATGTGCTGCAAAATAGCATCCGTACACATAATTTTCATTCCGGACTCCCTCCAAAAAGATCGCATTGAGATCATCAAATAAATATTTTTCAAGTTTCTGATAATACTCTACGTTTACCCGTCCAAATCTGACTTTCATATACTGGTAACCGTAAACTTCTTTTAAATTTAACTCTAAAGGCTGAAACGGTTCAAGTTCATGAAGCCTTTCTAAGAATTCTTCTTTCTGCTTCTTTAACCGGTCTTCTCTCGCCTTAAGATCCAGATAATCATGATTGAGATCCCGGATCATTGTAAGGATCTCATCTGCCGTAAGAGAGGTATCCATCTCCCCTTTTGGCTGTGCAAGCATCGCTACATATTGTTCCGCTTTGGAAAGCGGTTCTTTGTAAGGATTCACATCCATAAACGGCATGAGGTTATCTGTCGTCTTCAATTCTGTGATCGCATTTTCCAGCTGCATTTCGTATTTGGAAAGATAAGATGCACTTACCCTGTCAATATCAGTTCTCGGACCGGAAATGCTTAAGAATTTCATCTTTACGATCATGATGCATTACCTCCTTGACGTCGTTGTTGTCTCACCAAATACTGTAATGTCTCTCGTTGTGATAATCCGTAGCGGATACATTCCAGTGCCGTGGTGATCTTATAAGTCTCTTCCTCCTTTAAAAATAAATATTGTTGTATACTCGCCAGAGAATATGGATGGTTTCTGTAAGCGATCGTTAGGATATGTTCTACACATTCATTTACCACGCTTTCCATCTGCACCTGTTCTCCGAACTCATATTTCTTTCCGTAATAAGTTTCATTTAATCTTCTTGTGAATTCTTCCACCGATGGTGCTTCAACCAGATCTTTAAATTCCTGATTGCTTAGTTTATGTTGAATCGGAATTAACAATGTATAAATGTCTGGTGCGAGCATATGGTAATATTTCTTTGCCCTGTAAATCCATTGAAGATTTAATAGATCGATCTTGGCTCCTAATTCTTTTGTGAGCATCTCCTGATCTTTTTTGTTCCAGTTTCCTTTGCGTGCTTTCCACATCATGGAAAAATAATATAAATCCAATGCCAGCTCATAATCCGCTAATGTCGATGCTCCTGATTCCCTGATCCTTGAAAGTGGAGCGTAATATTCTGTATTCTTCAGATAATCAACCAGATGGTCGATATTCTTTGCCGTTACCAGCTGATCGATTCGAATCTTTGAATACTTATCAAAAAACGGCTTTTTGTAATTTAGATCAAATGGTACATTGCTGTGATTAAATACAATCCTTAAACAATATCGAATCAAGTCAACTTCATAGCGTTTCATAAAAATCTTTAAAAACTCTTTTTGCTGCATATCTGCGAAACGGTAAAGTCTTGTATAATCATCATACAATGACTGGATCAGAACTTTTTCGATATTTCCTCTGTGATACAGTGATTCATCCATCTGATTGATAAATTTTCCGTACGATTTCGTCTGTTTCAGATATTCGATAATATCTGTCACTGTATTCATGGAAGCCAGCCGTTCATAATCCTGCGGCTTTAAAAGCTTTGCACGCATTGCTGCGACTTTCGTCACAATTCCGCTGTAGCGCATCACATCTCTCAATGACACCGCCTCCTATACTTTGATCACCCGCTCTAGTATCTGCCTTGCATACTCGCTGCGATGTTCTTTGAAGTCTTGTTTTAAAACTTCTATTTCATTGTTATTTTGTTCTTCCTGTTTCTTTAGAAGATTTTCCATGTTTGTTGCAAGATCCGACTGAATCTTTAATATCTTCTCATTTGTCTCCTTTTCCATATCCGCATCAAATGTATCCCGCTGCTTTTGCATTTTCATTTCCATCTGATGCTTTTGTTCCTGCGCGCCATCTACGATCGAACGCGCTGTCATTTCGATCTCTGAAAGTTTCTCTGCAATTCTCTCCATCAGTTAAACCTCCTTTCATACCAACCATTGTAGTCCTTTGCGTTTATTTTTACCAGTATTTTATCTGATTTTTTTCATTAATTTAGCAATTATTCACAATTTTCCGACAATTTTTCATGATCTGTTGTGTGTTATAGCCTCTCTCATTTCTTGAAATTTTATTCTCTCAACAAATATTTCTGCTTTATAGAATTTTCCTATAGCCAGAAAAAAAGCTTGCACCCCCCCCCGAAAATATTGTATACTGGTAATAGATTTTTGTAGTACATTAATCTGAATACTTACAAGAGGCGATGCTCCCATCGCCTCTATCCCCTTATGAATAAGCAAGAGTTATACCATGTATTTTTTAATATGTTAAAAAGAGACAAGTTGTGATTTTGATATTTTTCACACTTGTCTCTTTTCTCGTTTTAATTTTTAATTTATACCTTTAACACTCTCATCATTATATAAACACACGGCAGCTTTTCTGGCAAAAGCAGATTCCATATTTCAATATCTTTTCATATCCCTCATTGGTCAAACCATCTGCATATCCTTTTTCATCGATCTGATTTAATGCCTCTTTACATTTCTCTTCCATCTGCGTAAATTTCTCAGCATACTTAAGTTCCAGAATCACTGCCGGTTTCTTTTCATCATAAGGTTTTAATAAAATATCTGGTCTTCCATTTCCGCTTTCTCTGTTTGAAAGAATCTCATAGTCTTCCAAACTGCTTAAATCTTTTGATCTTACACTCTTTTTAAACCATTCCTGTATCGTATTCTGATAGATATATCTCACTTCTTCATTTGGAATTACCAGTTTCAGATAAACTGTATTTCCTTCAAGCAGCTAACCTGTCATTTTTAGATATCCTGTAAAGAATAAAAAGTTCCATAAATTATCTTGTGATTCTTTGATATCAGCATAGGTAATATCTTCATGCGCTGGTTTTTTTATTTCTTTGCCTGCGATCAATTCTTCAATTTCTTTTCTGACACTAGAATCTGCTGTTTCAATTAGTTCTTTTATAATACTATTTGATGATGTATTGGACCAGTATGGCTTTGGAAATGCAATCTGGTTTGTGATCGCTGTTTTGATATAATTTACGACACTCCATGAATTGTAAACTTCTGTATTTCCAAACAAGTAGCCATCATACCATCGTTTTAATTCTTCTTTTTTCTCTGATATTCCGTAATAATACAGCATTTCTTCTACTTCTGGTTGTGTAAATCCAAAATATCTTGCATAATTCTCATTTAGAATTGATATGATTTCTAAATTGTTAAGTCCTGTAAAAATGCTTTCTTTGCTGACTCTTAGGCACCCTGTGATCACTGCAAATTCAAGGCTGTCATTGCTCTTCCCTCCTTTCTATTTGTAATCTACTACTTCCCACAATACTTCGCAATCATCTCAATCAACACCTCAGATTCCAACGGCTTCGCCAAATGCTCATTCATCCCTGCTTCCAAAACTCTTCGCCGATCTTCCGTAAATGCATTGGCAGTCATCGCAATGATTGGAATATCTCTAGCATTTTCTTTATTGCTCCGCCTGATATATCTCGCAGCTTCTAATCCATCCATAACCGGCATCATCACATCCATTAAAATCACATCAATTTCTCCCTGTTCGGATGCTTTAAAGATTTCCAACGCTTCTTTCCCATTAAATGCCTTAATCACTTTCGCCCCTGCACTTTCCAACACGAATTCTGCGATCTCCATATTTAATTCATTGTCTTCTGCAAGCAATACATTAACACCTTTGATTGATGTTTCCTTTACTTCTTTTTTCTTATGTTCTTCACACTGTTTATTATGATCAATCTGGAATGGAATCTCAATATCAAATGTTGTTCCTACATCTTGTTCACTTTCAAATGAAATCGTTCCGCCCATTTTCTCTACAAGACTTTTCGTAATCGGCATTCCAAGCCCTGTTCCGCCGTAAACGGTTCTTGCCCATGCCTTTTCCTGTGCAAATGGCTCGTAAATCTTCTTCTGGAAGGATTCACTCATTCCGATTCCTGTATCTTTGCATTTGAATTGAATCCTAACTGTATCCTGATCTTCTTGTACCTCCTGAAATTCCATGATAATCTTTCCATTATCTTTATTATATTTAATTGCATTCGTCAGAATATTCATTACAACTCTTTTCACATGTAAAGGACTTCCGATCAAATTTTCGTGAATCACTCTGTATTTATGTACAACGATCTGAATTCCTCTTTCTTTTGCCTGCTTTTCAATGACCATCCGAATCTCTTTAAATAATCCAAAAAAATTAAAACTTCTTTCCTCTAAGATTACTTCTTCTGATTCTAATTTTCCCATATCCAAAACTTCATTGATCAATTCCAGCAAGAATCCAGATGCTTCCCATATCTTTTTACGGCATTCTGCCTGTTTTACCAGATTATCTTTGTAATAATCACCGACTTCCACCATTCCCCGGATTCCATTGATCGGAGTTCTGATATCATGACTCATTCTCTGTAAAAACTCTGTTTTTGCAATATTTGCTTTCTTTGCTTCTCTTGCTGATTTTTCCAGCTCTTTCTTATACTCTTCTTCCCGCTGTTTTTGAATGAGTTCATACTGCTGGTTTGATTTTGCCTTGATCGTCATTAAAATGGTTACAAAAATTCCATATAAAATAAGTGCGATCCCTATGTTACTCGTCAATGTTTTTACAAGATCCCTGTCCTCTGCATACATATAAATGTAATAATTTCGTCCCTTATCCAGACTTGTAAAATATCGTTTGATGCCATTTTGGATGACCGCAAATTGTCCTGATTTCACGCTTTTGCGTATCTCATTGACGACAGGATTATTCTGTGCCTTTGTATTGATCAGTTTCTTGTCATTTGATGCTATGATGTCATTTCCATTTGTAATCACGATCGTTCCATCATTTTCCTGCTTATATCCGGCAAGCACATTTTTGATTGTGAGTTCACTGTTTTTGGCATACTCAGCTTTTATATACTGATATCCTATGATCGTTCCTTTTGCATCAATCCTTCCATAAGATGCCAGATCAATGTAACCTCCATTTTTCAGATCAATTCTTGCCATATATGATTTTTGTGGATATTTTTTTACATCACGAAGTGTTTCTTTTTCCATGACATAGTCCATCACTTTTTGAAATCTTGATCCCATATGATATTGTGCAATCTGCTGATCTTTATCATTTAATACAATGATACCTGTAAGTTTTTGTTCCCCTGCATATTGTTTTAAATGCTCTTTTTCCAACGCCTGATCATCTGCTTTAAAATTTCTTGCGGTCTGCTGGACTTTTTCAACCATTCTTACAAGGCTTTTTGCTTCAACCGCATCATTGAAGCTGTTATACATGGAATATTGATCCCTAATGTACTCTATCGTTGAATGAATTCTGTTTTTGACATTGTTTGTCTCCACTTTTATAGACACGAAAAGAACTGTCAGAACAACGATCACACAGCCAACGATACTCAATGTCCATAATCTTTTATCTGCTTTATTTCTCAAGGCTGCTCACCTCCAGATATTTCTCTGCATCAGAAACATACTTTTTCAGAATCTTCTTGGCACTTCCGTCTTTGACCATTGCTTTTAATGTCTTTGACAATTCTTTCTCAATTCCTCTTTGATCATTTTTGGCAAATGCAACGCCAATCCCTGTCTCAAGAATGTCTTCATCAAGGATCCTGTATTTTGCTTCATAATCGGACATATACTGTCTGATTGAAATTTCATGCGCTGCAATAGCGTCTACATATCCTTTGCCCAGAGAAGTGTAGATCAGTTCTCTGTTTTCCATGCTGTAGACTTGTTTTACTTTCGGTATTTTGGGGTCTGTTTGTTTTAGAAATAGTTCTTCTGGTTTGGTTGTAGACTGAACCGCAATGACTTTATTCTTAAGATCGGACAGCTTATAGATCTTGCTGCTGTTGTTCACTGCGACAACCTCATGGCTCAGCATATAAGGCCCTGCCCAGTGATAATCATTTTCTCTTCCAGTCACTGAAAAACACGCCCATATGCAGTCTATTTTCCCTTGTTCTACAAGATTTTTCTTATTCTCCCAATCAATATTTACAAAGACTGGTTTGTAACCCATACGAGAAAAAGCTTCCTTGGCAAGTTCTACATCGATCCCTGCCGGATTGCCATTCTCATCCGTATAGTTAAATGGAGGGTAGTTATCTCCACCGATAATAATCTTCTTGTTCGTATCCTTTATTATTTTTCTAGTCTGATCTTTTGTCTTTCCACATGCGCAAAGAAAGCATCCTAACAGAAAAAAGACCATGACTCCAGTCATAAGTTTCTTTAAATGCATAGTTCACCTCGTATGATTTGTCTATAAGTATTGTTCTATAATCTCATACAAACTTTCAATTCGGATAGGTTTCGCCATATGTGCATTCATTCCAGCTTCGATTGCAGCCTTTGCATCTTCCTCAAATGCATTCGCTGTCATTGCAATGATCGGAATGTCTGCTTTTGTCTTATCCTCTAATTGCCTTATCTTTTGTGTAGCTTCGTATCCATCCATGACCGGCATCATAACATCCATCAGAATCAGGTCGATCATATTTCCTTTCTCTGATTCCATATAATTTACTGCCTGTTTTCCATCTTCGACACTATTAACATGGAATCCTGCTTCTGTAAGAATCGTCTCAGCAATCTCCCTGTTTAATTCTACATCTTCTACGAGCAGAATCTCTTTTCCTTTGAATGCTTCAACTTCTAAAATGGTTTTATCTTTTGTCTTCACAGGACGGCTTGCGTTCTGCAGTACATCGTATAATTCTGATACAAACAACGATTTCGCACAAAATGCTGTAACTCCAGCTTCTCTTGCTTCCTGCTCGATATCTGCCCAGTCATATGCTGTCAAGATAATGATCGGTACTTCATCCCCGATCTCCATACGGATTCTCCGTACCACTTCAATCCCATTCATATCCGGCATCAGCCAGTCGATGATATAAACTTGAAATGGATCATTTTCCTGGGATGCATATTTGGCTCTGAATATCGCTTCTTTACCAGACGTTGTCCATTCTGAACGAAGTCCGATCGTTCTCAGCATCTTCTCAACACTAGCACAACTATCCATACTGTCATCTGCTACTAATGCACGAAAACCATTTAATTCCTTGATAACTCCTCTCTTGCTGTTTTGCTGGGTTGTCTTAAATCTAAGAGAGATCGTAAACTCCGATCCCACTCCTAATTCACTTTTTACTTTGATAGTTCCACCCATCATATCTACAATATTCTTTGTAATCGCCATTCCAATTCCATTGTCTTTTACAACAAAATCGTAATCTGCAAAGCCTTCTGGTGCATGCCCTTTCTGAATAATGCGAAAGCCTACTGTTCCCCCTGCCTTTGTATATTTCATCGCATTACTCATACAATTTAATAAAATCTGTATAACTTCCTTCCTTTGAAATATGTCTCATCCAAGAAGCAAGATGCAATACCTCATAACGGTCTTCTCTGACATTTACTAAAATTCCTGCAAAATAGCTTTGGCTAAAAGCCTTTAAAATATCTGCATCGTATTCTTTTTTCATATTTTCTCACCATTTATCTATTCTGTGTTTAACGCTCCCTCTGCACGGTTCATGTAACCAGTGCCATTAGTCTTCTTTGTTTTGCATATAATTTTACTGTATTTGATACACGCTGATAGACGATATTTGCATCAAATGGACGGTTAATATAATCGGTAACACCCATCTCATAGGCACGTCTGATATAATTCTCTGAATCCTCGCTTGAGATCATGATGACTGGAACATTTGATATCCAATCTTCTTCTGTCATATGTTTTAAAACCTCAAAACCGTCCATCTCTGGCATAATAATATCTAACAGTACCAGAGAAATTCCCAGTCCATACTCACCCAGTTTATGAAGAGCTTCTCTTCCACTTTCCGCTTCTACGATCTCATAGTCTTCCTGCAGGATCTCTGACAGAATTTCCCGGTTAAATTCTGAATCATCTACGATCATAATTCTTGGTTTATTCTTAGTTTCTTCATCATCCGGCATCTTTTTATCACATTCGGTCACTACTATCGCTTTATAATCTTTTGCCTTATACATCAAATGGTCTGCCCTTGCGATTGCTTCATCGATGGTTTCATTCTCAGACAAAACACCACCGATACTTGCTGTCAGTCTTAGTCTTGAACATTCTGGAATTTTCGCATTCTGAATTGCTTCCTGAATCTGCAGTAATTTCCCACGCAAAGTGCCTCTGACCATATTCGGAAGGATCAGTAAAAACTCATCTCCTCCATAACGAACCAGTTTATCCGTCTTTCGTATGCAGTGGTTGATTGCATCGGCTACGGTTTTTAATACACGATCTCCCATATCATGTCCATAAATATCATTATATAATTTAAAATCATCCAGATCGATCATTGCAACCCCAGCAGGATTCTGCATATCTCTAATCTCATCCTCAAAATATCTTCGATTATAGATTCCCGTCAAAGGATCACTGTATAATTTATCCTGATAACCTTTTAATTTGCCGACAAGTTTATCTCTTCCATCCATATCAATTAATGTATCATCCGCAAGATATCTGACAAGTTCCATAACACATGGTTCATCATCAATTTCCATATATCTTGAGATCACAAGATATATGTCTGTATCAAGAAACTCTAGTTTTGTCTTCTGCCGTTTCTCTGTATACGCTTTTACTGATATGCAATTCTCACATGGCTTATTCTTCTTCCAAAATTCATAACATTTACACATTCCAAGCTGTACTCTCACACAGGGATTCTCTTGCATCTTAGATAAAAATTCTCCATCCAAAATTCTAACAACATCAAAAATTTTCTCTAGTACTTTTATCTCTTCTTCTACCTCTTGTCTGGTCATCTTAACATTTGTATTCACGTACAACTTTCACCCCTAATTCATAATAACTTTTATTTTTTTATACATTTTACTTGCGTCACCCTATCTATACTCCCTTTATGTTAACAATACACTTTATTAACATATATTTTCATGATATCACATACTTTTGTCGTTTTCCATCGAGAATGCTGATTTTTACAATCTTTTTCTTTGGTAGTACCAAAAAAGGAGCAGATCCTACAATATCGCAGTATCTGCTCCTTCATCATCTTCTTATAACACTTTACTTAAAAATGTCTTTGTTCGTTCTTCCTGTGGATGGTCAAAAATCTGTTCTGGTGTTCCTTCTTCAAGGATTCCTCCGCCATCCATAAAGAATACACGGTTGGCCACTTCTCTCGCAAATCCCATCTCGTGAGTTACAACAACCATGGTCATACCTTCTTTGGCAAGCTGTTTCATAACTTCTAATACTTCTCCAACCATCTCTGGATCAAGTGCGGAAGTTGGTTCGTCAAACAACATGACTTCTGGTGACAATGCCAGAGATCTTGCAATCGCTACACGCTGTTTCTGTCCACCAGATAACTGTGCTGGATAATTGTCAGCTTTGTCACCGACACCGACACGATTTAACAATTCCATGGCTTTTTCTTTTGCCTGTTCTTCTGTCATCATCTTATGACGAATTGGAGCTAATGTAACATTCTCAAGGATTGTCAGATGTGGGAATAAGTTAAAATGCTGAAATACCATTCCAACTCGTTTTCTCATTGCATCAACATCGAAATTCTTCTCTGTTAAATGCATATCATCAATGACAATATCTCCCTTTGTAGGAGTCTCTAATAAGTTTAAGCATCTTAAAAATGTACTCTTTCCAGATCCAGATGGTCCGATCACACAAACGCATTCTCCTTTGTCAATATGACAGTCAATGCCTTTTAACACTTCCAGAGATCCGAAATATTTATGCAAATTTTTAACGTCTATCACTTTGTCTCAGTCTCCTTTCTAATGCGTTTAATCCTAATGTCAGGAACTTAACGATCACATAGTAGATTAGTGCTGTTCCAAGCAATGGTGCCAGTGCTTCGAAGATTCTTGAAATTACGAAATCTGATACCTTTGTCAGATCGACGATCGCTACATATCCTAAAATAGAAGTTTCTTTTACCAGTACGATAAATTCATTTCCAAGGGCAGGAAGAATGTTCTTAATCGCCTGAGGCAGGATAATATCTTTCATTGTCTGTACATAGGATAATCCAAGAGAACGTCCACCTTCCATCTGTCCCTGATCAACAGCCTGAATTCCTGCACGGATGATCTCCGCAACATAAGCTGCACTGTTTAGACCAAAGGTTAAGGAACCTACAAGCAGTCCACTTTGACCTTTTAAAATAACGAAATACATGATCATCAACTGTGTCAACGTTGGTGTTCCACGAATGACATCAATGTACACGTATGCGATTTTTGATAAAAGTGTACTCTTTCCTTTCTGCTCTGCTGTCAAACGCATTAATGCTAACAATGTACCAAGTACCACACCTATGATGATCGCAATGACTGACACAAGAATTGTCATCTTTAGTCCATCGAGGTATAGCAGGTAACGTTGTTCTTCAATAAATGCGGTATAAAATGAATCTAACATTTTTGAAACCTTACCTTCCTATTTTCTAGTTTTTGGAATCAATATATTTAGCTTTCAGCTTATCATATGTTCCATCTTCTTTAATTGCTTTAATCTGTTTATTGACCTCTTCTTTGTAAGCTGTATTACCTTTTGTAAGTGCGATACAATAGTATTCAGATCCTGCAGAATCGATCACTATTTTTAACTTCTTCGCATTCTTTTTCACAAATTCATTTGCTGTTAATTCATCGATGACTACTGCATCAACTGATCCATTTTTCAGATCCATGACAGCATCAACGCCCTTCTTAAAACGTTTTACCTTTGCACCTTTGACAAGGACTTTCGCTTTCTTACCATCTCCAAATTTATCTCCAGATGAAATTAAATCTCCTGTTGTTCCTTCCTGAACACCAATCTTCTTTCCATCAAGCTGAGCTAATTTTGTGATCTTGCTATCCTTCTTTAAGATGATCGCCTGATTTGTTGTATAGTAGCTGTCAGAGAAATCTACAGCTTTTTCACGTTTCTCTGTCTTTGTCATTCCAGCAATGATCGCATTGATAGAATCAGATTCCATAGCACCGATCAGAGATTTGAATTCCATGTTTTTAATCTCAACTTTTTTACCCATACGTTTTCCGATTTCTTTGATCATAGCGATATCAAAACCTTCTGGCTGTTTTTTATCGTTCATGTATTCAAATGGTGGAAACTCTGCGTTTGTTCCTACGATCAGTTTGTCTGGAACTTTACTTTCTGCTTTTTTACTGCATCCTGTGAACAGCATAGAAGCTGCCAGTACACCGGCTAATGCGACTGTTAAAAACTTTTTCATAATCTTTTCTCCTTTTAAAAATGAATTTGCCCTTTACGGGATTTTATAAGTCTGTAATTATATACATAGTTTTTATTTTACAATATCTTACGAAATATTTCAAATGCTGACGGCAATGCATACGTATTTTCTAGTTCTTTTTTTAGTACCCAAACGTAATCTTTGCTTTCTATAGGTGTTTTTAAGGAAATTTTTACTCCTTCCATGTGCCATTCCACATGACTGAAGATATGTTTTCCTTTCCCTGCTGCTTCTACCTTGGCATCTTCCATATGATGCACAGTCATCCATTCCTTGATATCTTCGGCATCCATTTTCTTATCTTCATTCGGGAACTCCCATAATCCGGCAAGCAATCCTTTGTCTCCTCGTTTATGGATTGCGATCTGATCGTTGCATTCTAATAAAAATACAGTCTTATGCTCGATCTTTCTTGCCTTCTTCGGCGTTTTGACCGGTAATTTGTCTATAAGATCTTCTTTGTAAGCTCTACAAACCGTATCCCATGGACACTGATCACATAATGGTTTCCCATTTGGCACACAAACTGTCGCACCCAGTTCAATCAATGCCTGATTAAAATCTCCCGGTCGGTCTTCCGACATAAATTCCATGATCCTTCTTCCCATATCTTTCTTTGTTTTATCTTTGAGAATATCAGAGTCATCTCCCCATAATCTAGCCAGCACACGAAGAACATTTCCATCTACTGCAGGAACCTGTAGTTCGAATGCGATCGATCCGATCGCCCCTGCTGTATACATTCCAATGCCCTTCAGCGATAATAATTTATCATAATCTGCAGGCAGTTGTCCACCATATTCTTGAACGATCGTCTGTGCTGCTGCTTTTAGATTCCTTGCACGATTGTAATAGCCAAGGCCTTCCCATAGTTTCATCAGTCGATCATCTTCTACTTCGGCTAGATCATAAACCGTTGGCAATGCCTCCATAAAACGGTCAAAATACGGTTTCACTGCTTCTACTCTTGTCTGTTGCAGCATAATCTCTGAAATCCAGATTCTATAAGGATCTTTATTTTCTCTCCATGGTAACAGACGTTTATTATAATCATACCAGTGAAGCAGAGATCCACTTAAGTCATATCGATTTTCCATCTATTTGCCTCTTTCTAACTCTATCTTCTTCCCTCTGATCCATATCTTTTTCAAATCTTCATGGATCAGCCAGACCTCATTATAACAGACCTTTCTACAAAATACCATGACGGAAATATCAGGAAAATCCTTTTCCGATTGCTATACAAAATACATAAACCTCTCTGATTCCTAGTTGTTTCAAAGCTGCTGTTACCGCTTCTGCGGTTGATCCTGTTGTATAAATATCATCTACTAATAACACTCTTTTTGGCATTCCTGCTCTCTGATATTCTTTTAAATTTCCACGAAATGCTTTCTTTAAATTGCTTTTTCTCTCTCCTGGGTTTAATTGTTTCTGCGGTTTCGTATCATGAATTCTTTCTACAATCTTTGTATACATAGGTTTGTTTAACATTTCTGCAATTCCATTTGCAAAAATTTCTGCCTGATTAAAGCCTCTTTTTCTTCTCTTTTTTCTATGGATCGGCACAGGAATGATGACATCTATTTTTAACTGTAACAAATCTCTGTATTTTCTTTTTTGAATCTCTTCCAGATAATATTTTGCAAATTTCCTTTCATTCTTATATTTGATCGCAGCCAAAGAATTCGTGACTGGTTTCTGATAAATACATAATCCCATTCCACGTTCAAAGTTTTTCGGGTGTTGTCTGCAGTCACTGCAGTATTCTTTTTCGTGATTTTTCATTGGTTTTCCGCAGGAATAGCAGGTCGGTTCTTTGATAAAGATCTGCTTTTTACTGCAAGATTTACAGATATGCTCTCCTTTGTCCAACAATTCTTTTGCACATAATGGACAAATTGGAGGAAATAGAAATGATAACATAAGATACCCCCTTTTTATTGAATTGTATTATTTTATTTAAATTGTATATTTTATCCAGTTGTATGCGTAAGAAAAAGCACCAGACATTAATGTGGTGCTCTTTCTTTATTTCCAAATTTAGTGTATTGTCCTAGCCATACAAGCTCTACACTACCCGTTGAACCATTTCTCTGTTTATCCACGATGATCTCTGCGATTCCTTTCTTCTCAGAATCTTCGTTATAGTATTCATCACGGTAAATAAACATTACAACGTCGGCATCCTGCTCGATCGATCCTGACTCACGAAGGTCAGATAACATTGGTTTGGCTGGTTTTCGCTCTTCTACTCTTCGACTTAACTGAGATAATGCGATCACTGGCGCATTCATCTCTCTTGCCAGTGCTTTTAACGATCTGGAAATCTCAGAAATCTCTTGCTGTCTTGATTCGGAACGTTTTCCTCCTGACATCAGCTGCAGATAGTCAATAATGATCAGATCAAGTCCGTGTGTCTGTTTGTATCTTCGACACTTAGATCGCAACTCCGCAATTGTAATACCCGGTGTATCGTCAATGATCAATGGAGAACGTCCGATCGTTCCGGCACTTTCCATGATCTTCTCCCAGTCCGTTTCCTGAAGATCACCAGTACGGATGGACTGAGAATCAACCATCGCTTCCATCGCCATCATACGGGTTACAAGCTGTTCCTTTGACATCTCCAGACTAAAGATCGCAGTTGGAACATGATCTCTGACTGCCGCTCTCTGTGCAATATTCAATACGAATGCTGTCTTACCCATAGCAGGACGTGCTGCCACGATGATAAGCTCGGATGGATGTAATCCAGATAATTTGTAATCCAGATCTGTAAATCCTGTTGCAATACCCGTCACTCGTCCCTCAGAGCTTGCTGCCTCCTCGATCGCGTCCAGCGTATTTAACACGACTTTATCAATCGGTACAAAATCTTCTCTTCCACTTGCCTGCTGAAGAAGTCCAAACACATTCTTCTCTGTATGGTCAAGAATCTCTGTCACATCATCTTTGCCGAGATAACATTCCGTTGTGATGTCCTCTGTGACTTTGATCAGTTTACGAAGTGTTGCCTTTTCACTGACAATCTTTGCATATTGTTTCGCATTCGCAGACGTTGGGACTGCTTCTAGAAGATCTCTGATAAATTCAAGAGATTTCATAGATTCCGGCACATCTTTTTTCTTTAATTTATTCTGAAGCGTTACCAGATCCACCGGCTTTCCTTCCCGATATAATTCTGTCATCGCTTCAAATAAAATGCCATTCTGCTTCTGATAGAAATCATCCGCACTTACAATATCAATAACATCAGCGATCGCGTCTCTATCCATGATCATTGCACCGATCACAGACTGTTCTGCCTCTGGGCTGTTTGGCTGCACTTTCTTGATAAATGCTTCATCCATAAATATGCCCTCTTATTTTTCTTCTACTTTGACTCTTAATGTTGCTGTTACCTGTGGATGAACTTTAATTGTAACATCATGGAATCCAAGATTCTTGATCGGTTCGCAGTGCATTTTCTTCTTATCTAAGTCATACCCTAACTGTTTCTTTGCTTCTGCTGCGATCTCTTTTGTGGAAATAGATCCAAATGTTCTTCCACCTTCTCCGACTTTCATCTTTAATACTAACTGTTTTTCTTCAATCTCTTTTGCTAAAACTTTCGCTTCTGCTAATGCTTCTGCTGCCAGTTTGTCATCATTTGCTTTTCTTAATTTCAAGTCATTTAAAGCTTTCTTTGTAGCTTCGATTCCTAAATTTTTGCGGAATAATACATTTCTTGCATATCCGTTGTTAACTTCTACTACTTCGTCTTTTTTTCCAACTGATTTTACATCTTCTAATAAAATAACTTTCATTGTTTATATATCTCCTTTTGATTCCAAATATTTTAATGTCTCACGGATAATATTTTTTGCTTCATCTAATGATACATCGACAAGCTGTGCTCCTGCAACTGTCAAATGGCCACCACCACCGAATTCTTCCATGATCTTCTGGACATTTACTTCATCGATCGATCTTGCACTGATATAAACTCTCTCATGAACACTTGTTAAAACAAATGACGCTTCTATTCCATCTATATCTAGCAATTCATTCGATACTTGCGCACCAATGACTGTAGGGCTGTCCACTCCGATTCCTACAAGTGTTGCAATTGCAAATCTTCCATACAAAATCTCTGCCTCGCTGATTGCTTTGGCTCTGATCCTGTAGGTTTCTATACTCTCTCTTGACATCTTTCTTACCTTTGTAAGATCCGCCCCATTACGTTTCAAATATGCCGCTGCCTCAAATGTTCTGACTCCTGTTTTATTCACAAAATTATCGGTATCAACAAGCATACCATAATACATAGCATTCGCTTCCATTGGTTCCAGCTTTGGCTTAGAATCTACATATTGAAGAATCTCTGCAACTAACTCACAAGTAGAAGAAGCATATGGTTCTACATAAGAAAGAACTGGATTTCTGATCATATCTTTATTCTTTCTATGGTGATCTAAGATCACGATTGTTTTAGTCCGATTTAGCAATTCTTCACATTCTGTATAATTCGCATGATTTACATCTACAACGATCAAAAGTGTATTCTCATCTGTGATATCAATGGCCTGTTCATTATCAATAAACATATCTTCATCGTAAATGCCGCTCTTATTCAGTTCATCAACCATTGCTCTGACAGAGATCGTCACTTCGTTCATAACGATGTGTGCCTTTCTTCCCAGAGAAAGTCCCAGTCTGTATAACCCAACAGCTGCACCGATCGCATCTGGATCTGGGATCTTATGAGCCATGATCACAACATTCTCTTTAGATTCCAACAATTCTTTTAATGCATGTGCCTTCACTCGTGCTTTGACTCTTGTTGTACGTTCCATAACCTCACAGTTACCACCATAATAAGAGATATCTTCTCCATCTTTGATAACTGCCTGATCACCACCACGTCCCAAAGCAAGATCCATACCAGCACAAGCTGCTTCGTAGCTTTCCTGATACGTGTTTCCATTAATTCCAAAACTGATACTTAGTGTCATATGCATAGAATTTCCAAGGTTGATCGTCTTGATTTCATCAAGAATTGAAAACTTGTTTTCTTTGATCTTATCCAGATATTTTTGTTCAAACACAACAAAATATTTATCTCTCTCTGTTCTCTTCACAACACCAGAAACATTCTGGATAAACTTATTGATCTTACGATCTGCAACTGCGATCAACATTGAACGTTTCACTGCATCAATATCATCAAGGATCTCATCGTAATTATCAATATAGATCAATCCAATAACCATTCTCTGGTTCTCATTCTGCTCCATATATTTCTTAAGCAGTGTCTGATCAAAGAAATAAGCTGCGATCAGGTCATTATCTTTCAGCATCTGTCTGGAACAGCTGTTATCATTCTCATCTGAGAAATCTTCCACACGAATACGATTCATCTCTACCTTATAGAACAGCGTCTGTTCCTTTTCTTGGTCACCATCTTTGTATTTCTTCTGGTATTCAATATGTGAAATCGCATGGCTGACATCAGATGGAATCAGATTACGATTCAGATTATTAAAAATCTGCTGAATCGACTTTCCTCTGTTATCTCCTGCAATTTTTTGAAATGCCTCGTTCGACCAAATGATCATCCCATTCCCATCAAGCAAAGCATATGGCACTGGAAGCTGCTGAAGCAGATAATTCTGCACCTGACTCTGTTCAAACATAAAGTTCATACATTCTTTCACGATTGCTTGCTTACTTCTGGAATAAATGACCATTTGAAAAATTGCAAATGCAATGATAACGACAGCTAAGATTACTGCACATCGAATATCCAAGAAAAAGAACACTACATCTATAAAAACCAAAATGAGCAATACCCATAATGGTCTTTGAAGATACTGTTCTATCTTTGTTTTCTTCATAATGTCCATTTTTTTCTCCTGATTCAGTTATTACAATTATCCTTTATTATAACTCAATTGTATGAATTTGTACATTGTATTTAACGAAAGCGAGATATTTGTTCAATTTTTGCAATTTTCTTAATCATTACGACATGTTTTTTCTACAAAACAATATATTTTAATATAAAGAAAAAAGAGCTATATCGCAACATTCGTCACAATATAACTCTTCATTATCTGCTTAAAATTATTCAGCTGTATATGGCATTAAAGCTAAATGTCTAGCTCTCTTAATAGCTCCTGTAACAGCTCTCTGATGTTTAGCACATGTTCCAGTAATACGTCTTGGAAGGATTTTTCCTCTTTCAGATACATATTTCTTTAATGTTGCTACATCTTTATAATCAATTACAGCGTCGGCTTCTGTACAGAATGTACATACTTTTCTTCTTCTACGTCCGCCTCTTCTTCTCATTGGAGAATCGCCTTTTGTATAAGCCATGATTTCTACCTCCTATTTAACTAAATGGTAATTCTTCTTCCAAACCATCTGGAATATTCATAAAACCATCGCTTGCTGCGGCACTAGGCTGTGGCGCGCTTGGCTGTGGAACTCCCATACTACTGTTCTGGGCTGCAGCTGCCTTGCTTTCCGCAAAATCCTGCTCTTCGATCACAACTTCTGTTGTGTAAACTTTAACTCCGTCACGGTTTGTGTAACTACCTGTCTGGATTCTTCCAGAAACGACCATCTTTGTACCCTGTTTCAGGTACTTCTCTGCAAACTCAGCTGTGCGTCCGAATGCCACACAGTTAATAAAATCTGCATCCTGTTCACCGTTTCTCTTGAATCTTCTGTCTACTGCTAACGTATATCTGGCAATTGCCAAAGGTGTTTCACCCTGTGAATATCTTACGTCAGGGTCCCTTGTCAATCTTCCCATTAATACTACTTTATTCATTATTCGGATCCCTCCTGTTAATTACGCATCCTGTTTAACGCATAAGAAACGTAATACAGTTTCCTCAATACGAAGTCTTTCTTCAAGTTCTGCTGGAACTGTAGTTTCGCCTTCGAACTGGATGAAATAGTAGTATCCTTCTTTCATCTTCTGAATTTCGTAAGCTAACTGTTTCTTACCCCATTCATCGACGTTAGTGATCGTTGCACCTGCTGTAGTAATCATTGCCTGAACTTTTTCAACCATAGCTGCACGTTCTTCGTCTTCGATCTTTGCACTTAAAACTAATGCTAATTCATATTTCATCATTACTTGCACCTCCTTTTGGTCTAGTGGCTCTTTCTTCGTGAAAGAGCAAGGATATTTTTATATACCACGAATATTTACTCTATCATAAAAATCTAATCTTGGCAAGCTTTTTTTATAAATCCTCTAAAATTTTTTTCAATCATCTTTCTTGGTACCATAACCTGTCGGCTGCATCCAACACATTTTAAGCGAAAATCCATTCCTACTCTGAGTATTTCCCACTCATTCGTTCCACATGGGTGTGCTTTCTTTAATTTGACAATATCTCCTATCTGAAATTCCATCGGTCAAACCTCCTTATTCTTAATAATATCTCTTTCGTATCTTAGCTTCGTAAATCATGATACCTTATTATAGCAGAAAAGAGAACCAGGTGGTCAACCCTGATTCTCTTCCTGCGTAAATTAAAGAAGAAGTTATTCTCTTAGACTTCTGGCGCTGTTGCGTCAATATCCCCCAGATTCATTGCTTCGTATTGTTCTAAAATTAAAGTCTGGATCATATTTCTTGTATCAGAATTGATCGGATGTGCAATGTCTCTATATTCACCGTCTGCCGCTTTACGACTTGGCATTGCAATAAACAGACCTTTTTCCCCTTCGATTACTTTAATATCATGTACCACAAATTCGTTGTCGATCGTGATAGACACAACAGCTTTCATCTTACCTTCTTTGGCCACTTTTCTAATTCGTACATCAGTTATTTGCATGTTGTCATCCTCCTAGTTTCTAATAATATAGCTAAAATTCGCTCTCCGGTCAGGCTCTGGTAACTTCTTCTCTCTCTTCGACCGTATATGCTAGTTTCTATTATAACACTATTTTCAGCAATTGTGAACAAAAACTTGTTTTTTATCCCCTTTTTTATTATGACATTTTACTACTTTTTTATCCATATTTTTATGATACTTATAATATTTTCCAATTCAATCTCCGTCTTGCAAGTTTAGTTGCAGTGACTTATAATAAGGAAAACAATGAAACCATATCAAAATAGAAAGAAAGGACACATGAAAATGTATCAAATAGATTTTAACAAACCAATTCATATTCATTTTATGGGAATCGGAGGTATCAGCATGAGTGGTCTTGCTGAAATTCTTATCAAAGAAGGATTTACTATTTCTGGATCCGATGTCCATACTTCTGATATCATCAAACACTTGGAAGATAAAGGTGCCAAAGTTTACTTAAGCCAGACTGCTGATAATATTACAGATGATATTGATCTTGTTGTATATACAGCTGCCATCAACTTCGATACAAACGAAGAATATAAAGAAGCCGTACGCCGTAACATTCCAGTTATGAAACGTGCCACACTGCTTGGCCAGATGATGCACAATTACCAGAATGCGATTGCTGTATCTGGAACTCATGGTAAAACAACGACTACTTCTATGTTATCTTATATTTTACTTGCTGGTAACACAGACCCTACGATCAGTGTCGGTGGAATCCTTGATGCGATCAATGGAAATATCCGTGTTGGACATTCTGAAACATTCGTAACAGAGGCATGTGAATATACAAACAGTTTCCTAGAGTTTTTCCCTAAGATCAGTATTATCCTTAATATCGAAGAAGATCATATGGATTTCTTCAAGGATCTTGATGATATCCGCCATTCTTTCCGTGAATTTGCTCACAAACTTCCTGATTATGGTTACCTGATCATCAATGGTGAAATTGAGAACATCGATTATATTGTGGACGGATTAAAAGCAGAATATGCAACATTTGGACTGGAAAATGATTCTTACGACTATTGTGCAAAGAATATTGGATATGATGCATTTGGACATGCACATTTTGATTATTATTTTAAAGGAGAATATGTTGACCATATCCAGTTAAATGTCAATGGAGAGCATAATGTAAAGAACGCACTGGCTGCCATCGCTGCTGCAAAACGTATCGGTATCGATATTGATACGATAAAGAAAGGGCTTCTTGGATTCACTGGTGCAAAACGTCGTTTTGAATTAAAAGGTACATGCAACGGCTTCACTGTTGTTGATGATTATGCTCATCACCCAACAGAAATCCGTGCAACTCTGGAATCTGCAAAGAATTATCCACATAATGAATTATGGTGTGTATTCCAGCCACATACTTATTCCAGAACGATCGCATTCCTTGATGATTTTGCTAAGGCATTAAGTCTCTGTGATCATGTGATCTTAACTGATATCTATGCAGCCAGAGAGAAAGATACTGGTATCGTAAGTTCCAAAGATATCGTAGATCGTATGGCCGATTATGATGTAGATGTGCATTATATTAAGGAATTTGATGACATTGAAGAATTTATTTTAAAAAATTGCAAAAAAAATGATCTGTTGATAACTATGGGCGCAGGAAACGTCGATTCTATCGGAAATTCTCTCGTAAATAGATAGTTATCCACATTATCCACAGGTTTGTACACAATTGTTGATAAACAAATCTGTGGATTTCTTTTATCCTTTTCCACATTTGTAAAATCTTTGTAAATGGCTTATTTCCATAATTCTACGATTTTTGTCCACATTATCCACATTATCCACATACTTGTACACAATTGGGCTGTGGATTTCCCTGGTATTTACAATTTCTCCAATCTGCGTTATAGTCAGATTAACAATAATAAAAGAAGGAGAAATTGCCATGAATTACATTAAAGTAACAACCACATATCCAACCGGTGGAACGCTGCTTCCAAACGCTTTTGTTGATAATTACATGATCCGTGCGAATGGTGAATATATCAAAGTGTATATCTATCTTCTGCGTATGGTTTCTGATGGTGCGAACTTCAGCATCCCTTGTCTGGCAGACGTACTGGAACTTACGGAGCGTGATGTTACTCGTGCGTTAAAGTACTGGGAGAAAGAATCACTTCTGCGCATGGAATTAAAAGATGGTGAGATCAGTTTTATTGAACTTCTCCCTGTCAGTGGCAATCCACATTCTCCTGAACAGATTTCCAATGCACAGACTGCACAGCCAGATTCACAGGCACAGTCTATAACAGCTTCATCCACTGTCTCTTCCCAGACAGAACAGTTTACAGCAAAAAAACAGGCTTCTATTGGTGCTGAAGCAATCCCAGCAATGAAGACTTTGTCCCCTGCTGAATTACAGCGTAAGAGTGAAGACGAACGTTTCTCATATCTTCTTTATGTATGTGAAATGTTTTTAGGAAAACCTCTTACCTGCACAGATATGAACACATTACTTTATATGGTCGAGGATCTTAAGATGTCCTGCGAATTAGTTGAATATCTTGTAGAGCATTGTGTTTCTAATGGCAAGAAGAGTTTCCGTTATATGCAGTCTGTAGCGATCAACTGGTATGAAGCCAATATTCAGACTCCAGATGAAGCGAAAGCATACAGCAAAAATTTCCGTAAGGAATATTATTCTATTATGCGTGCTTTCGGATTAAACCAGAATCCTGCACCTGTTCAGGAAGAATATATGAAACGATGGCTTGAGACAGATGGTTTTGATCTTCCATTGATCATCGAAGCATGTAACCGAACAATCAATGCGATCAATAAACCAAGTTTTCCATATGCAGATACCATCCTAAAACATTGGAAAGATAACCATATTGTAACCTTGGAAGATGCTAAGAACTTCCATGTACAGCAGAAGGCTCCTAAGACTTTTGCTAACAATAATAACCAGAATACTATGCATAATTTTACTCAGCGTGATTATGATTTTGATGCGTTAGAGCAGCAGCTTTTACAGAAACAGTTCGCAAACGAACTCATGGAGAACTAACTTATGTCATTATCAAATAACGATTATCAGGATATCATGCGCCAATATGAAGCAAGGCGGCTTTCTAATTACCGTCTTCATGAACAGCGCAAGAAAGATATATATACAACCATTCCAGAGATCAGAGATCTTGACCGACAGATTACTTCCAATTCAATTTCTCTTGGAAAGCAGCTTATCGTCAGTGATGATCCTGCTTTACGAGAAAACTACCGTAAGAAGAATCATGTTTTGATCGAGAAGAAGCAGGCTCTCTTACACGAGGCCGGATATTCATCTGATTATCTGGAACCCATCTATCATTGTAAGAAGTGTAAAGACACCGGATATATTGGGCAGGAACCATGTTCCTGTTTTCATCAGGCGATGATCGATCACCTGTATTCCGGTTCTAATATGGCTAAGATTTTAGCCCGGGAGAATTTTCGGACCTTCAGAGAAGATTATTACTCCGATCAGATGACCAAACAAGGTCTTCCAAGTCCAAGACGCAACATCCAGAAAGTTGTGGAACACTGCAAAACCTTTATTTCCAGATTTCCAAATCACGACAACATTTTATTTCAGGGTTCCACTGGTGTTGGGAAGACTTTTTTAAGTCATTGTATTGCAAAGGAGATCATGAACCGCGGATTTACCTGTGTCTATATGACAGCTTTTCAACTTTTCGATACACTTGCCAAACATACCTTTGGCAGAGAAAAGAATGCTCAACAGGAGGCTTCTGCTAACCTGATCTTTCAATGCGATCTACTGATCATTGATGACCTTGGTACAGAGATGATTAACAAATTTGTGATTTCACAGTTGTTTCAATGTTTGAATGAACGATTGATCCAAGAGAAATCCACAATTATTTCTACCAATTTATCTCTTCAGGAATTTCGAAATACCTACTCGGAACGAATCTTCTCAAGAATTATAGAGAATTATTCCTGGCAGAAAATCTATGGAGATGATATCCGTTTCAAAAAATCGAACTTGACGTAACTTATTTATAATGTTATAAAAAATATGAAGAACAATATACGAAGGAGATAGTATCATGAGACGATCTGACCGTAACTTTACTAAGATTCCAGACGGTAAACTTGGAATCATTGCCCTTGAAGGATGCAAAGAACTTGGAAAAACAATTGACAACTATATCATTCAGTGGAGATCTGAAACTTTCAAAGATTTCAAAGACTCTGTTGCTTGTGATGGATATTTAAGAGATACTTATCTTTTAGATGCTAGTTGCCCTCGCTTTGGTTCTGGAGAAGCCAAAGGTATCATTCGCGAATCTGTTCGTGACATGGATTTATACATCATCGTTGACGTATTAAATTACAGCGTTACTTACTCTTTAAGTGGACGTGTGAACCATATGTCTCCAGATGATCATTATGCTGACTTAAAACGTATCATCAGTGCTGCCGCTGGTAAAGCTAAGAGCATAAATGTTATCATGCCTTTCTTATATGAAAGCCGCCAGCATAAGAGAAGTACTCGTGAATCCCTTGACTGTGCAGTTATGCTTCAGGAATTATTAAACCTTGGTGTTGATAACATTCTGACATTTGATGCACATGATCCTCGTGTACAGAATGCGATTCCTATCAGCGGATTCGATAATATTCAGCCTACTTATCAGTTTGTAAAATCATTAGTTGAACAGTGTAAAGACGTTCACTTCGACAAAGACCACTTAATGGTTATCAGTCCAGATGAAGGAGCTATGCAACGTGCAATCTACATGGCAAACGTTGTTGGTGTTGATGTTGGTATGTTCTACAAACGTCGTGACTATTCTACAGTTATTGATGGCCGTAACCCAATCGTTGCCCATGAATTCCTTGGTGATTCATTAGATGGTAAAGATGTACTGATCATTGATGATATGATCTCTTCTGGAGAAAGTATGATCGATGTAGCAAAAGAATTAAAACGCAGAAATGCACGTCGTGTCTTCTGCTTATCTACATTTGGTTTATTCACAAATGGATTAGAAGTATTTGATCGTGCTGTTGAAGAAGGTATCATTGAAAAGGTTATCACTACAAACCTTACTTATCAGACACCTGAATTATTATCTCGTGACTGGTATGCATCTTCTGATGTATCTAAATACGTTGCACTGTTAATTGATACATTAAATCATGACGCATCAATCAGTGATCTGTTAAATCCAACAGAACGTATCAAAGAATATCTTGAAAAGAAAAATCTTTAATTTGTAATATAGAAGGATCTGTTATTATCAGCAGATCCTTTTTTATTATATTTAAATTTCTTTTGTTCATAACATGAAAAGAATCAAAAAAACAAAAAGCGTACAGGAATCATTAAGATTTCCCGTACGCTTCTTTATTGTACAATATTATTGTTCCTTTGACGAATTATTATCCTGAGACTGTGAAGCTGTCGTTGGCGCTTCTGTTGCTGGTGCTGCCGTTGCTGGTGCTGCCGTTGTTGGTGCTGCCGTTGTTGGCGCTTCTGTTGTTGTCTCTACCCTTCCAGTGCTTGTAGCCTGTGTTGATGTTGTCGCCTGATAGTCTCCTCCATCATAATTTGAATAATCTTCTGTCATTGTACCTGATGCATCTGAAGATGAATACTCTGAATGTATCATATTCATAAAGTTGCTCCATATAGTTTTTGGATAAGATGCTCCGCTTAATGCTGGCATGATTTTATAATCATCTCTACCTACCCAGATTGCAGTTGTATAATAAGGTGTGTATCCACAGAACCACCCATCTCGGTTATCATTTGTTGTACCGGTCTTACCTGCGGTATCAACATTCGGTACTTTAGCTCCCACTCCAGTTCCGCCTTTTACTACACTCTCTAATACATCTGTCATCTGTTTTGCTGCACTTGTTGAATAAACTCTTCTCTTCTTTGTAGAAGATGACATTACTTCATCTCCATCAGAAGTTGTAATTTTTGTAATACATGTTGGTTCTCTGTATACACCATTGTTCTTCAAAGTTGCATACCCTGCTGCCATTTCTTCAGCAGTTGTTCCTTTTCTGAAACCACCAATACATGTCGTATAATATTTATAATCTGAAGGTTCCAAATATTTAAAATTCATCTCTTCCAGATATTTTAAACATGTCTTCGGTGTCAACTGTTCATATATACGCATAGTTGCAACGTTACTTGATTTCTGAACTGCTCTTCTAAGAGAGATCTGTCCAGAGTAAGAACCATGTGAGTTTCTTACTCGATGCTTATCATTTGATGCCATCGGAGAATCATTTACTGTTGATCCAGCAGACCATCCATGCTCTAATGCTGGTGCATATACAAGTAATGGTTTGATCGCACTACCTGGCTGTCTAGGACTCTGATATGCACGGTTTAACGTATAACCGATATTCTTCTGTTCACGTCCACCAACGATTGCAACTACTTTTCCAGTATCATTGTCAATACATGTACCAGATGCCTGTGCTTTATAAATACCATTCTTATCTTTCTCTGTATATCCAGATAACGCATTATTTACACTTTTTTGCAGCTGTTTCTGAACATCAGGATCGATGGATGTATAAATATGATATCCAGCACTGTATAATGTTCTCTTACACTCTGCATACATCTTATCATATTCTTCCTGATACTTTTTCTTCTCAGAGTTAGAACTGAAATCATCCTTGAATTCAAATCCCTTCTGTTTCATGATCTCTTTTGTTGCACAGTGAATGACATAGGTCTCTATATAGTTCTTCTTCTCTGTCTTAGTTTTCTGTGCTTTCTTCACATCAATGTCTTCATTTAACGCTTCTTCATACTGATCTTTTTTGATCAGATTCTGTTCGTACATATCTTTCAAAATCTTATTTCTACGTTTGATCGTATTTTCTTTATTTGTACGTGGATCATAAATTGTTGGATTGTTTGGAATTGCAGATAAAAATGCTGCTTCTGACATTGTCAGATTCTTCGCATCTTTTCTGAAATATCCCTGACTTGCTGCCTGAATTCCATAATATCCATTTGAATAATAAACATTATTCAAATAAAATTCCAAAATCTGTTCTTTTGAATATTTCTTCTCCAGTTCTACTGCCATGAAAATTTCTTTTACTTTTCTCTTCCATGTTTTCTGTCGATTCAAAAATACAGTCTTTGCAAGCTGCTGTGTAAGGGTACTTCCACCCTGTGTGATTGCTCCTTTGTGTACAACATAACTTACCGCAGCTCGTGAAATTCCTTTATAGTCTACACCACTGTGTTTGTAGAAATTCCTATCTTCCACAGAAATTACAGCAGCTATGACATAAACCGGAAGTTCTTTGTATTTCAGGTAATATACATCTTTCTCACCTTTAAACTTCAGTAACTGCTTTCCGTTGGTGTCATATACAATACTTGTCTGTGATGCCTTGAATGTATCCTCACTCGACTGTGCGACGAGTTCTTTGGCCTCACTTCTAAGCTTCATAACCTTTGCCCCAAAAGTAAACCAGCCGATTACGACCAACAACAAAAAGACCACTGAAACTTTTAAAAGAACTTTTTTCTTTTTACGTTTCTTCTTTTTCTTGCTTTCGGGAATAATCTTTTTTGTTTCCTTTGTTTCTTCAGCCATATTCCTTTCACCTTTCGTTTGTTTTTACTGCTTACATTTGTTCCGGAATATCTCCGGATATATATCTTAATTTTAACATAAAATATATCATAACTAAAACTTTTGTCTCGACATAGTTTGCACTTTAAAGACAAAATATACTAATTCGCATATCCGTAATAAACACTTCCTGCCTGTTTAAATTCATTCTCAAGCTTCTTACGGTTTGTCTTTACAGATTTTCCTGTCAATGGATCATAGTATCTTAGGTCTGTTTGATTATAACTCATAACAACGATGAATGTTCCATCCTTTCTCTGTGCCATAAATGAACGACCCTTACTGATCACATAAACAATATCATCAATACTGCAATCAGAATAGTTTACTGCTCTATGCTTAAATACCTTATTTAACTTGTCATATGTGCTTCCTGACATCTTCTTAATCTTATTGTAGGAGATATCAATTCCATCTGCCTTTGCCATCATCAGAATACATGCAATATCTGTTTCGTCTTTATTCTCTGCTTTGATCATCGGAATATTAGAAGCTTTTCCATAATTCTGTGCAATACCTTTTTCCCATAAATACATCTGATTATAATTTACAACAACTCCGCCACCTTGTTCGGCAACTTTAATAGCATCTTTCATATTGCTATAGATTCCTGAAAGCTTGCCACCTGTATATACATATGCATCGTTATATTTATTATCATTCTCTGCAAATGTAATCTCTGTATCATTGTCTGCTTCTTCAACATTTGTGGACAGATAATCTGGTCTTGTCTGAATATATACATCCTCTGGGAATCCAAGGTAAAGCTGATTTAATCTTGTCCCTGTATATCCATATTCCAAGACAACTTTATTTTCTTTCTTATCCTTGTAACGGATATAACTTTCATTCACTTTCTTATATCCTTTTCCACTCTTTCGTGAATGTGTCAATGAGATTGTTGTACTATCTACGTTGGCATCCGTAATATAAGTTCCGTCTTCTCCATATGTCTTAACATTCTTCTTATTACTTCTGATAAATACCTTTGTTAAAGGATACAGATAAGAACCATCTTTTTGTCTTACGATTTCTGATTTTTCTCCAATTCCATAGATAAAATCTTTGCCTATAAATCCTATTGGTCTTAAAACTTCATTCTTGCCACAAGAAATGTTATCTGTTTTTTGTGTTGCAAGATCTATGATCTTGATTTTATTTTTGAACTGGTTTAATGCCAGCATTCCATTGTCAGAAATAACTGTCATATCATCTGTAATATTTTTTGCGAGAATCTTACTCTTTCCTGATTCAACATCAACTTGATATACAGCACCATCCAGATAGAAATAGAAATCTCCATCATCACTTAAGAACGCACCTTTCTTGATATCATTCTTCATCATATCATACTGTATCTTTGTTGGAATGAATGCTAATTCTTCTATCCTCTGGTCTGAAGCACTAAACTGATATACCGCAATACCATTATTACCTTCATGCTTTCCACGATTCATATATCCGTATACCACAAACGAAATATCTCCATTAGATTTCATCTTCATGATCTGAACATCATGCTTCTGATAATTATTACGGCTGTCTCGATAATCTTCTCCTTCAAAAGAAAATACCTTGTACATATTAGACTTCTGGTAATCATAATACCAAAGCTCGTCCTGTACAACAAAAGCGACTTTCTTTCCGCCTTTTTTGCTGACAACCTGCTTCTGGTTGCTTCCGATTCCGAGTAAGATTCTATTATTACTTCTGTCAATCGTATCATATCTCATATAAGCTTCCATATTGCGCTCATAATTTAACAAATACATTCTGTCCTTTGCATAACGAATCCTAAAATATTCTGTTGCTTGATAATACTGTTTTGTCCCGTCACTGTTCTCAGCTGAAAGAATATATCTTAATTCAACAGATGTTACATTATCTGAAATTTCTTTTACTGTTGCCGGATAAATACTCTCTACCTGAGGTTTTAATGTTGCGTATGAAACTGCTTCCTGTGTTGATTTCAATGTTACGTTCGAAAGGTTATTGGATGTTGTACCTTCTGCTGTTTCCAAATACTGACTGATAAATTCAGTATTTCCTTCTGTCAATGCCGCATTGTGGAATTTCTCTGCAAAATTCAGACATTCCTTAAGATGGAAACTTGTTCCATAGATAATTCTTGTAAAGTAACGGATCGTTTTATTATCCTGCTTTACAGATAACTCCATCAAATATGTCTTTCCATTTTCCAAGCGTTCTTTGATCTGTATATTGGCAGTACTTTTTTCTTTTCCCTTATGAAAAGCTGTATCACCATTTCCCAAAACAGTCTTATTATCTGTATCATAAAGCTTATATGATACAACACTGATATCTTCTGTTGCATCCTTTAGGATTACTTTTACCTGATTTTCATATACCGGTGTGATACTATCACGGATCAGTGAGGCATCTACATCTCCCTGATAACCATGTAATTCATTGATATCTTTTCCATCTACAGATATTGTTAATAAAGGGAATGTCGGCTGTTGTGTTTCTGTCACTCCCTGATTATTTCTTCCTACTAATGTATAATTCCATATAAATAATGAGATCAGAAAAATGACCCCAAATATTGCAATCTGTATCACTTTATTTTGCTTCATTATATTCTCCTTTTTCATTCCGTGAAGCTTTCTATTGTTCATTTTATCTTTTTTTGTACATTTATACAACCATTTTAAGAAATGTTTAAGATGTGCAAAGGACTTTTTATCCTGTAAATAAAACAATTGCCGGGATTTCTCCCGGCCTTATTAATCTATGATCGAAACATATTTTTCTTTGTACGGTAGCGACAGCGTCTGTGATAGATCTCTCCTCCGATCAGAATTACGATCATCTGATGTAGCTTGCGTTCCTGCTTAGGACAGTCTTCTTTCTCCTGGTAATTCATCTTATCATAAATCTTATCTGCCATTGAAAGAAGCATTGTCCGATCCATATATTCGTCAAACATTCTGCTTCCATCATATTCCATCTGATCACAAGCATCCTCAATCTGATCTAGAATCTCTCTCGCCAGTGCAGAATACATCCGAATGATATATTGATAATCATCTTCCTGCCTCTGTTCCTGTGCTATCAGCTCTCTGCTTGTTCTTATTTCTGTATCAAATATTGGAAGATTCCCTAATCCTTCTCTATCCGCCATCTTTATGCTCCTTTTTCTCTATCAATCATATCTTATGATATTCTTGAGAAAAAATGCATGTCTTATTCACCATTTTCTTTTCTGATACTTCTCACTTCTTCATTGATTGCTAACATCTTGCTGTCTAAGAATGCCACAAGATCTGCACATTCTTTTAATTCCTGCTTAATGTACTCTGGTGTATTACCTTCGTACTTATAATAAATCTTATGTTCCAGAGATGCCCAGAAATCCATCGCTACGGTTCTGATCTGAATCTCTACTTTCGTACGAACAACTTTATCAGACAAAAAGATCGGCACTCTTACGATCAGATGATAACTTCTGTATCCATTGATCTTTGGATTCAGCATATAATCCTTTGTCTTCAATACTTCTATATCATCCTGTGATGCGATCATATCAACAATTCTATAAATATCGGGTGTAAATGAACAGATGACTCTTACTCCTGCAATATCATCGATATATTTCTGAATATTCTCTACGGTAATCTCTTTTCCTTTTCTCATCAGCTTACGAGTGATGCTTTCATCTGTCTTAAGTCTTGATTCTATATGTTCAATTGGATTGTACTGATGTACTAAACGGAACTCATCATTTAATATCTCTAACTTTGTTCTAATCTCTTTTAATGCAGAACGATATAATAATTTAATCTTTCGATATTCAAGCATTACATCTTGTACATCAGGTAATTCTAATTCTCTCATGTCTACTCACTCCTTACCTTGTTTGCTGTTTCTATTTTAACACTGTTTGGATTTGTATTCAATAGTGTACAATCTGCTGAAATTTCTTAGACTTCTCAATTATAAACTGAGGTTAAATGAAATGAAAAATGATAAGTTTAATTTCTATGATAATAAAAAAATCCGTGCGGCCTGCCTTGTGTCGCCTTCCACAGACGTTACCTCTATAGTTAACTCAACCCAGGCACCCTCACGGCACATAGAAGGTTCCACTTAGTGCTGCTTTGTTCCCAACCTGACACGGTTCGTGGATTCCTATTGCGTGAGACCCAGATATCAACGCCACTTGTAGAGGGCAGCTCTACAGAAGGCAACCCGAAACAAGACCATCACCTCTGCTATAGCGGATTGCAGAAAAAGGGTGCCGCTACCTCCCCGGCTAGCACGGAAACTTTATGACTTGATTATCTTTGGCATCTTAGATTTAAGATGCATATTTGATTATACTAAATAGTTATCTCAAGGTCAATAGTTATTATCTTTTTTAATAAATTCTATTATTTTTCTGTTATGTTGTTGTGTATGCTTTAATCCTCATTGTAAGTCTTGCAGAATACATATCATACCATTTATTTCCCTTCAAGCAGACATAACTCTGTCCTTTCGCTGTTTTATTCACAAATCTGATCCAGCCAAAATTGTCACTGTGATCGCATCCGATGAGTGCTGTTGAACCTATCTTAATAACTATAGAGAACTTTTCTCCTTTGACCAGTCTGACTTTCTGCTTCAGATCGATCGTATGTGTTCCCGCTTCTTTGATCGTTCCTGTCATAGCACGTTTTAACAGCTTCTTTCCTGATGTCGGTTTTCCTTTCTTCGGGTTTTTATATATTTGAATGCTGTATTTTACATTTGGATTCATTGTAACTACATTGACTGCTTTTAGCGTCTCTTTTTTCTTCTTTGTTCCTTTTTTCGCTGTGTATATATTAGCGATCTGCTGACCTTTCTTCAATCGGTATGCAGATGGATTTGCTGATCCATCATAAAAATAGTTGTATTTATATGTAGATGACTTTACAAACTGACCTGACAAAAATTCACACATAGATCTATCTTCATAAGATATATAGGTATATCCCTTGTCTTCTTCCTTGTTTCCCCAGCTGTTTTTTATGATCCATGCACCATTTCTCTTTGGTTTTGACGCCTCCCCAAACTTATCTCTACTGTAATTATCATTCCACCCAACAATTGTTACGATATGATTTGCTGCATTCTCTGATAATGTACAATTATAAGATTTATGTGATCTATCGTAGAATTTTTCATCTTCCTCTGTCGTTTCTGGTGCATGATATGCTACAACAACTGATCCATATTTTTTTATGTAAGATTTTACTACATTGATTGATGGATTATTTCCAAGGAAAAATCCATTTTTTAAAATCGCAGCATCTTTTTGCCCAAGCTTGCTTGATAATGTCCATTTATTGGTATTAAATGGAGCTGTACTCTCGTTGGCCAGCCCATACCATCCTGTTAATGTGATCATCGCAAGCTGTGCATTTCCACCTGAATATTTCCAGTTTCCTGATACTTTTGTTGCATCTCCTTTTGTGTTATTCAGCGCATCATTTGTTCGATTATACATAAAATATCCTAAATGTTTTTCTGAATAATCAACATTCTTTTTTACTTTCTTTTGTTTAATTAATGATGTTTCACCCAGCGATGCCAAGCCAAATGCCCAACAAAGTTCTGTATTCCCCTGATTCTTTACTAATGTGACAAGACCTTGTTCTGCTGCATTATAATATCCGGCATATGATCTTGCATAAGTTTTATTCTGCTGACTTTCCTTCGGTGACTCTATATTTAAATGAATAGAATGATATCCTGTTGGTTTCTGTGCTGCAAATACTCCCTCAATTGAAGATAAACACATTATTCCTGCACATAACAGTATTGCTGTTAATTTCTTAATTCTGTGCATTTTTTTTCCTCCTTTTTCTTCCTTCTTAATTCCCTGAAAAAATCTGATAACATCTGGCTACATTCTTCTTCTAAAATTCCATGTTCAATCTCTGTCTGATGATTAAACCGTTCTACCTGCAAAATGTTCAAAACAGATCCCGCACATCCCGCCTTGGGATTCATTGCTCCAATAACAACCTTTGGAATTCTCGCCTGAACAATCGCTCCTGCACACATCTGACATGGTTCAAGTGTAATATACATTGTACATTCCTCAAGTCTCCAATCCTCTAACTTCTTGCTGGCTTTCTGGATTGCAAGTAATTCTGCATGTGCTAACGTTGTTTTCTTTTTATTTCTCTGATTATAAGCTCTGGCTATGATCTTATCTTCATGAACAATCACACACCCAATTGGTACATCACCGACTGCTGCTGCTTTTTTTGCCTGCCGGATTGCTTCTTTCATGTATTTTTCTTCTTGTGTCACGTCTGTTCCCCTTATATCTATGTCATATTTTTTTCTATTATAACATAGAATGAATCAAAAAGAGAGTAGACGATTGTCAGATTATCAGCGTATTGTATCCTATCTGTATGAATATCACCATGGAATTAAAGGTTCTAATGTTGGTTTTGCCAAAATAGAAAAGCGCCAGAATCAACTGCGGGTATATTTTCATGTAAAGACAAATGATCAGGCATTGGAATATAAAATTTATTTTTATCATTTTCATGAAGGTACAATGGAGGGAATTTTTCTTGATACGATCAGACGAAGTGATGCAATCATCGAATTTAAAAAGAATTATCCTGTAATTGAAAATTTTGAAGAAATGGATGGTTTTCTGATCTATCACTCAAATGAACATTTCTTTGGGTCACAATGGAAAGAACTTCCGATTATTATCCGGAGTTTTAAGCCCTTGGAAATTCCGGATGCCAAACCAGAAATAGTAGAAACGATAGAAAAAACAGAGGAAACTAAAGAAACAGAAGAGATAGAAGAGATAGAAGAGACAGAAGAGATCGCGGAGACAAAAACTTCCGGACTTTCTGAGTATATTGAAGCTCTTCAATTAGAAAAGGATGCCAAAAATATCCGGCATCCTGATCCTGTTAAAGGTTTTGACTGGAAGGAGTATCCCACCTTGCCAATGCCTCTTTCTTACAGCCTTGATCCTAGCATTAAGATCACACTAAAAGATCTTGATCAGATTCCTGACCTTGATGACAACGTAAAAGCAAATGGATTCCTTCTTTTAAATTATGGAAATTTCGGCCATCTGATGCTTGCAAAAGATGCTGACAGCGGCCAGCGTTATCTCGGAATTCCTGGAATCTTTGATAACGAAAAAGCTTTTATCTCTCGTTTATTTGGATTTAAAACATTTATCACAGTTCCTTTAAAGCCTCATAAAACTGGTAATTTCGGCTATTTTATCTTACCGATCTAATATGTTTGCAAGTGTTGCAAACTGTTCCAAAGTTAAGGCTTCTCCTCGGACAGATGCTGGTAATCCCATCTCTTCTAATGCCTGTGCTACCTGTTCTTTGGAGAAGTTTAGCCCACCAAAATTCTTAATTCCGTTCTGAAGTGTTTTTCTTCTCTGGTTAAAAGACGCACGGATCAATTGGAATAACAGCTTTTCATTTGTAACTTTGATCGGTGCATCTTTATATTTTGTCAGACGAATAACTGCTGAACCTACTTTCGGTCTTGGCATAAAACAGTTTGGCGGTACATTTGCTACCACATATGGTTCTGCATAATACTGAACTGCCAGCGATAATGCCCCATAGTCCTTTGTTCCAGGGCCTGACTGCATGCGGTCTGCAACTTCTTTCTGTACCATAACTGTGATGCTGTCGATTGGCACATGACTTTCAAACAATCCCATAATGATCGGTGTTGTAATGTAATATGGAAGATTGGCAACCACTTTTACAGGCTTACCGCCGTTCTTTTCTTCTACAATCTTTGCGATATCAACTTTCAAAATATCCGCATTTAAAATGGACACGTTGTCATATGCACTTAATGTATCTGATAAGATTGGAATCAGATTCTTATCAATCTCGACTGCCATGACTTCTCTTGCATTTTCAGCAAGATACTGTGTCATAGTTCCAATTCCTGGTCCGATTTCCAATACAAAATCTTCTTTATTTACTTCGGCAGCGGAAATAATCTTCTCAAGTACACGTTCATCGATCAGGAAATTCTGCCCAAATTTCTTCTGAAAATCAAAGTCATATTTTTGGATTACTTCTATTGTATTTTTTGGATTTCCAAGTTTCACTCTTATACCTCTTTCATACGATACAATTTTCTTGCATTTTCTTCTGTGACTGCGATCAGTTCCTCTTTATCAATCCCTTTGATCTGACTGAGCGCTTCTGCTACATAATTCAAGTTCAGAGAAGAATTTCTCTTGCCTCTGTTTGGTTCTGGTGACAGATATGGGCAATCTGTCTCTAATACGATTCTGTCTAATGGTGTATACGCTGCAACTTCTTTTAATGTCTTTGCATTTTTAAATGTCACAACCCCGCCAATTCCAATATAAAATCCCATATCAAGGAATTGTCTTGCCATTTCTTTGGAATATGAAAAACAATGAACCACTCCTCCGATGTCTTCTGCATGTAATGATTTCATTATATCATATGTGTCCTTTGCTGCATCCCTGCTGTGAATAATAATTGGTAATCTCACTTCCCTGGCAAGCTCAATCTGTGCTTCAAACCATTTTTTCTGAATCTCACGTTCTGGTTCATCCCAGTAATAATCTAGTCCAATTTCACCGATTGCAAGAATCTTATCTTTGCCTGCGTATTCCTTTAATGTATCCATATCTGACTCTGTAAGATCAGCTGTATCACTTGGATGAACTCCAACAGCTCCATACATCATCGGATATCGATTCACTGCATCTACGATCCATGCAGATGTTTCCATATTAGATCCTACATCAACAATCGTTCCGATCCCATTATCTTTCATAGAAACCAACAGTTCTTCTCTATCCTGATCAAACTGCTTATCATCGTAATGTGCATGTGTATCAAATATCATCGTTTCTCCCCTTTCTCTCTTCGTCTCTTTAATCTAACTGTATTTCCGTTAACTGCAAGGCAGTGAATACTTCGTAAAAAACTTGACATACGGCTGTACCCATAGTCTTTTATATTAAATCCGCTGTGTTTATCTTTCAATTCTAATGTTATGGCTGATAAATTCTCCAGTGAACCTCCATTTTTCTTTACAAAAAGAATCACTTCTTCTTCAATTGTTTCTCTGCTTGTCAATTCTTTAAATTCCACATAACAATTGGTATCTTCCTGAACGATCACAAAATTATCCATCTCTTCATCGATCAACACACTTAATTTTGTATATCCATAATTTCGCACATCAAAATCTGAATATTTCTCATTCAGTCGGTTTCCAATTCTCCCTAAATCAACTGGTGCATTTCCATTTTCACTGATGATATCCGCAATTGTGCAAGAAATTTCGTCTAATGATGTTACATTTTCAATCTCATTATTTTCAATCTCATCTTCTTTATCCCTGTCTGCTTCATACAGAAGATTTAGATGTATAAATTTATTACATGCTCTTGTCAATGCAACCGGCGTCTTGGATTCTCCCATACCAATAACGTACATATGCTCTTCTCGAAGTCTCATCGCAAGCCTTGTAAAATCACTGTCACTAGTTACCAGGCAAAATCCATCCACTTTCTTCCCATATAATAAGTCCATTGCATCAATAACCATTGCCATATCTGTTGCATTCTTACCTGAAGTGTAAGCGAACTGCTGTACAGGAATAATGGAATACTCTAATAATAACTCTTCATTCCACCCATTTGCCTTTGACCAGTTTCCATAGATTCTTCGGCAAGATGGAAATCCATATGCTTCAAGTTCCTGAAAAATAATAGGTGCATACTTGGGACTGATATTATCTGCATCGATCAGAACTGCAAACTGATTCTTTTCTTCTTCTACCATATTTTCCCTCATATCTAAAATTGTTTATAAAATGAAAAAAGGATATATCCTCTCGAATATATCCTTAAGTAAATACCAAGCGGGTGATGGGAATCGAACCCACGTGATCAGCTTGGAAGGCTGGAGTTCTACCATTGAACTACACCCGCATATCTTGTTCGCTGTTATTTGTTCTCCCCAGCGACAAGTAATACTATACCATCACTTTTTATAAATTGCAAGTGTTTTTTTGAATTTTTTTTATTTTTTTGAATAAATTATTGTAAAGGATTCTTGGAGTATATTTTATGATGAATTCTATCTGGTGTTTTATGATCTTATTTGGCTTGATCGTTGGAAGCTTTAATGGGAAGATTGCTGTACTTTCCGATACAATTCTTTCTTCCTCCAAAGAAGCTGTAGAACTCTGCATCCTTATGTTTGGAATTGTTGGTCTGTGGTCTGGACTCATGAACATTGCCTTATCTCTTGGAATCACTACAAAACTTCAGCAAATGTTATCTCCCTTCCTTTCCTTTCTTTTCCCTAATTTAAAAAACAAAAAAGCAAAAGAATACATCAGCACTAATATTATTGCAAATATGCTAGGGCTTGGCTGGGCTGCAACTCCTTCTGGATTAAAAGCTATGGAAGAATTACAAAAAAATAATCCTCATAAAGATACCGCAACCAATGAAATGTGTTCTTTTCTTATTTTAAATATCTCATCCTTGCAGCTGATTCCGATCAATATCATTGCTTACCGCAGCCAATATGGTTCCGTAAACCCAACGAAAGTACTGATTCCTGGACTGATCGCAACTTTTGCTTCCACGATCATGGCTGTTATCTATATCAAATGGAAGGACCGAAAACGATGATCACATTTCTTGCAAATCTTGTAATTCCAATGTTTATATTTACTCTTATTTTATATGGAACATTAAAGAGGAAGGATATCTATACACCATTTCTTGAAGGCGTTATGGACGGCTTTAAGATCGTATTTGAAATTGCTCCAACTTTGATTGCTTTATTTTTTGCAATTCAGATCTTTCGTTCTTCTGGTGCTCTTGACCTGATTGTTCGTTTTCTGACCCCTGTCGGGAGTCTGCTTAAAATTCCTCAAGAAGTTCTTCCTGTGATTTTTGCAAAACTTTTTTCTTCTTCTGCTGCAACTGGATTTTTATTGGATATTTATAAAACTTCTGGTCCAGATTCTTTAGCGGGATTTATGTCCTCTGTGATCCTCAGCTCTACAGAGACCTGTTTTTATACATTATCTGTATATTATTCTGTGGTTGGAATTAAAAAAATCCGTTATACTCTGACTGGTGCATTACTTGCTGTGTTTACAGGAACCCTGATTTCTATTGTACTGTGTTATTTATAGCCTATCAAAATCTCTCTTTCCAAAAGAATTTTATTATTCCAAATCTTTTTTATTCTCCATCTCTCGGAAACTGACAACCAGATCATAAACTTCTGGTCTTTTCTCTTTCAAATGTTCATCCAGACGATGCCTTCTCTCTTTAAATCTCTGTGCAAGTTCTGGATGTTCTTTCATGATTCGTTCATGAATTTCTCTTCGATGTTCCTCAAAACGTGCCGCCAGCGTCCTTTCATCTTTTCCGGAAACATTTACAATCTCTTTTAAATGTTCTTCCAAATGTTCTAACCATTCATCTTCATCAAACGCTTCCATATGTGACCATCTTCCATGCAACAGATTTTCTACATTTCCATTTTGCTTTAGCTGCTCGATCTGGCGTGTGATCTGTTTCTCAATCTGATCTTCTGTCTCTGAACCAAATGCCCAGACAAACTCCTGCATCCGATTGTCCACACGCTTTCTTGAAGCACTTCTTTCTTCATTATCGACTCCGCCTTCTAATGGATATGGACGTTTGATTCCCATATCTTTTAATGCAATATGGATTGTTCTTCTAACACATCCCTCTTCAATCAGATAACCAATCCCAAGCTTTCTCATCTGCTCATTTAAACCAGCAATATGCTCTGTAATGTAAAACTTGATTCCTTGTTCTTTGAATGACTTATAAAGAATCTCAAGTCGATCTGCTGCCGTGATATCGATACTTCCGATTCCGCTTGCATCAAGAATTACCGCTTTAATATTCCCTCTACGTTCAATCCCCTGCTCAATATCCTGCTGCAGCACCCCTGCATTTGCAAAAAATAGATTACTGCTAAATCGATAGATCACAATTCCTTCGATCTCATGAATCTGACTACTCTCTGCCAGATCACGAAAATGTTTATGTCCCGGCTGAATTCCTAAGAAACAACTTGCTGGTTTTGATGAGCGAATTACCATTTCCGCAAATGATAAAATAATTCCGATCAGTACACCATTGATCGTTCCAAGTAGCAGTACACCAATAAACGCTCCCCAGAAAATGAAACATTCTGTACGGCTGACTTTCCAAAGTTTCACTGCAAGTTCAAATTCTGTTGCACCAAGAAGTGCTGAAATTACGATTGCTGTCAACACTGGTATCGGCAGATATCCTATAAATCCTGTTCCAAAAAGCAGTAAAATGATCATTGATAATCCTGCCACAATACTCATTAACTGCGTTTTCCCTTGATACTGCTCTCCCATTGCTGTTCTTGAAACAGATCCATTGATCGGACAGCATCCAGTCAATGCCGCCATAAAATTTCCCGCTGCAAATGCAAACAATTCCTGATTATCGTTGATACGGTATCCATTTTTCTGTGCAAAATTATTCTCTGCAAGAAGTGTTTCTGCCATAATAACAACTGCTACTGACAAGCTGATCGTCACTACTTCGTCCATCGGAACTAACGTAAAATCAGGAAAACTCCATCTTGGAAGTCCTGGTGATACTGCATCCAATGTCTTGATTCCCCATTCTTTCATCGGCAAAACCTGTGTCATGACTGCTCCTGCTGCCATCATCACTACTGCCATTGGGAATTTTGGCATTATCTTTTTGGCTCCCAATAAGATAACAAGTGAAACAATCCCTAAGATCAGTGACGGAAGATTGATCTGTTCTGCTGTTTTTTCTATATGTTCCAAAAGTTCTAATAATTCTCCCGTTCCCGCAGTTCCACCCATAAGTTTTGGTACTTGCATCAAAATGATCGTTGAACAAATTCCTGTAATAAATCCACCCATAACTGGTGCCGAAATATAATTCACAAGTTTCCCTGCATGCATCAGATAAAATGCGATCAACCATACTGCCACAAAAAACGTGATGACTGGAACGACTGCAAGTGCTTCCTTGGAACCACTTTGGATATTCATTCCTAAAAGTGCTGACCCTACCAACGCTGCAGGTGCTGCATCTACCCCAAAGATAAATTGAGGTGATGTAGAAAATAGTGCAAATAAGATGATCGGAAACACAGATCCATATAATCCATAAACCGCTGGAATTCCTGCAATCTGTGAATATCCCATAGAAATCGGTATAGATACTGCCATAATGATAATTCCCGTGATCACATCATGCATCAGGTTTTCTTTTTTGTAATTCTTCATTGTATGTCCTAATGTCATTCTTCCATTCCTTCTTTCTAATTTAAATGTTCCCTCATATAATTTAGGAACTGCTTCTGTGCATAATCTAAAGGCTTATTTTTCTTATAAAATAACGAAATCATTGAGTGAAATTCTTCTTCTAACGGTATCATTTTTATCCCATCACATTTTGCTTCGTTATATACTGTTGGAAATGTGATCGTGATCCCAACTCCTTCACTTACAAAACTCATGATCGTATTCGCCTGTGGAAATTCAAAAATTATATTTGGCTTAAATCCTGCTTTTTCGCAAGCCTTAGAAAATACTTCGTAACTTCCGCTTCCCTTTTCTGGGAAAATAAAATTATCATTACAAAGTTCTTTTAGCTGGATTTTTTTCCTCCCATATAATGGATGTTTCTTATGAATAACTGCACATAGCCGGTCATCATATAATGGCGTAAATCGATATTTTTTCTCATCTTCCATTGTATTTTCTCTTAAGATCAAAAAGTCATAACTATCTGAATTTTCCTGAATCTCACTTGCAATCCTTTCGTCTATCACCATTTTTATATCCGGATATTGTTTTTTGAAATCTGCTACCATTCTTGCAAAATGATATGGTGCAAGTACTGGCATACATCCAATTTTGATCTCTTTATTTTTTTGTATGTTTTTTAGCATTTCTTCATACATTGATGTCATTTCTTTTGCATAAGACAAAAAAATTTCCCCTTCTTTGGATAACTCAAATCTCCGGGTATTCCTACGGATCAATGTTGTTCCTAATTCATTTTCCAGCTTTCTGATCTGCTTTGACAATGCACCTTGTGTCATATTACAAGAATACCCAGCCTCTGTGAAATTCTTTTGTCTGCATAATTCCATATAATAATATAGCTGTTGTATTTCCATTTTTATAATCCTCTTTTATTTTCATATATTTCATTTTACACTTTTTATTCTCATTTTTCATCATACTCAATCACTTTTAGCTGCTATTTTCTGTATATATTCCTACATGGAATATATCAAGTCTTAACTGGAATTGCAATACTTACTTCTACCTCTATATAATAAGAACACAAAAGGGAAATAAATTTATGAAAATATAGAATTTTGATAGAAAGGATGGATAAAAATATGAAAAACGAAAAAACTTTTTTCTACCATAGATTATTGTTTTATATTTTAGGACTGCTGATCATGTCTGTTGGTTCTAATTTATTTTTAAAAGCAACTCTTGGAGTTGCCCCAAGCTGTACAATGGCTTTAACTTTAAGTTATCTCTCCCCTGTTCACAGCTATGCTTTATTTAATTTTCTGATCAACTCAACATTTTTGATCTGTGAAGCAGTGGTTCTCCGTGAATTCGGGAAAATACAGTTTATTCAACTTGGGTTGACATTTGTTTATTCTTTATTTATTGAATTTACTTCTTATGGTTTATTCTTTATCGAGCCTCATGGTCTTGCAGCAAAGATCTTATTATCTGTTATTGCATGTGCAGTTTTATCTACAGGTGTTGGATTTACAATTAGTTCTGGATTTGCTGTTATGCCAATGGAAGGTCTTGTTAAGAGTATCGCTGAGAAGAAAAATGTAAGCTTTGGTGCCGTGAGAGTTTGTCTGGAAGTTTTATTTACAGTATGTTCTGCTGTCGCTTCTTTTGTTTTACTTCCAGAATTACCATCTGTTGGAATCGGAACTGTGATCGCTGCTTTCTTAAGCGGAAATATTACAAATGTATTTTCTTCACTATTCCACAAAAGAATCAATGCTTACTTAGGATTTCAGGCATAATTTTTAACTTTAACAATATACAATAATATGCAGTAAAAAACCGTAATCACTACAAAAACTATTAGTGATTACGGTTTTTTATCATACTCTTTTATTATAAATGCTAAGTAATCTTCTAAATGATCTGATGACAGATATCATTCAAACAACATCTCTCACAATGTGGTTTCGTTCTTGCCGTGCAGACATCTCTTCCATGCCATACAAGTCTGTGACAAAAATCACTACCTTCTTCTGGAGGAATGATCTTCCATAATGCCATCTCCACTTTCTTTGGGTCTTTAATTCCATCAACCAAACCAATTCTATTCACAAGACGGATACAATGCGTATCTGTTACGATCGCAGGTTTTCCAAACACATCTCCCATGATCAGATTGGCACTTTTTCTTCCAACACCTGGCAGACTTAAAATAGATTTGAAATCTGTTGGGATGTTACAATCATATTCATCTCTTAAAACTTTCATGCATTTACTGATATCTCTCGCTTTGCTTTTTCCAAGTCCGCATGGACGTACAATTTCCTCAATATCTGCGACATCTGCTGCCGCTAATGCTTCTACAGTTGGATATTTTTCAAACAATCCTTTGACTACAACATTAACTCTTGCATCTGTACACTGGGCTGCAAGTCTTACACTGACTAATAATTTCCATGCCTGATCATATTCCAGTGTACAATCCGCATCTGGATATTCATTTTTCAAACGTTCAATTACTTCTAATGCTAATTCTTTTTTGTTCATTGATTGCAAATCCTCCCTAAAAGCTGTTTGGTTATTTTTGTTATTTTAGCACTGGAAAGAAAATTGGTCAAATTACAGATATCTCTGCATGATCTCGCACAAACGATTCATCTCCCAAGGTTTTGCAATATGCTCCTTCATTCCTGCATTTTTCGCCATTACAACATCTTCTGCAAATGCATTGGCAGTCATTGCTATGATCGGTATTTGTTTTTCTCTATATTTTCTGTGGGAACGGATTGCTGCCGTTGCTTCGTATCCATTCATTACAGGCATATGAATATCCATAAAGATCAAGTCATAAAAACCACTTGGTGCATTTGCAAATTTTTCAACGGCTTCTTTTCCATTTTCTGCAGTCTCAATGTTAGCCTCTTTATTGGATTTCCCTTCAATGATATTTTTTAGTGTTGCTGTAAGCCTTGATCTGAATAATGATTTTGCTATAAATTCATCAACTCCAGCCTCTCTTGCCTCTGCTTCGATCTCCGAATAATCATATGCCGATAAGATAATGATCGTCACATCATTTCCAAAAAACTTCTATTTTCCCCATAAAATAAATTTTTAAGTGAACCTTTGGTAATTTCCATAAACTCCTTGTAATCATATCCAAGATTATAAAGTAAAAATCCACTGACATTCGTAATTGTCAGATTCTCATCATAATGTCCTGTCATAAATCCAACTGCATGATTATTACGGATCACGTCTTTGATCATCTCATAACTATTCTCCTCCAAGTTTGAATCACCCACAGAATATATTATTTCTTCCCTAAATAACTCCTTATTCATTATTTCCTATTCCTTATTCATACTCTTTTTATCTATGTCAAATACTTTCTTGATATCTTCAAACATGTAAAAAACACTATAGATAAATATATCTACAGTGTCCCCTGCACTCTTATTATACAATGTGCAACTGGCTGCCATGTCAAAGGCCCTATAGCTTTGCGTCACAGCCTTTCGACTGCTTTGCCGTTATATCTTTCTTTCGTTCAATATATTTTAATCCTTCATATCCAACAACTGATGTTGTATACACGCGATCTTGATAACTCTCTCTTGGCGGCATGATACAGTTTGTTGTAAATAATCCATCCATTACCAATCGGTCGGCTTCTTTGGTCCGGTGTGTATTTGTAACTGCTTTCCACAGACACCTGTTACCACACATCCTTTATTGCCTGCTGTCTGCTGGCATTGAAAACAAAACATATCTGGCATCTTATTTCTCTCCTTTTTTATTTGTTAATAGAAATAAGATGTGCAAAATTCTCTGTGACTATTCGTATTAATTTCTTTTCCATATCCTGATTTAAAACTCTCTTAGGAATAATAAGTGCTTCTATGGAACTAATATAAATGTAAAAAGCCGTCTCTGTTTCACAAACATTTTCTACCTTTTGATAATCTACTTTCACTTCCTGGCCTTTTGTTATCTCTATAATCTGATCTTCCGTAAAAGTTAATGTTATTTCTTCTGCAAATGGTAGTCCTTCTGTTTCTATCATTTTAAGAATTGTCTTGCGAATACCTCTTTTCATAATCTTTTTAGCCTGTGCTACACATACAATTGAAAAAATGCATAATACAATTACTTCTGTAATGATCAACATTTTTTCTGCTCTTGCCAAAATGAAAATTACTATCGCAAGAACACTGATCATTGGTCCTGCTAGTTTTAGAAAAAACAGATTTCTCTTTCCTACCTCTGAATGAATTAACTGATGAAATTCGTTGAATTCTATGTAGTCTTCGTCTGTTAATTTGTAATTTAGTTGCAGCATATTCCTTCCCCCCCTGCTTTATTTTTAAGATAACGCATATACTTTAATCAAAAAAGATCCAGAGAGTACCATTCTCTGAATCTTTTATTATGCTTATCTCCTAAAAACTATACTTATAGTTTACATATGTTCCCGAAAATAGTCATGAAAATACTGCATAACCTTCACCAACAGATCCTGTTCCTGCTCATTTAACGTATCAAGCAGTCTCTGGATCATCTGTTTATGAAATTCTCTATGATGATTGTATGCTTTTCTCCCTTTCTCAGAAAGTGATATATAAACAACCCTTCGGTCTCTCTCCCCACGTTTGCGGATCACATATCCTTTCTTCAAAAGATTACTGATAGCGGTTGTAAGTGTCCCAACCGTAATATTTAAATCTCTAGCAATCATTGACATATTCTTAGGTTTCTTAATCCCGATCGCATCAATAATATGCAGATCTTTATTTGAAATATCCTTAAACTCATCCGTGATCACGGCTTTCTCTTCTTCATACGAAATTCCGTGGAATAAGTCTACCACCATATTATTTAAACGATCCTTATCCAATCAATCCACCTCCTAAAAACAACGATTTAAGAGTATTATACCTTTAATTGTTGGAATTTTCCACTTCTAAATTGTGTGCTTCACCGATTACTTTTGCTAATGCTTCTTTCGCCTGTGTTGGCAGTGCATTGTATCCACCATCTTCTACGTCTTTCTCGAAGACGAAATTTAATCTGTCTGTCATTCTTGCTTTTAATGTCTCTACATAATTCATATCGCTGAAGTCTGAAACATATCCTTCCATCTCAAGCACTTCAATATCTGTAAATGGTCCCCACTGTTTGAATTCTCCAGTTTCTTCTACAACCTGTTCAATAGCAGAAATTGTTGTTGCAGGTTTGATATCTTTACCCATGAAATCGCCTGTATTGATGATATAGCAGTCCACATTTCTTTCTTTTACAAGTTTTCTAAATTTCTTATAGTCATTTACAAGAGGATATGTTCTAAATGGGTTTGCGTATGGTTCTACAACCAGACGGTTTGGATCAACTCCAGGAGCTAAACGTTCTGCACTGCTTCGTTTTGTTGCAAGTGTTGCTCCCATAACAGATGCTAAGGATGCTCCCTTGATCTTAACGATTGGTGGGATTGTTGGGTCTTTCATGATCCAGAAGATTGCATTTACTGGATCATTGATCTTATCTACACGGTTTGGTGACCATAATTTGGACTTAATCGCACGACCATTTCCGTTACGGATATCTTCTGTGACAAGAACGACTTTTCCTTCGCTGTCTCTTGTTGCAGAGCAGTTCTGTGCTGTTAACAGATATTTATTATCTGGGCATCCTGTTGGATAGTCTGCTGTCTTATCAAAATATGTTGGTTCCATTGCGATAGATGCACCTGTTTCTGTGTTGATGATAAATGCATCGTCATGCAGAACCTGAATTTCTTCGTATTTGTTATTATGTGTTGCATGTGTTAATGTGGATTTTCCGGATCCTGATAATCCGAAGAAAGATGCTACAAATTTTTCTCCGTTATCTAATTTGAATTCTTTCTGTCCACCATGGCAGGAAGCATATCCGTTACGGTTTGCGATCGCCCATGCGATTGTTAATGTACCTTTCTTATGTTCTCCAAAGTATTTCATACCAAGAAGTGCAGCACAGTTTGTATCTGTATTAAAATATGTTAATCCTAAAGGATGTTCTTCATGTGTCCACTGTGGGTCTGAGAAAATATAGATATCTGTCTCATCAGCAATTGGCTGTGAATTCTTATACATTTCATTGTATTTAGGATTCATATACTGGAAGTTTAACATCCATGAATATAAGATATTTTCTTCTCCTTCTGGAATTAAAAGATGTGCTTTTACCATAAATTCAGGATCTAATCCGATATATACCTGCGCATGATATAATGTCGTCCATCTTGTATCATAGATCGCATCCATCAGTTTCAGATCCAGATCATTTGTATCAACACCAGGTTCACTGGAAATTCTTCTTGCAGCCGCGCAACGTCCAGTCACTGAGCCATCGTTAAATAACAGAACTTTGGAACCTTCATCTAAACCAATTGCTTCTGGTTTATATACTGGCATATCTGTAACGATCGTTCCAGGAGAATTCTTTGCTAATTCATAAGCCTGTTTTAAATCTGTTACCTCTACGACGTTGTTCCCATAAAATGCTGCTTCGATAATGGATCTTGTTTTTGAAAATCCAGGCTTTCCTTTTCCGATTTCTTCGTGTGTGTAATAAGCTTTTGTTGACATAAGTTACTTCCTCCATTCATAGGTTGCTTTCGATGCGCTTTCTCAAAATGTCAAAACTACATGGGCCTGCATCTAAAATCTCTGTGTGGTATGCTTTCAAGTTATATTGTTTTCCTGCCTTGTTCTTATAATCTTTCAAAAGCTCACAAAACTCCTGATAACCAATGTAATAAGACAAATAATTTGCAGGATTCTCGATGATCATCTGAAATAGTTCATCTGCCTGAGACTTCTCCATCCCAAATGATCTTAAATACGCTCTGACATCTTTCTTCTTCCATCCTTCATAATGAACTCCAAAATCGACTCTTGAACAAAGTGCCAGATTGTACTCGTACATCTCCATATTCATCTGCTGATAAATATCGCCATATCCTTTGGCATCATTCATCATACTGTAACTAAAACCTTCCACATAAGCTGCATATCCTTCTGAATATCCTGGATAATCAAGAATATAGCGTATCGGATCCTCACCTTTTGCCGCATAATAAACATTCTGATATAAATGCCCCGGATATCCCTCATGTGCTAAAGTCGGATACAACTCTGCAGTTTGTGCCTGATTTACATAAATCACATTCTCCTTGTAAGAATCGATTGCCGGCACCATATAGAACGCCGGACTAGTATATTCTTCCATGGTTTTGTGCACATATTTTATTTTACAGCTGACTTTTGGTGCCTTTGGATAATATTTTACCATCTTTTGCCTTAGTTTGTTAAGTACCTTTTGTGAATTTTGCACAATTTTAATATTTTTTTTAGATTTTCTATATCTATTTATGATATTAGGATACTTTTTTTGTAATTTTATAAGTTTTCGAAGACATTTTTCAATGGATTGGTCACTGATCTCAATCATTTCTTCCACTGTTTTATCTGATCCTGTCTTCTGTGCAACTAATGCTTTGTAATATTCTTTTCCATTTTTGTAGTAATACAGACCATTTTTATTTTGCCCATTTCCCTTTAGTGCTTGTAAATGAGAATATAATTTTTCGTAAGCTGGAATAACTTTTGTCCTTACTAGTTTCTTATTTTTCCTGCAGTATTTCTTTTTCTGTGATGCATTGATTCCTTTGATTTCTGCCATCCTTAAATTAAATGTTGCAACCAATATATTATTTTTATTTCGTTTTATAACGCTTTGAATCTGTTGCAATACTCCTCTTAGTGACTGATCTGATATAAATAAATTTCTCTTTACCTGTTCCTTACTATATTTGATCAATGAATCAAAATATCCATCCAGTCCTTGTAATAATCGAAAATAACTTTTGATATCTTTTTCGTTTTTTAGACGATATTCACTTAATGTCAATAGAATCTGTACCTGCTGCCCAGACGTTTTTCCAAGGATTCTCTCATAATAAGGATACATGGACAGATTTTTCTGTCTTTTTAAGTAATCCAACAAAATCATATATGTATTTTGTTGTTTTTTCGTTAATTCCTTTTGTTTGATTTTTTTTAATTTCTCAAGTTCTCTTGAAATTCTAATCTTTTCATTCAATATATTTTTTTCATTCATCACTGGGTAGAGATTTTGGGACTGTTTTACCCCATATTTTTCAGAATTTTCTAAAAGGTAGTGCTTTGTAATTTCATTTTCCGATGCACTTTCTCTAAAAAATGTCGTAACATACTGGTTAAATGCTTCTTGTGATGTATTCTTTGTCTGATCTTTTTTCTCTTTGATCAGGCTGTAAACTCCAAGAAATATCAGACAAATTCCGATCATGATCAATTTTATTCTGACCTTTTTTAATCTTCCTTCCAATTCCGTTTCTCCCTCCATATAACTGCCTGTTAATATCTTATTTTTTAAAGAAAAGAAATAGACTATCCGCTAAAGATGTACTATAATTAAAAGGATAGAATCAAGAAATCGGAGGAGCACTATGAGTAAGAAACCATATTATATTACGACTGCAATTACTTATACTTCCGGAAAACCTCATATTGGTAACACATATGAGATCATTCTGGCAGACAGTATTGCTCGATATAAAAGAATGGAAGGCTATGACGTATTTTTCCAGACAGGAACAGACGAACATGGTCAGAAAGTAGAATTAAAAGCAGAAGAAAAAGGTGTAACACCAAAAGAATTTGTTGATGATGTTGCTGGAGAGATCAAGAGAATCTGGGATCTTATGAATACTTCTTATGACCGCTTTATCAGAACTACTGATGAAGATCATGAGAAACAGGTTCAGAAGATCTTCAAGAAATTATATGAACAGGGAGATATCTACAAAGGTGAATATGAAGGTTTATACTGCACACCTTGTGAATCTTTCTTTACAGAGAGCCAGTTAGTCGATGGTAAATGTCCTGACTGCGGACGTCCAGTACAGCCTGCAAAAGAAGAAGCTTATTTCTTAAAATTAAGCAAATATGCAGACCGTCTGATCGAACACATCAATACACATCCTGAATTTATTCAGCCAGAATCCCGTAAGAATGAGATGATGAATAACTTCCTTCTTCCAGGACTTCAGGATCTGTGTGTTTCAAGAACATCATTTTCATGGGGAATTCCAGTAGACTTTGATGAAGGTCACATCGTTTATGTATGGTTAGATGCATTAACAAACTATATCACAGGTATTGGTTATGACTGTGATGGAAACAGTTCAGACAAATTTAACAAGTTCTGGCCTGCAGATCTTCACCTGATCGGTAAAGATATCATTCGTTTCCATACAATTTACTGGCCAATCATCTTGATGGCACTGGATCTTCCACTTCCTAAACAGGTATTTGGACATCCTTGGTTACTTCAGGGCGATGGTAAGATGAGTAAATCTAAAGGTAATGTTTTATACGCTGATGATCTGGTTGACTTCTTCGGAGTTGATGCAGTTCGTTACTTCGTTCTTCATGAAATGCCTTTCGAACGAGATGGTGTGATTTCATGGGAATTAATGATCGAGCGTATGAACTCTGACCTTGCCAATATCCTTGGTAACCTTGTCAATCGTACAATCTCTATGTCCAACAAATATTTTGGCGGAATTGTAGAAGACAAGGGTGTTGTCGGAGATTATGATGATGATCTGAAAGCCGTTGTAACAGGTACAAGAGATAAAGTTGCTGAGAAGATGGCTGACCTTCGTGTTGCAGATGCAATAACTGAGATCTTTAACCTATTCCGCCGCTGCAACCGTTACATCGATGAAACAATGCCTTGGGTATTAGCAAAAGACGAAGCTTCTAAAGACCGTCTTGCAACTGTTTTATACAACCTTGTAGAGGGAATTACAATTGGTGCATCTTTATTATCACCATATATGCCAGAGACATCTGAGAAGATCTTTACTCAGTTAAATACATCTATGGTTGAATTTGATAACCTTGCAACATTCGGAAACTACAAGAGTGGTACAAAAGTAACTGAAAAACCTCAGATCTTATTTGCAAGATTAGACGAGAAAGAAGTTATGGAGAAAGCCAAAGTCTTAATGGAGAAACAAGCTGCTTCTGTGAAAGCTGCAAATGCTGCCATCGAAGAAGATACTGTTATTGACATTGAACCAAAAGATGAGATCACTTTTGATGATTTCACAAAGATGCAGTTCCAGGTTGGTGAGATCATTGCCTGTGAAGAAGTAAAGAAATCAAAGAAACTTCTTTGCTCTCAGGTTAAGATTGGAAATCAGGTAAAACAGATCGTTTCTGGTATCAAAGCTTACTACAAACCAGAAGATATGGTTGGTAAGAAAGTTATGGTACTTGTAAACTTAAAACCAGCCAAATTAGCAGGAGTTCTTTCCGAGGGAATGCTTCTTTGCGCAGAAAATGAAAAGGGTGAATTAGCCCTTGTGACACCAGATAAAGATATGCCAGCAGGTGCTGAAATTTGTTAATTTTACTTACTTGTTCATTAAATTTTAGATAAATAAATAAATTGACAACCAGATTTTGGTATGCTATGGTTTAGTTATAAAATGATTGAAGACAATTAAGGAGGTTTACACATGAAAAGTACAGGCATTGTAAGAAGGCTTGACGAACTTGGAAGAATTACTTTACCGATCGAATTACGTCGTAACTTTGATGTGAACGAGCGCGATCCTCTTGAAATATTTGTAGATGATGACAAGATTATTTTAAAAAAATATAATCCTGCAGATATTTTTACTGGAGAAGATATGGATGATCTGATCGACTACAAAGGAAAGAAAGTCTCAAGAAAATCTATCATTGAATTAGCTAAACAACGTAATAGCAACGGTTTCCAAGATGCATTAAA
>ERZ1106963.295-NODE-295-length-77902-cov-8.907331_pt1 | contig 77902 bp, 105 predicted proteins | sample MGYA00403681_ERZ1106963 | MGnify/ENA primary metagenome ERZ1106963 (study PRJEB35170, sample SAMEA104062407) | human gut metagenome | biome: human gut; feature: human-associated habitat; material: faeces | place: Denmark | collected 2012-05-03 ...
AAGGGAGTAGTCGGTGTTGAGCCGAGCGAGGGTTCAAATCCCTCCTTCCGCGCCAATGTGTGAGGCATATGCCCGTAATAGCGGGATATGCCTCACTTTTTTATTTGTTTTGTGCGTTTTCCGCCGGTATTTAGCTGATGCCGAAAGCGGCAAAACGTTCGCTCGCAAATTGCAAAATCCAGACCTATAATTAGCATTACAATTAGCATAATAAAATGAAAAAGCAGCCCTCCCCAAAACGGGGAGGGCTGCTGCACTATAATTATTTTGCGTCGTTTTTGGGCGCGGTATACTTAAGAGCCTGATTGCTGTCACCCATGCCGGCGGTGGTGGGGTCGGTAACTACGCCAGCCACACCAAGGATGCCGAATACGGCAGTCACAAGCGAGACAAGGGCCTGCTGCCAGCCGTCCGCAAGTACGGAGATATCAAAGCCAAGCAGCTGCGCGATGCCGATGGCAAACGTGCCGAGCACGCCGATGAGGCCCGTCCAGAACGCGGGGTTCTTGAGTCTTACCTTCCAGTTGATCATGCTTGTCTCTCCTCTTTATTTATTTTCCGTCGCGCGGAGTATCATGGCCATGCACTCCTCGCGGGTAATGTTGGATTGCGGACGAGTGCCGTCTGATATCCCAGCGGCGGTTACTCGCTCTGCTACCTTCTCGGTTTTGGCCCAGTCGCTCGAGCCGGCTGCGGCCTTCTCGGCCTCATACTGTTCCATGTACTGCTTCCACTGCTGATATGTCATAGCATCCTCCTCTGTTGCCTTACTCGCGTAGTCCGGGAGGCAATAGCCGCGGATGTTGCGAGCGTTGACGGAGAGCGTGCGGGTTGAAACCGCTGCGCCCTTGTTGCCCTCGATGATAGTCATAACATTGCCGTTGATCTCAGCGACAATACCAACGTGGTCAGGCGTGCAGGTGTCGTCTCCGATGCCGGTGTCCTGCCAGTCGTACATGATGATGTCACCCGGCTCCGGCACATAACTGTCGTCCTCCATCCAGCGGCCCGAGGCCTTGTAGAGCTCCACCATGCGATAGCACGAGCACTCGGGGAAAATAATATCCTCAAGCCCCGCCTGGATTCCCACGGCACTCACTGTTGTCGCGCACCACTCGTCGGTGTACTTGACCTTGTACCCGACCGGAAGCGGATTCTGCGTGTTATACAAATCGATTATCGCCTTGTATTTGCCGTTGGCCTCGGACCAACCGAGCCAACCGCGCATGATGTTGACCACGGTTTGCCGCAGTTCTGATTCTGTCATGTTTGCACCTCCCTTCACATCTGCAAAAAGTCGCGCTTTTCCAGGCGCTCATCATATACACGCAAAATATTCTTGATGGCGTGGGTTGCGCGGTTGTTCTTGTAATCCTCGTGCGTCTTGCAGTAGAGGTTATAGGCGTCGATTACGGTCAGGATCTCTATAAAGTCCTCCCGCGTGTGCGGTATGTTGCGTAGCAGCTCGTTGTTGTATTGCAAAATACGCTCGCGCAGCCGGTCCGCATAGCGCACCTCGTCGGCTACGATGTGGTCCTCGAGCTTTTTGGCCGTCGCCTTCTGCGTGGATTTAACTGTGTCGAGTTCCTTGAGCACCTCTGAGTTAAGCGCCCTTCCGATGGCCCGAGCGATGGCTGACCACGGGTTAACCTTTACAGGCACTATTTCCACGAGCGTCAGCAATACAAAAAGCGCCCCGCCGCTGCCGAGAAGTATTTCATTTAGCGTCACGGCGTACCTCCCTCAAAGTCTGCAAGTACTCGGAAATATTCGCGGCCCGGTATGCGGCTCGCCGGAGGCGATGCGCTCGGGAACGATATCACCGGCGGGACCGGCGAAGCCCCGATAAAATAAGCTATCAGGTTATCCCTATCGAGCACGATGTCTATGACCGAGTTAACGGCGAACAAGTCCGGTAGGCTCGTTATATCGTCATTTGCCACGCTGCGCCACTGGTAGGACATACCGTCAATTACAATCCCCGCCTCAACGTCGGCGGAGTTGCACGGCGATTGAAAGCGCACGCTCATGCCCTGTATTGCCGGGACGGGCAGAGTTAGCGACACGCTGCCAGCGAGTGCATTGGCGGAGCTTGCCGGCACAAAATATACGCTCTCTTTGGCGATATCTTTGGCCTGTGCCGGCGTCGAAAACTCACCCTTGAGCTTGTCGTGAAAATACTCCAGCGCGCTGCCGTTGCTCAGGATGCGGAGCTGTATCTCTACATCCTGAGCCGAGCTGAGGGCAAGCGTGTCCTCCTGCGACAGCACGAGGGATATGGTGTCGCCGTCGAGCGTGCAGTCCGAGAGATTCTTGTCGAGGACGATTTGCGCCGGCGCGTAGGGCTGGAGCTGCTGGGAGAACGCAATATCGAGCACGTCAATGATGTTCGCGGCGAACGGGAGGACGAACTGCAAGGTCGGTGTCGTGCCGCGTATCATGGTTACGCCCCCTCGTACACCTGCCAGCCCTGCGGGTAGGCGTCAGGTGACCAGACGTTGCCGTCGATGAGCGATATGTACAGCGTACCGTTATAGTTCACAATGTCCCCGGTGTGGTAGGCATCGTGCGCGCCGCTGGGCTGCACCCAGTCCGGGTATGTGGTCGGCTCAGTGCCCGGCTCGGGCTCGGGTTCAGGCTCCGGGGCCGGTTCTTCGGGCTCAGTGCTGACGTTGCCGGACATTACATCGTCGATTGTGCCGAGGTCGTCCCAGCCCTGCGGGTAGGCGCTCGGTGCCCAGACGTTGTTGTCGATGGTCGAGCGCCACACGTGTCCGGCGTCGGTGCAGCAGTCCCCGGTCGCGTAGGGCGACGTGCTCATCGCCACGAAGGGCAGGGCCTTGGTCGGGTCGGTACTCCACACGAAGCGCCACTGTGCCGGAAGCTCCTCCGGCTCCTGCGTGTAGACATTGCTGTCGTACACCTGGAGCAGACGCACGACGCGCCCAGCCGAGGAACGGCACACAAATCCGTTTTCCTGCCCGGCGGGGCGCGTCAACATATTCTGCTTGGCCTTTGCAGCCTGGAAGTCCGGGATGTAGTCGGAGACGGCATTGAGTTCAGTGCCGGACATGTTGGGGCTGTCGGCCTGTACCTGCTGCGCCTGAGTTGCGCCGAATCGGTTAAAGGTCTCGAGCACAAATGTCTTGCTGTCGCTCATATACTGTTGACCCCCTCTCTGATAGCCGCGGCGATTTCCTCATACACCTGGTCAGCGCCTCCGCCGCTCGGGGTCGGCGGGTCCGGCTCAGGTGCGGGCGTCCATGCGTCGTAGGCCTCCTGATTCGCTTCGTAGCCTGAGACATATCCCCGGCGGATATCGAGGACCACAAAGCCGCTGTAAGCGTTAAACGTGGCATCCTCGAGCGAGTCCGGCCAGACAGCGTACCCGGGCGGTGCGAGGGGCTCGCCCCACGCCTGCAGGGCCGGGTATGCGCCGTTACTGTCGGGTGTTATGCGGATAATTCTCATCATGCCATACCTCCTAGCGCGATAATGCCATAGACCGTGCCGCTGGCGTTGAGCTGCGCGGCGGCGCTGGTGCCGTACCACGAGAGGGTCATTGCCTCAGCGTCCCACGTCACCGGGCAGAGGGTGACGGTGCCGTTGTTGTTGACTATCATGTTGCCCTGCGAGGACTGCCCCGGCGCGGAGTTGACCCAGTAGCCGGACGTTGCCGTCGAGGCCGCTGCCGCCTGGATAAACACCAGTATCGGCTCAAAGCTCGTCCGCACGCTGCACGGGTTCCCGCTGCCGCTGGTGCCGGTGCCGGTGTAGGTGCCGGTGTACACCCGGTCAAAAAGGGCGTTGGCGTCGAGGCCCTTGAGGCCGATAACGAAGCGCGCAAGGGTGGCGGGGTAATAGGGCTTGCCCGCGTCGTCCTCCATGATGCCAGCCGCGCCGCCGTTCGGGAGCGTGACAGAGGGGACGGTGAAGTCGCACTGCTGCGTCACCGCAAGGAAGCCGCTTGCGGTGGCCGTGACGATTATGTCGTGGTCGCCCGCGTAGGTCAGGCGCGTGTCGATGGGGAGCGTTATCTGCTGCGCCGAGGTCACCGTGCCCGTGTAGATGGTCTCGTCGTCGTAGATGACCGTGACCGCGATGCTCGAGGCGCTTGTAGCGCCGGTGGAGCCGATGGAGAACACGAAGTTGAACGGCGCGGGCTGCTCGCCCATGTCCGAGGGCGGCCCGGAGAAGTACAGCCAGCCGTCGTTGACGGTCTGCATCGTGCCCGTGGCGTAGGGGCCGGAGTCGCCGTCGTCGTCCGTCGCCTTGACGCGGTAATTTACGGTGGCCCAGTCGGCGTTGATGGTGTCGGTGTAGGTGAGGTCTGCCCCGCTGTATATCTGCGTCCAGGTGTCGCCGTTGTCCGTCTGCCGCTCGAGCTGGTAGCTCGCCACCGTGCCGTCCGGGTCAGTCGCGGCCGTCCAGGTTATGGTGCACTGCTGCCCGGCGACGACGGAGCCGATGCTGATAGAGCCGGGGGCCGTGGGCGGCTGGTTGTTCGTGACGGTGAGGGTCGAGCCGGTGGTGTAGGTGCTGGAGGAGAAGCCCCAGGTGTCATTCGCCACGACGCGCGCCGCAAAGGACGTGGTACCCGCCGGGATGGTGTACTGCTGGCTAGTGGCCGTGGTCTTGGTTGCGATTGTCGTCCAACTCCCGCCGGAGAGCTGCACCTGATAGGTATACTGTATCGTGCCGCCGTAGGTGGGCGTCGCGGGCGTGACGTTGATGGTGATGGACTGCCCGCCCATGGGGGACTGGTTGCTGTACCCCACAGCCGTGGCGTCGATGTTGTCGGAGCCCTGATAGGTGTACCAGTTGGAGCCGCTGCCGCCATCCTGCGGGTAGGCCGAGGCGCTGGCGTTGGACGCAGACCCAGTGAGCGAACCTTTGCCCACTTCTATACGACTTGAATTTCGGTTGGTGATAACGCTACCGTATGAGTAAGGTTCGATAGCAAACCAATATTCGGGTGTCGAGCTATCAGTCTTATAAAGTAAAACATAAGAATTTTGGTTGACGGTAAACCCGAGCTTGTATAAATAATCAAACTGGTTTTGCCCCGACTTATTAATGCCAATATATAACGGCCCGCTCGTATACCTTCCAGACGATACATTGAGCCGTGCTCCGTGTCCGCCGCCTAAACCCTGTTCGCCAGTAGTTCCATTTGGATAGGATTGGGTCGTAGGATTGCCGATTACGAATTTTCCATTCGATATAGAATAGCTGGTTCCAACAGTAAATACTATTGGGCCATTTGTTAGGACAATAACAAATTGTGACCAGTCATAGTTCCAAGACCAATACACATCGTTTAAGTCAAAATCTATGGCCTTAAAATATGTGCCACTGGTACTTGACGAATCATCGTCATACGTTTGTGACGCGGTTGTTACTGCGTCTATTCCATATTTCCCCCACACATATCTCGTTGCCATTTACTCGCCTCCTTCCGAGAAATCGTCCGTGACGCCGAAATACAGCGCGCCGGGCATCCGCTGTGTCGGCGGGGTGGCCGACGGGTAAGGGATGAACCCCTTGGTGGGCGCGGCGTTTACGAGATAGGCTATCAGGTTCTCGCGGTCGAGGATGATGCCGACGATGGTGCCCGCCGTGAACAGGCCCTCCACGCCCGCAAGGGGCTCGCTGAGCGTGTCCAGCCACTCGTACTGCACCCCGTCCACCGTCACGCCAACGGTGACGTCCTCGCTGTTGCACGGGGCGGTGAATTTGACGCTCGTGCCCTCCTGCATGTCGTAGGACGTGGTCACGACGATGGAGCCCGCGACGAGCGTGGCGTCGTCCGCGGTGACGCTGTTGCCGTAGACGATGATGTCGTTGCACATGGTCTGCGCCGCGTTGACCGCCGACATGAGGTAGTTGTAACCGTGCTGCGCATCAAGCCCCACCGCGGTGCCGTCTGGGGCTACGATCTGGTTTGCCTGCCAATTTGTCGGCAGGTCAGCGGGAAGCGGGTAATTAGGTATTGTTATCGGCATTGAGCTGTCCCTCCTGTATGAGGATTGTGTGTTGGAGATTGACGGTCTCGGTGACGGGGACGTATACGCTCATGGATGTGAGCGCGTTACCGTTCGCGTCCATGAGTGCGACGCTCGTCACCGCGTCGGTCATCGTGGTCGTGACGTTATACGACACGGTCAGCGTCGCCGCGCCGCCCACATACTGCGCGGGGGTCACGGCCTTGTTGATGGTGCCGATGTCGATGCCGCCGTTTATCTGCACGTAAGCGACGTCGCCGCTTGCGAAATTCGCCACGCCGTTGAGCATGGCGGGCTGTATGCTGTTGATGTTGGCCGTCTTGACCACCTCCACGTCTGTCTCGTCCGCAAAAGGCTCCGCGCCCAACGCCCAGGAGCCGAGGTAATAGTTCCACTCGAAGTGCGCCGAGCGCACCTCCTCGCTCATGAGGATGCCCGTGCGGATAAGCGGGCGGCTGATATACGTTATGTGCGCGGGCTTGATGTGGTTGACCGTGTACGCAAGCTCCTGCCAGTAGCTCTGGTCCTCCGCGCCCGCCTCGATGGTGAGCGCGTAATTCGCGTAGTCGACCTCGACCGACCACAGCCCCGGCCCCACCAGCTCGTCGAGCTTTTGATACAAAAACCCGAGCGTGTACGGCGGGCGCATGGATATGCGGTTGAGCACGCGGGCCCGGCGGAAGGCAAGATTCTCTTTTGCCGGGTTCGGCGTGATGTTGAATATCTGCTCCCACATCTGCACGCCCGCGAGGTTCATGGTCTGAAAGTAGAAGTTGCCCGCGATGCCTTGCGTCACCAAGGCGGCGGTTTGAAGCTGCTGCGCCTCCGCACTGCATATCTGCTGATACTCGGCCACCTCTCGATACCACGGCGGCAAAAGCTTGAGCAGTTCGGTGTCGAAATCGTAGGTGATGTCACTCACTGAGCGTCACCGTCCCCGTTATCGGCACTTGCTGCGTTGCGCCGGTCTCCGTGAGGATGAGGTCCGCGGTGCCGCCGTTGAGCTGCACGTTTGTGGCGTTGATCACGCCGGGCACGCTGACGATGGCGGCGACAATACGCGCGACGTAGACGTTGGCCTGGTACTCCACGGACGTGGTGTTGACGGGCGTAGCCCACTCCTGCCGAACGCTGAGCATGTAGTTTTCAATGGCCTGCTGTATTGGTGTCTGCACCTGCCCGATGGCGTAGCCGGACGCGAGCTGCAAGGTGGCGGAGACATTGACGGTCAGCTCCTCCGGCGCCACAACGGTAACCTGTGCGCCGATGGGCGCGGTGCCTAGGCCGAGGCCCTGATTCGGGGGCGGGTCGACGGCGTTCTGCACGTTCTCCACCAGTGTGGGCGATGCCGGGAGGAAATCCGCGCCGAGCACCGAACACTTGACCGTGCCGCCGCCGTTCCAGGTCGGGTATACCTGCACCGCGCCGACGCCGTCAATGGCCATGATGTACGTCCGATATGATGCGATGTTGCCGCCGAAGGGCCGGTCATTGAGTGCCTCGATGATACGGGCGCGGAAGTCCTCGTCGCTCTCCTCGTCGTCGCCGGGGACCAGGATGTCAGTTATCTGCGCCGAGTTGAGGCCGGGTATGGCAGTTATGGGCAGTATAGGCCCGGTGTACTCGTTGCCGATGCTGCCGGGGGTCTCGGCGGTGAGCTGGTAGTAGTAGTCGCCCTCGGTCTCCCCGGTCGTCGCCGCCGTAGCCTGAAAATTGATGCTGTCCGCGCCGTTGATGGTGGAGTAGCGCGAGCCGATGGGCACGGCCATGTCGAATATGCCCAGCCGCACCGCCGCCGAGGCGGGGTACCGCGTGAGGCCCGCTATGACGGCGAGGTAGTCGAGCGCCTGACCCGTGGCCGTCTGGACGTAGGCCGCGAGCTGCACCTGGTTGAGGCTGATATAAAATCCCTCCAGCGCGTAAGCCGCGGGGCCCAGCGCCGTCGGGATGGGGGATGTATCGCGCTTGTCATAGGTCGCAGGGACCTGGTCGAGCATCTGCGTAAGGATGTTCTGATAGGTCTGCTGAGAGAGGTCAATCATGCGATGTTCACCTCCGTGGTGGTCTGCACGTCACCGTAGACGGTGGTCACGGTGAGCGACGCGGTGAGCACGTCGTCGGCGATGCTGTACTTGAAGTCCTTGATTCCCGTTATGCGGTCGTCCATCATGAGCGCGTCACGGATGCGGCGCTGGAGCTCTGCGGCAACGTAGCCGGGGTCCTCGCCGATGAGCCCGCGCCACTGCATGCCGGAGTAGGGGGAGTATATCTGCCAGCGGAACCGCTCGACGTTGAGGATGACTTGCACCGCCTGGACCACGGCGTCGTAGTTGTCCACCGTGCCCTGTATGCGGTTGGTGTCCTTGTTGATGTACCACGTCAGCGACGGCATGGACTCGACGGAGACGATGGGCGGGAGCGAGCCGCCCTGCGGGAGCGTCGGCATTATCCACCACCTCCAAAGTCAAAGACGCGGGACATGATGACGAATTTCTGGCCGTTCTGCACGCGCATGAGCAACACCTTTTGCCCCACGGCCAGCCCCTCGTTGAGGGTGATATACCCACCGCTCACGGGGAGGTCGGAGCTGTTCTCTCCGCATATAATCTCGCTCTCCAAAAGTGCCGGGGCCGTCGTGCCGCCGTCGTAGCTGTGCGAGTGCTGCAAGACGGGGATTTTCTTTTCGACCACGGGCTCGGTCAGATAGAGCACGGACTCGTTGAGCGTTGCCATGTTGGTGTCGAGTTTTATCTCAAGCGGATTCACGCTGGCCACGGTGCCGACCTGCATTTCCGTGGGCTGCGTGGCCTTCTGCGTCTGCTGTATCATCTGCTGTATGACTTCTTTGAGTTCCATGTTTACAGCTCCATTGTCTCGAATTCCATCGTGTGCGTGTCGTTCTCCCAGGTGTGCGTGACCTTCTCGAGCAGCACATACTGGTCGAGGTCGATGTCGCCCATGTCAGGCACATACATCCGCACGAGCTGGCCCGCACGAAGGCCGGGCACGCCAAGGCTCTCGACCTTGAGCGTACGCAAGCGGGCGTTGTAGTAGCTGAGCATTTCCACCGCCTGCGCCGTCGCCTGCGCGTCGTTGACCGCGCCGTCGATGGACTGGTATATCTGCAACAGACCCCACCGGGCGATGTTCGCGCTGTCCTGCGCGATGAATATCTCCTTCTTGCCCGTCTGCTCGTTTGGGCGTGAGAGCTTGACCGAGTTATACGTCTGCTGGTCGATGTCGGTCTTGTACGAGTAGTCCGTGAGCAGCGAGCGCTCGCCGATGATGGTGTCGGAAATCATGTTCGCGGGCTCCTGGAGGGCTATGCCGTTGCCGTCGTCGTACATGACGTACATCGTGCCGGTGTTGAGGAGCGTCTGCTGGATAGCCGCCTCCGCAATGTCGAAACAGGTCTGGTCCTGCTCGATGAGCGACGGGAGCTTGTACCCGGTGTCGGCGATGGCTCCGACGTCTATCTGCATGTCCGCCGCCATCTGCTTGAGGATGTCCCCGGCGGTCATATCATAGAAGGCATAGGACGCGGAGTTCTTGAAATACCGCAGGCGGTCGTAGCACACGACGTCGATGACGCCCCAGCGGTCTTTCGTCTTCGTGAACACCCAGCCGTAAAACTGCAGCTGCCCGTCAACAGTGAAGCGGACGATATCTCCCTCGACGAAGGAGAGGTCGCCCGCTTTGTTTACTGTGAATTTGAAGGTGCCGGGGGAGCCTGTGCGGTTGGTCGTCCAGCTTGCGGTCTGCGTGCAGTTGGCGACGTCCCAAATCTTGCCCGTGCGCTTCTCCTGTATCAGCAGTTGAACGTTCACGTGCTGCTCACCACCTGCAGGGCGCTGGACTCTACCCAGCCGAGCGCGGTGCCGTCCTCCGCGGTGATATACACGGAGTAGGGCTGTGAGTTGTTGATGCGCACGACGTCGACGCGCTGCCCGGAGATGGGATAGCTCACGCCGCCCCCGTCGCTCGTCTGGTAGCAGGTGCCGTTGGCCAGCGCAAGCGCGCCGACGTAGAGCTGCCCTTGTGGGATGTCCCGAGACGGGCTCACAACAAGCATTGTCGCCGTCGTGGTACTGGTCGCGGTTGACGTGGCCCCGGCGGCCCGCGACGCTGCGGCCGTGGTGGTCGTGCTGCTGGCTATCTGCATCCGCTGCGGCGTGTAGTCGCGGTATTCCGTGACGGTGAGGTCATAATAGAAGTCGCCCACCTCGCCGCCGCGTTCCTCGGTATCGAACGCCGTCACGAGCACGGGAAAGCCAACGTCGCCGGTCCCGAAGGGTGTGCCGTCCTCATAGCTCCGCACGGGGGTGTATATGAGAACCGTTTTATTGTCCATGGCGGACTGAAAATAGTTGATGTAGACGTCCGGGTCCTGCGCGTTCGGGTACTCTGAGTTATTGCGGCCCGGAAAGAACGAGGAGATCGTCACCTCGCGGAGCTTTGGCGTCCTCGGGACCATAATAGGGCCGATGCCGAGGACGTTGTACTCCTTGTTGTCGTTGTCTCTGGCTGTCGGGAATTTCTCAGGGTTGACGGGGAGCTGTATCACGCCGCCCGAACCGCCCGAGAAGAAGATTCCGTAGTAGTTTGGCATGATATCACCCCATTGAAAACGCGCGCGCCGTCGTGGTGGCCGAGCCCGCGTTTATCTGCTCGAGCAGCACGTCGCGGAGCGTGTCCGCGAGCCGCTGCCGGTCCGCCGCGGTGTTGCCCGTGTTCTGGCCGTTGATGGTTATTACCGGGCTCTGCGCGGTGAGGTTGATTTTGTTCACATACTGCCGCTCGGCCATGTCCACGAGATTTTTGAGCTCTTCCTCGGCGATGTCGAGAGATTTTTCAATGCTCCCGGCGCTGCCCGCCGTGCTGGCGCTGCTATCTGCGATATCCTCAAGCAAATCATTTGCCGACGCGCCAGCACTTGTGCCCGCGGCCTGACGGTCTGCAATCTCCTGCTGCCGTGCGGCGTGGTCCGCGAGGCGGTCTGCCTGCATCTGCTCGAGGGCTGCGTCCCGTTCGGCGACGGCTTGGTCGTAAGCCGCCTGCCTCTGCGCGAGGTCGTCTGCTCTGGCCTGTTTGTTCGCCTGATATTCCGCCGCGGCAGTTGCGGCAAAAGTCACATGATCGATTGCCCCGATGCTTGTGCCAAGGATAGAGTTGATGGCCGAAGTAAAGCTGTTGATAAGGTCAATTGCGCCGTTGACCATATCTTGTATGATGGTCAAGACGGAGACCTTCATAGAGCCCACGGCGTCGGCCACGTTGTACCCCAGCTCTACAAATTTCAGCCCGATTCTTCCCGCAAAATTTTGAATCGCGTACCACGCGCTTGTAAACGCTACAATAAGGCCGTCCCATGCGTAGACTATCGCGTCAACGCAGATGAGCCACGCCGTTTGCAGGCCACCCACGGACTGCACCCAGCTATACACCGCTGCCACGACGACGCCGATGAGCAAGGCTATGTAGGTTAGGGGGTTAGACAAAAGCGTGGCGAAAAACGTCTGCGCCGCACCCGTGGCTATCGCCTGCCCCGCGGCATACACCGCAACGGCGGCGGCGAGGCCGTAGAACAGCCCAATGACCGTATCGATGTTGTTGCCTGCAAGGTCTGCGAGTTTCCCGATGGCGTTGAGCACCGGCTGGAACGCCTGCGTCAAGGTGTTCATTGCCGACGTCCACACCTGCCCCCAGGTGTAGGGCATGGCCTCAAATTTGGCGTTGGTCTCCTCCGCGGCGGCGAACATGGCATTTTTCACGACCTGCGCGGTTATCTGCCCCTCCGACGCCATGTCACGCATTACGCCGACGCTCACGCCGAGGTAGTCCGCTATGCTTTGCGCTATGGTTGGGGCCTGCTCAAGTATCGAGTTGAGCTCCTCGCCGCGCAGAACGCCCGAGGACATGGCCTGAGTAAGCTGGAGCATTGCCGCCTGTGCGCCCGCGGTGCTGGTGCCGGCGATTGTCATCTGCTTGTTTATCTGCTCTGCAAAGGCCACGATCTCAGCCGATGATCCGAAAGCGTCACCCGCCAGCACGCCCAGTTTGGACACAAGGTCCGCCGTTTCCTGATACGCGCCGCGAGAGCGTTGAGCCGACGCGAAGATCATGTCGTTTAGCTCCGCCGTGGTCTGGAGGCCGTCATTCATCATGTCGAGGCGGGCCGTGGTGCTTGTCATAGCGTCCGACAGGCTGATGATGCCCTTCACCGCCTTCACACTCAAAACGGACGCTGCAAGGCGTTTAACGCTCCTTGTGAGGGCGTCTGTGCTTGCTGCAGCCCGCCGCGCTCCAGTTTCAGTCCGGCGCGTCATTTGCTGCATCGCTGTGGCGGTCGCAGCTGTCGCAGTCTCTATGTTGGCCATTGAGTAGCGCACGTCGTTGAGCGCGCTCTCCGCGCCTTGGCACATGCTCTCAAGCCGCGCGAAAGTCGAGGAAAATTTGTCGTAGAGGACAAGCTCTTCGCGGATTGTTGCCATAGTCTGCCCCCTTTACTTCTGGGCTTTCTTCCGGGCTTTGATTTCCCGGTCGACGAATTCTGCAATCAAAAGGCGCTCCCGGTATGGGAGCGCCGCGTACTTACTGGGAGGCCACCCGAGATTGACAAAGCAGTAGTAGGCTACCATCGTCTCGGGGTCGCCCCCCTCTAGGAGTTTTTTGCCTCGTCCTCCGGAGAGTCGGCGTCAAAGCCCGAGAGCTCAGAGATGGCCGTCATGAGTGCCGCAAACTCGCCCGCCTGCAGCATCTTGCTCGGGACCTGCATCGGGTCGAGCGTGCCGTAAGCCTCGCAAAGCTGCTTGTCGCGGAAGTCGGGGAACACCGTGCCGGTCACGACCATCCGACGCCCGTACTCGATGGTGTCGAGGTACTCCTGCACGGTGCCGCTCACTTTGCGCTGCCGGCGCGACGCCTTGGTTATCTGCTCGTTTTCCTCCTGAGAGATAGAGCGGATTTTGAACGGCACGGGTTCGCCGTTTTCGTCGACGAAGCGCTTGGAAATTACGATTTCTTTCTCCTCCCGCAGATACGCGGGCTTGAGAAACGCGGAAAGGTTGCTCATGCGATATCCTCCATATTACGAGCCGTAGTTGGTCTCGGTGGTGAACGAGGACAGGGTGCGGGCGTTGGTGTACGAGAACGTGCACTCCTGCTCGAGCATCTCGGTGTCGACGTCGATGATGGAAAGCAGCAGCTCGCCGGTCAGCTTGCAGCCATAGTAGACCATGGTCTGCGTGCCCACCGTGGCCGTCGGGTCGTTGTTGGTGACCTGCAGGTCAAAGTAGGTGATGACGCCCGTCTCCATATAGGTCATCGCCATCTGCGTGAGCAGCGGCGTGCCGTAATAGATGGTCATGGTGCCGGTCTGCTTGACGCCCGTGGTCTTCTGCTGGATGCGGGTCGTGCCGACGACGGGCACGTCCGTGCTCTGGATATCGGCGGACACGTTGATTTTCTTTGCCCTGAACAGCTCCTGGGACTGGCCGTCAATGGTGACGAATGCCTGTCCAAGTTTGCCGTTCAGCGTGTCGCGCTCAAGAAGAAACTGTGGATTAGCCATGCCTGCTCACCTCCTCAGTTGATTTCGATGGTCATATAGATCTTCTCTACCGAGTCAAGGGCCTGTATCGCCACATTGACGACGATAGCGTCGATATCCGTGCCCGGAAGCACCTGCACGTCTTCGGCGGAGAAATTCTGTATGCCCTGGTTGCCCTGGATGTCGAGCAGGTAGCCGACAATTGCTGCCTGGAACAGCGCCCGGCCCTGCTCGTTGTTGTTTACCACGCCGATGAAGTTCTGCGAGAACTGCTTGTAGACGTCGTTGGCGATGGTGTTGCACAGCCGCATGACGCGGTTCTTCCGATACACGTTGGTAATATCGGTCGTGAACGTGGTCAGGCTGTTGATGTCGGTCTCGATGCGCACGATATTGTCGTCCGCATTGAAAACCAGCTGCCCGGCGTTGATGGCGGCTATGTACTGCGCGTTGGTCATGACCGGGGTGCAGGATATAGCTCCGGGATAACTGGCATAGGTAAGGGACTGGTTGTACCTCGCGCCAGCCTCTGCGCCGCCGACCCACCACGTCGCCTGCTGTGCCGTCAGCTGCACACCGCTCGAGAGCGTGACGCCGCTCTCCACGTCGATGACGTAGCGGCTGTCGGGGTTGGTGAGGCCCGAGGCCACGAGCTGGCTGTACTGGCCGTTTTCGTCGGCGATACGCTTGATAAACGCCACCATAGCGTCCTGCACGGTGCTGTCGTCGCCGTCATAGATCATGATGTCGAACTTGTACGGCTCAATCGCGGCGAGGTATGTCGAGTACGCGGCACTCTGCACGGTGCCGTCGAGGCCGCCCGTGAGCGGCACGCCCGTGGTAGCAGTAAGCGCGCCTGTGCCGCTCCACGTAACCCAGTCGTTGGCTACAAGGTCGGATACGCTGGCGCCGGTTTGCTCGTCCACGACGACGCCGTCAACGACGGTCGAGACCGTGAACGTGCCTTCCTCGTCGACCACGTCAGTGACGACGATGGATATGTCATTACCGCGCACGCCGGGATAAAGGGCGGTGGCCGTGAGCACGCCGGTCGTGGCCGTTGCCTGCGCCGAGCTGCTCGCGGTGGGGCGGTAAAGCAGCAGCGTGTTCGGGGCGGCGGTGCGGTTACTGCCTTTGAATATTTCGTTGATAAACTGCGCCTGCGGTGCCGTAATGTCGTAGCCGCAATACGGCGTCATGTCGTCGCCGGCCGCTACGGTCATGACCTGCCCCACGGGCCCCCACGACATGGGCTCGCATATTGTCACAGTGCCGCGGTCTCCGACGGTGATGCCGAGACCCCGGGACGAGGTGAAACGGATGTATACGCCGGGGCGCACCTTGTTTTGCACCCCGCTCCAGTTGCCACCAGCCATTACTTACCACTCCTTTTGTGAAATATTCTCCCGAGCACCCATCCACTTCGCAAATAATCATCCAGTTCCGCAACCAACACCATCTTCTCTTTCGCGCCATTATTGATGCGTTTTCGGCCTTTGGTTGGCGGCTCCTGTTTGCTTCGTAGTTCACTCATAAGCGCGCGGTGCTCAGGAGTTTGATGGTTTTCTTTCATTCTTGCGGCATAGTCAACATTTGCATATTTGGCTTTCATGCGAGAAGACGATGCCATGCGTTCTTCAACGCGCTCATATCTGCGCTTCTGCCCTGCACAAACGTTCTCTTTAGAAATAAGCCCGGTGTCGAAAGCGTGCCGTATGTTTTCTGAGTTGGTACTCCACTCAAGATTCTCGATGCGGTTATCCGTCTTGATGCCGTTCTTGTGGTTCACTTGCGGCTTGTTATCGAAGTTAGGCAAAAACGCAAGTGCCACCAGGCGATGCACAGGAGGAAATCGCTTTATTTGCCCACAATGCAGACAGGCAACCGGATAGCCATATCGGTCTATTTTCTGTTTGAGCTCATGAGGGATTATAGGATTACTGCAACGCCCAACAAGGCTTCTGACTCGCCCATCGTCTGAAACTTCATAGCGGCCTTCCCAGCCGGGGATGTCTGCCCAGCGGCTCATCTTTCTGCTTCCGCCTTTCCAAAAAAAGCGGAGACCGCTTTGTCGGCCTCCGCGAGTGTGTATTTAGGTTTTGTGAGCACGGCGGCGAGAAAGTCCCGCTGGTACTGCGCATAGCGTTTGCTCTTGAGCAGCGCCTCCCGTGCATATTTCTTGCTTTCCTTACGTTTGGCCATTTGTAACGTCCTCCGTATAGTCCATCGTCTGCATCATTACCGGCGTCTCCGGCAGGCTGACCCAGACGCGGACCTCAAACTTATAATGCAGGGCGTCAAGGTCAATGCGGGATTCCTTGTCATACGTCCTCAGCAGGGCTGTGTCGGTGCCGTCCGAATACGGGAGCGTCTCCATGACCACGTTGAGCGTGTCCACTGCCGATTGATAGAGCTGTTGCATGTTGGGCAGGTTGTAGTCTTCGAGGTACGTCAGGTCGAGGCCCACGCGGATTCTCCGCCGCCCATCCTGCTGCAACTCGGGGTAGCTGTAACGCTCCTGCAGGAACATGCACGGCGGGAGCGTCCCCTGCTGGTTTGGTCCGGTGTAAAACGTCACGCCGGGGAAATACGGCGCAAGGTAAGCCGCAAGCGACGCCGCAAGGTTCGCGGTTGCAAACGTCATCCCATCGCCTCCTGTATTTTGCGGTCCAGCTCGGCCAGCACGGTGCGCCGGTACGCCTCTATGCCCTTGTCGGTCATAAATTCGCCGTTGACGTAGGGCGTCTTGGTGCCGACGACGATGCCGACGTCCGCCCCCGGGTCGTACTCCAGCAGCCCAGAACTGGGATTGACGTACAGGCCGGGGACAAAGTGCTTGTCCATGCGGTGGCCGTCATTGACGTAAGAGGCGTACTCGACATTGTTTGCCAGCGTCGTGACGTGCTCATTGCCCCTGCGGGTTGGCTTTGTCTGGCTGTCCGTCGGCCAGTGTGCCTTAAGTTCTCCCGTCGTGGTGTTACTACCTATATATCCGCCTCGCCCGGTCCCAGCTTTGGGGGGCGTCGCGTCTGCCGCGGCCTCCACTGCGCGCAGCGTTGCGTCCTCGGCCACGGCGTCGAGAATGTTGGGTATGTCGGCCTGTATCTTCTTGAGCTGCTGGATACGCTGCTGGAGGCTCACGGTGTAGCTCATGTCGTGCCCCCCTTGACGATCTCCTGCTGCAGCAGCCGTATCTCTTGGTGTGCGAGGCCGGGCATTATTGCGCCAAAGGGCTCGAAATAATAATTCGGGTCGGCTGCAAAAGCGCGGATGTCTGGCGCGGTTCTGCCCAACACAGCCCCGCGGTGGATAATAAGCTGGTCTCCCGGCTGTATGTCCACCGACGGGTCGCACATGAGCCGGTCGGCCTGTTTGATGTAGGCCGCGTCCTGCTGCATGTTGATAGGCTGGTTGTCGCTCTGGTAGATACGGCAAGGCGTCCCCGTGGAGACGGGGACGCGCTGCTGCGTTGTGAGGTTGTTGGTGGTCTGGTTTTGGATGCGGTAGACGTCAACAGTGTCGGTGTACCAGTCCGTGAAGTTCATATCGCATAGCTCCCTCCCATGCCCACGAGTTTGGCGCGGTTGGCGAGCAGCTGGCCGTAAGCCGTAGAGTTGAGGTCTCCCCAGTCCGCGGTGCCCTGCGTTATGGCCGTGGTGTCGTAGGTCACAGAGGCGTCGCCCAGCGTCGCGCTTTTCACGAGGCCCATGAGGGCGCCGGTCGCTGCCGCCTGCTGCGGCGTGGCCGAGCTGTTGGCTAGGGTGCGGAGACTCAGCGTCGCATAATGTGCCACATACAGGCCCACTCCATAGCGCCAAGCCTCCAGCCACTTGTCCGGCTGTATGCTGACATTGGCCATGTTTATGATTTCCTGCAGGATGGTAGCGGGCACGAGGGGCAGGCCCTCCGACGTAAAGAACTGCGGGAAATCAGTCTGAAAGTCTTGAACGGTATAATCCCCGGCAGATTGGCCGATGTTCGCCGCGGCCCCTCGCACGCCGAAAAATTGAGGCGAGCCCCAGTAACCCACTACGCTCGCCTCCCTTTATTCAGCTTTGCTTTTGCGGCTTGTTCGAGCTTCCTTTGGTGCTTCGACTTCGCCGTTCAGTTCCTCTGTGTCGGGCTCCTTGGCTACACTGTCTGCCACGGCGGCGTCATTTTCTGCCGCTTTGCCTTCGGTCTTCTCCTCGGGCTCCTTGGACTTATCCTCCGCCGTTACAGTGATGATGCCTGCGCGAACGTTCTGCGCGAAGTACCGGGTATCGGCCACCCAGGCGGGGACCGGGCCCACATACTCGCGCTTCACCGCGAACGTCTGCGCACCGTCAGCAGAGCGAAAACTAATGCTGCGCTTGGAGTGAATAAACATTAGGTATCACCTCCGATATTGTCCCAGTAGGTGATGGTCTGCGGGTACATGATCTGCACCTCGGAGATGTTGGCCATGTACGCGGTGTCGTAGCACACGTTGGCCACATTCGGGGCGGACATGATGCGAGACAGCGGGACAAGCTCGTCCATCTTGACGAACCGCTCGTCGTTGCAGTAGACGACCATGCGGTCAGTGCCGCCCGCACCCGCGCCCTTGCACCAGGTGGTCGCGCCGATGAACAGGTCGCCGCCCTCGGCATTGGTGATGTTGTGGCGCTTGATGTACTCGTAGATGCTGGAGAATGCCACCTGCGCGCCGTCCTGCACCAGCGTGAACGGGGTGTTCATGATGTACGTGTACTCCTCGTAGGGAAGGAGGATGTGGTTAGGAATAGCGCTGCGGTCGTACTCGGCCTGCGCCCAGGTCGTGGTCAGCGCGGTGTTGACATCCTTGAGTATCTCGTTCGGGCTCTTAGTCGCCCAGTTTCCGTTGCCAGCGGTGCCGTCGGCGACAGTGCTTGCCGTGGCGTCGGGGTTGTTGATGAGGCCGGTGGTGCCGTACTCCTCGAAGCCGACATACACGTTCTGGTCCTGGTGCTTATCGTAGGTGAGGCGCACGCCGTCCTTGAGCAGGTTGTCGAGGCTGCGGCCTATGTAGTTGGCCCTCTGCATGTCCTGGAACATGATGCGCAGAGCCGCGGCGAACACGTGAGCCTTGTATACGCCCTTGTCGACGGAGGCCTGCACGATGGGGAGCCCGTTGGCACCGCCAGCCGCCACAGCGCCAGAACCGGAGCCGCCAGTCATGCCGTAAGCGACAGACATGGCGGAGACGTAGTCCACCCAGCCGCCACCGGTCTGGATGACAATGTCGCGCGGGTAAGTAAAGGACGTCAGCGGCTTGCGAATCATCGGGTCGCGCTTTTCGAGCTCGGAAACGAGGAACGCGCCGCCGGAAGCAATGCCAGCCGCGTCCATGACGGTGGCACCATTCACAGGCGCGCCCGACATGTTAGGGGTGAAGGTACCAGCGTTGTAGGTACCGACATTCTGGAAACTCATCTGTATTACCTCCTATCAGGCGTTGTTGAGCGTGAGGATGCGCATTTCGACGATGCCGTTGGCGTCAGCTGCGCCCGCCCACTGGCAGTTGGTCAGCTGGATGGTGTTAGAGCTGTCCGCCTCGGCCTCGAATCCGCCCACCACAGCGCTGGGGTAACTGCCGTTGGCGGTAATGCGGACGTACACCGCGCCACCGAGCGCCGGGGTGCCGCGCTGGCAAAAGACGTTGACCGCGCCGCGCATGAATACGGAGACCGGCTCACCGACGGCGTACTGGCCCTGGCTCTGGTCGAGGTAGGTAAGCGCGCTCTTGATCTCACAGCCCGCCACGCCAACGAACTGTGCAGCAGTAGCCGCCGCACCCATCGGGATAACGGCGCCGTCGTCATACTTGAGCGGAGTGCCGAAGGGTATCGGGTCCGAGCCGCCGGCGGGGCGGGTGTTGACAATCATGTCCGGCTGACGGGCGTAGCTGCCCGCGAAGCCGTTCGGCATAGACGTGCCGATGGTCTGGGGGTTGAGTCCCATGTTTAAATCGCTCCTTTGCATAAAAATTGACCGCGTCCAAAACTGAACGCGGTCGTGGTTGGTTATTTGGTTTTACTTCGTCTTGTGCGGGTTCATCGCGGCGTAGGCTGCCTCGGACTCCGCACAAATCTGGTCGAAGGTGCTGCGGCTGGTGCTTTTGGCTGCAGCCGCGGCGCTGTCGTAGGCGGCCTGCGCAATGGCGGTCATGGCGTTGTCGCCCTTGACGGCGCCGAGCAGCGCGTCGGTCACGCGGGCGCGGGCGGCCTTGTCCTCAATTGCCGCGACGGCGGGGCGCACACGGCGGAGCAGCTCGACGGCGGCGTCTTTTGTAGCCGCGGGCATTGCGCCGCACTTGGCGTCCTCGGCGCCTATCATCTTCGCCTCGTCGGGGTCCTCGGGTTTGCCGGTCAGCTTTTCGATGATTTCGTCGAGGTCAGTCTCGTCTGACATGTGCTTCTCCTCGCGGCCTTTCATCATGCCCTCCAGGAGCTCGAGGATGCGGTCAATCTTGGTGCCGAGGTCAACGCCTTTCTGCTCCTTGTAGACGACCTCGTCCTTCATCGGCTCATCCTTTGCGGGGGAGGGTTCAGCCTTCTTCTCGGCGGGGTCCGCCTCCGGCGCCTCTTCGGCGGGTGCAGCGTCCAGCGCCGTGGCCGTAATGGTGGCCATGGCCTCCAGCTCCTCCGGGCTCGCTTCCTTCGCCGCCGAACCGAACGCGGCAAGAACGCCCTTCGTGAATTTGCTCATGGTGTTTGTTCTCCCTTCTGCCGCAGTGTTGGCGGCGTCGTGTATTGCAACATCGTGCCCCGCCCTGCCTCTCAGGACGACGGCGACGTGATTGCCCCGTATATTGGTCTGATAGTAGCCCCCCGCTCCGTCCGGCACGAGGTCGCACTGATACCCGCAGGAGATTTCTCTTTTGACGCGGTGTTTAACGTCGCTGGCGAGCTTTGCGTCTGTGATGTATACATCCCCCACCAGATTATCCCCGGCCTGTCTCACGTTCTGGACGTGGCCTCTGGCGTAAGAGGCAAAGTTCTCAGCCTGCACGTTCTCCGGGGGGTGATCGTCAGTGACCGGCTTGCCCTCAAACGACGCGATAGTTTCCTCGGCGAACACATCCTCCGGGCGGCGGTGCACGATCACCGTCTGGCCGGGGTCTCCGTCCTGCATAACCTCGCGGGCCGTGTACTCCTGGTCGCCTGTGCGCGCGATGGGCACGGACCGGCAAATCAGATAGCCCTCCGCCGTCTCTATCTGGTTTGGGGATATCCGCGAGCCGTAGTATGCGATGGCCACTTATTCCACCCCCGTGACGCGCTCCGCGTAGTTGTAGTCTTCGCCCGTAATCTGAGATATGAGCGTGGACACATGCGCAATGTGGTCCGTCTCGTCCGCGAGCAGCTCAAGCAGCACGGGGATATCTCCCGGCGGCGCAACGGCCATCGTCGCGGCGTAGGACCGCGTGGCCTCTATCTCGTCAACGAGGTTTTTTTGCAGCAGTTCAAGGTATGTCATAGTTCTATCTCCATTCCTATTTCTACTGTCTCCATAACGCCTGCATCGTAGGCGATGTGGATTTCCCCGTCTGTGACTGTAACCGAGATTTTGTCCGCGCTCACATGCGACATGGCGGAGACACACTGGCGAACCGTTTCGGCAAAGTTCTCCGGAGTAACGGGTTCAAGCGAAAAGCACCACGTTTCCGGAGACGTCGCTCCATACATCTCTAACAGTTCGGCCGCATATTCAATGTCCGTTTGCTCTCTGAAAGCCGTAAGCTCTGGAATTTCGATATATATGCCGTCGAGGTTAGCCATTTTTTGTTGCCTCCTTGTATTTCTCAACCCATGTCCGGTATTTTTCATCGTCTGCAAGTTTATGCTTTTGAAAGGTCGCGAAGGTCTTCGGCGTCGCCTCGGGGATGGCCACGCGGTAGTCCTCCCATTGGCGATAGTCTCGCAACCATTTTGCGCGGCCCGCTTCTTTTTTGCGGTACGCCTCTATCTGTTTTTGGCTGCGCGGGTCGACGCTGTACGGGTTGCGCGCCGGATTGGAAAAATCCTTTATGCGCTGTATCTCGTCCGCCGAGCGTCCCGCGGCTGTCCACGGGATTAATGAATGCAAGCAGTTTGGGTGGATATTGAGCCATGTATTGGCCAGCGTCCGCGGCCCAGCCGGGTCCATGATGCCGAATGCGTCGGCGAGCGGCGGGAATTCGGGGTCGGTGCCGCTTGCGCTGTATACGCGGCCCTCGTAAGGCGCGCACAGCTTGCAGGTGGTGTTATGGCTGCTGATCTGATAGAGGTCCTGCTCCGGGTCGCGCGTGAGTACGGACAACACCTCAGCCTGACGCGACGTTGTGCGCAGCACCATGCTGCCGTAGGTGTGCAGGCTCCAGCGCCGTCCTGCCTTGTCGACAAACGCGGTCACGCCCTCGCGGCGGAGTGCCTCGATAAACTGACGGGTCATCTTGAACGCGCCTTGCCCCGTCGCCTCCATGCTGGCTACCTGCTCAAGGCCCACTCGCCGAAATATGTCCGGCGTCGTGCGCCCTATGAGCATAGCCTCGAGCGACGCGCCCACGGTGGCGGTGGCCTCTGTGATTTCCCCCATGAGGTTCATCGTGAGGCGCTGAACTATGTCCGTCTGTGCCGCGGTGAGCGTTCCGGCATTTTCATATCCCGCCGTGTGCTTTTTTACCGTCTCGTATAGTTTCCGCGCCTCCGGGTGCTGGACGTAGAATTGGCGCTCTATCATCTGCGGCACGTACTCCCAGGACTCATTTTCAAGGCTGCGAAGTATCGCCTGCACACGGGCAAGCGCGGCCTCGGCGTGGTAATCTACAAGGCCGCCCTCTCGCAGCCGCGCTATCTCGTTTATAATGTCGGTCTCGGCCTTGAGGAATATCGCTATAAGGCGCTCAAGCTCATCCGACATGTGTGGGCGGCTGATAGTCGCCACTGCTTATCACTCCCCAAAGCCCAGCCCGGCGAGCGGGTCACGCAGTGCAGTTACGTCCTGATACGTTTTCCCGGCGTTGGCGGCGATCTCCTCGTCGGTGAGGCTGCCGAACATACCGGTTTCGTCCGCAAGGCGCTTGAGCTCCTTTTGCGCCGTGTCCGCGCCCATGAGCCCGGCCTGGAACACGGAAATAACCGCCTCGGCCTTGGCCTTGGTGATCTCCGCCGTCTCTTTTGCCGTGGGCGTCCAAAGCGGAGGGAATGTTATCTCGATGTTCTCCGGCACAGCACCCCATGTGGACATCGCCAGGACGGGGAGCAGCTTCTCGAGTGCGGGCCGGAGCTTGGATTCGCGTAGCGTGTCGACGTAGTCATAGTAGTTTTGCAGGTCGCTTTGCCCCGTGGAATTGAGCCCCGCCGGGGAGCGCCCGAACAGCTTGGTCATGGGGTAGTGCGACGCCCCGCAGAGGTTCAGGCACATGCTCTCGTACACCTCCTGCAATCCGGTGAAGGTGTACTGCGTGTTGTGCAGCTGGTCGCCCTTGTTGACAAGCTGGAAGCCGAAGTTGCTCATTACAACGCTCTGCGCCTGCATCACGTTCCAAAATCTGCGCTGCATTTGCGTGGAGCCGAGCGAAAACAACTGGTCGAGGTTCTGCACTTCCATTGTGTTGATGTTGGCACGGAACGTTAACGCAGCCATGTTGGCGCTTACGTTGTCGTGCGCGACGACGTCCTTGTATAGCGCCTCGACCTCGCTCTCTCCCCAGTACAGCTCTGCCACGCGCTCAAGATACGGGAGGTCGCGCCCCGTGAAGCGCACAAGGCGCGAGTGGTGGACGCGGGCCACGGTGTGCCCGGTCGCGTCCGTAATGGAGTAATACTTCGGCAAGGGCTCTCCACCCTCGAAGGTCAACTCCACATCGGGGACCACGCCCTGCCAGCGGTCGAGGATATACAGCCCCTCAAACGAGCCGGGGTATATCATGTCGAGGTCGAGCGGCTTCTCGAGATCGTCCTGCCCCTTGACCATGATAAGGGCCGCCGCGCCGCCGTAGAGTCTGCCCCAGCGCAGCCCCTCGGCAAGTCGCGCGCGCACCTGCGTCCGGCGTTCGGTCTCGGCCAGCTCGCTCAGTTGCTCGGGGCTGACGCCCTTAAGCTTGTACCACTCGCGCAGCATATCGTCCACCACAAGCCCGACGACGTTCTGCACGACCCAGTTATCGCGGTAGAGGCTGTTGAGCAGCGCATAGTTATCCGTCATGCGGGTGAGCGGGTACTGCGTCGCCTCGAGCGGAGACTGCGAGCCATAGCCCAGGTGGAACAAAGGGTTCGAGAATGCGTCCGCGAGCGTCACCGGCTGAGCGTTGTCGTTGATTTTGGTTTGTGTGCCGCGGGGAGCGGCTTTGTTGCGTCGGGACATATTACTCAAACCTCCAGTCCGGGAGACTGTTCACAAAATATCGCAAAGCATCGGGCGCGTGGTCCAGCTGTTTAACGGGCTTCTCCTCGCCTCTGGCGGCGGCTTTGTCGTCCCAGCGGTATGAGCCAAGCTCATCCATAAGCCCCGTACACGTGTCATGCACGAGCAGCTGGCCGCGGTGAAACAACGCGCCGACGCGCCGGATGCCATCCAGCACTGTGTTGTCGGCCTCGACGACATACACGCCGCGGCGGCGCAAAGCAGCAATAAACGACGCGGCAGACGGGTCAACGTACACGGTGCACCAGCTCGAGCCCATGAACGCCATGAAATCGTCGGCGTACTCCTCATCGGTCTTTTGCCGGTGCTCGGCGCGGCTGTCCCAGCGGTACTCCCGGTCGACGCGGATGACCTCGCCGTCGTCATAGATATCCAGAAACACGCAGGGGTTGGTCGTGCCGTAGTCGCAAGCTATGTACCGGGTCGAGCGGTCGGCCATGTCAATGGGCGGCTCGCTGTAGACGTTGCGCGTGTGGTCGAACATGTCGTAGACAATGCCCTCCGCCATGACCCACAGCCCGAGGACGTACCGCTGATAGAACACGCCCGAGTACATCGTGCGGTAGCGCTCTCGCGTGGCGTCGTCCAGGCTCGGGTTGTCATCCATGGTGAAGTGCAGGTGCAGCGCGTTGCGTTCGGGCGCCTTGAGCAGCCACTCCTTGCGGAACCAGTGCTCCGGGTTTTCCGGGTTGCAGTTAAACCAGAATTTTGCGCCCGAGACCGAGCATCGCGCGAGGGCCTGTTCCACAAACGAGCGCGGCATGAGCGCCACCTCATCGAGCATGACGCCTGCGAGGGTAATGCCCTGGATGAGAGAGTAGCTGCTCTCGTCCTTGCCGCCAAATAAATAAAAGCGGTTTTCACGTCCGCCCCTGCGGGCAATGATAACGTGATCGCCGCGGTTGTATCTGACATCGAAGTTGCGTCGAAGATACGCAATGCTGAGCAGCGGGGTCACGATGTTGCGCTCGACCGCGCCGACGCTCTTGCCGCAGTACGCAAAGGAGCACCCGTTGAAGTTGCCCATCGCCCACAAGAAAAACGCCAGCGACATTATGGACGTCTTGCCGCTTCGCACGGAGCCGTCGCAGATGAGCGCGTCGTACTTGGTATACGGAAAGCGCATGATCTCCCGCTGTTTTTCAGAGAGTCCCACGCTCTGCCTCCTCTTTGAGCGCCAGCGTTATGGGGTCGTCCTCCTGCGCTGCGGCCTGCATAGACCCCGCCTGCTCTGGCAACAAGTCAAACAGCAGCTTGGCCGCTTTGGCATCGCCGCGCATGGCTTTCATAGCGAGCCCGGCCACAATGGCCATCTGATTGTCGGCGTCTTCCGTCTCTACTCCGGCCTTGGACAGTTTGGTAAGTTGCCGCTTGTCGGTGACCGGCAGGGAGAGGTACAGCTCCGCCGCTTCTCTCAGGTCGCGCTTGCGCCGGCGTGACACACCGGACGCACGTCCGCCAGCCGCCCCGTTTTTCGCGGCTGCTTCGCGGCTTTGGTCGCTGGTAAAGCAATGAGGTATAATGTTCTGTTCATTCGGCATGTCACCACCTCTCTTGCGAGTTTTGAGCATAAAAAAGCCCGGCCAGTGCGGCAACACTGAACCGGGCACAAGGAGGGTCTCCGTTATATCTCTAGCTTAAATATAATGCGGTCTTTCTCAAAAAACAATGCCCCCAAATTGCCCTTACGACTCCGTAGCGCCGTACATGGCAATCGTCAAACGTTTGAGCGCTTTGTCGGCTCGCTTGTACACGCTGCGCTCGTCCTCTAGGTGCAGCTCCTCGCGCAAACGACCAACGGCCCCGCGCTGGCGGTTTATGTACATGAGTTCAAGCACCAGGCGCTCTTCCTCGCTCAGCCGCGCAAGCGCGGCCTCGACGAAGGCGACGGACTTCTTTGCCCGGTACAGCATAGCCTCTATCTCTTGCCGCCGAACAATGTTTGAGAGCGCGCGGTCCTCCTGCGTCGTCCCGCCTCCCTGTACCGGAGTAACGTCCGTATTTGCGGCCTTGATTGACGTGTACTCCGATTCCAGCCGTTTGAGCTCAAGCGGGAGTGTCGCCACGGCATTGAGCTGGGCCGAGTAATCGCGGAGCTTGTCCTTCGCTTTGTACTTCCAGTCTTCCATGTGTTATTTCTCCTCCGTATTTTCGGTTTTGCTCTCAAATCGCATTCCGTTCTCAATCGCCTCAATACAGAGTGTAAGCAGCGCCTCGCGCTTGCGGTTGTATTCCGCGAGGTTCTTGCCGTTGTAGGGTCTCGCGCCGAGTTCTCGCGTCTCGCGCACGAGCTTGACGGCTTTCTTGTTAATCGTTTTGGGGGTCATAACGTTAATCGGGCCTCATGGACGCCTGTTGGCACATTTCCCAGGCTTCCTCCACCCATGCGGGGTCTGGCTCACATCCCGCAGCCCAACTCGCCGAGATCGCACTCAGCAGTGCGTGGTATCTTTCCTCCGCCGCCAAATACCGCGGCTTAACGCCGAGCGGCGGGCGCTCAATGTTTTCGCTCATTCTCTGCCTCCTATAATATTGTCGAGCGCTATTCTTTCTCCCACTTTCATCGACGGGATGCACGGGATTTGGAGATAGGCCGCGCCAAAATCTAATTTGCTGTAAAGTTCTGACCGATTTTCTGCTATTCTTTCAATGTAATCCATAGCTGGAGCAAGTAGCTTTACTGCTTTTGCAATCTCAACGTCCTGCTCCGTCCAGCGCGGGCATCGCTTTATAAGCTCGGGGTGGTTGATTATTTCGCTAAGTGATGTATCTACTGCAAAATACCGTCCGTCAACGAGAACACCTTCATTGTCTACAAAATAAGGATTGTAATAGTGGCCTTGGATATTAAATTTTTCTTCCACCTCGACACCAAGCACCTCGGCCAGCCTCGGCTTTTTGTTCTCGCTCATTGGCAAATCCTCCTGTTTATAAACTCTTGCACCACAATGTGAGCAATATGGCTCATACCTCCACACGCCGTCGACTATCTGGTAGTGCGCATCGGCTCCGCAGTTGCTACACTCCATTGTGTGCAGAGCATCTTCCCGCTTGCGCCACACCGCGACGGGGCGCTTTTCGTCCTTGCTCATTTGCAATCCTCCAATTTCTCAATCAATCGGTCAAGGTAAAACCGTGCTTTCTTTGCATCCTCAAACGCGTTGTTTTTCAGCGGCAATCTCCAAACATACTTGACAACTTGCCAAGCCAACCCGGCCTGTATCGTGTCTTTATATCCTGACACCATAGATTCTAGCGCGTCGATGCACTCTACCTTTCCTGCGGTGTAATGTGCAGGATGATTTACCATGTCGTTTGTATTTGCGTTCACACATCTTCCTCCAGACTTCCAACGTTTTTCTTTCTTATTTCTTGCCAGTTTATTTTCTTGCCGCACATTGGACAAAATGTAAAATGTGTTAGGTTTGTGCTTTTGCGTCGGTCAGCATAATCATAAATAGTCCATTCTGGTCTAACATACTCAGGCATATACTTTTTTGCTACTCGATTAATTTCTTTGCGTTCTTTTATATGGTTTTCGAGTATTGATAGGGTGCATAAATCGACGTAGTCGGTTTGGTATAGCAGCCCAATAATACACTCATGCTCAGTGTTCATGTGTCCTCCTCGTCCCACTCCTCGTCCCACTCCTCCCAAAACGGGCAAATATTGTTTTCTCCTGTTTGGCATATCGCTACTTCATCGTTGGTGCAGACGCCGTTGTCGTCCCACCAGTTGCACGTACCGCACGTTTTAACCATCTTGTTCCCTCGCTTTCAGCGCTGTGGGCAGATGCCCAGGGCACGACGGGCAACCGTTTTCTCCCCACACTTCATCTACCCAGCCAGCCTTTTTGAACTTGGTGCAATAATCTTTAGGCTTACGTATAACGGCATAACCATCTTCTACCCAATCAGGACAACAGCAGAATTTGTCCATCTGGTAATACTCGCAGAACCCGCAAGCGCCAATGTGAACTGCATCCTCGCGGTCAGCCTCTACCAGCTCGCGCAGCCGGTCGAGGCCGTAGTCGTCGCCGAGAATGTCCTCTATAGCGGCGAGGCGGTCAATTATTAACTGTACCCTATCGCAAACTGGGTCTGCAAACGGGCAGCAATCGGATACACATGTCTCATCTTCACATATTGCTTGATTGCCATCATACCACATTGTCAGTCGCTTCATGGTCAGTCCTCCTTAATCCCGCGCCACACGGGGCTACAATCTGTTCCTTTTTCTCGGTTGCAATCCAGCCGGACGTAGGGCTCCTTATGTACCTCTACGGCATGAGCGCAAATCCTGCAGCCCTCGCCGCTAAACCACATCAAAGCCTCCATGTCAGCAATCGCCGCATTCCTCTCCGCCGTCACGCGGGCGAGGTCGGCGCGGAGGGTTTCAATGGCAGTGGCGGCTTCGTCATACAGCCCGGAGTGAGGCCCTAACGCGCTTCCGTTGCCTAATCCCCTCCGCCTCAGATGCTCAATCAGTTCGCCGTAGTCCATCAGGTGTCCTCCTCTCCCTCCGGCGGGCGGCGGTATATCGCCTCAATATTTGCCCATATTTCGTCGTAGCTCCCTGCGCCTCCCATGCTGTCCAATAAGTACACCTCATCGTGCTGTTTATCCGCTGACACTAGCGCCCAGAACTGCGGCTTATCACATGAATTGTCCGGCCTGAACACTACATACACCGGCTGCCCATCCATCTTCAGCAGCGCGTCCAGCGTCAGCGGCTCGTTCGGCGGGGTGAGGGTAGGCACATGTTGGATGTCGTAGAGCACTTGCTCCAACAAATTGAGCGCCACTTTGTCTTGCCTGACAATATCTGTATCAAGCAGCTTTTCAATTCTATACAGTTCGTTGCCATCAATCGGTCGTACTGCCATCTTTCAGCGCCTCCATCCTCTCCATCACCATCTCCACGGCCTCGTCCGTCATGGGAGCGCCGCACCAGGCGCAGAACGGTGTTTCAACATCCGGTGTCCGCCCACAGCGAGTGCAGCGGCACTGTACGTCTCCTGCTCCGAGCGGCGGGAGGTAGTGTTTCCATTCTCCTCTCCACACCTTCTCCACCTGCTCCCGGCTGACGGGGCGGAGGGCGGAAAACGCCATATCTACTGCGTCACAATCTTTTTTGCTCCCTGTAAAGCACGCAACTGTATACCTTATGCCTTCATATCGTTCAATCGCTTCTTCCCGCGTCATGGCTGGACCTTCCTTCCCGTACCAAGTTTAAATTCTTCGTACAGCGCCCTTGAAACATCTTCATAAAAATATCCATTTGTTTTCGAGAGCGCAAAATAAATTTCTTCAATCGCAAATTTATTCTGTTCTGCATTTTTCAACAAAGATCTAAGTGCAATATTAAGGTGGTCACATTCTGGATAAGCCCATTTTTTATACTTTTTGAAGATATTCTTCATCCCATCCCCTCCAGCATCTCCATCTCCTCCGCGCTCAGAATCGGTGCGCGGGTGTTCCAGTATTCTATCGCTTTCTCTTTCGTCTGACAGGCGCACCCATACGCCCCACAATAGTGTTTTTTGCAACTCCCTGCATAGACAGGCTTGCCGCCCGTGTGAAGTTTCTGCACTTCTGCGTCGCATCCACATCTCCAGCACGGCAACAGCACCCCTTGCTCCGTCAGCCTCGCCGCTGCTTCGTGGTCTCCCAGCATCGCGCGTTGTATGTCAGTCATGTTGTGCCTCCTTCCAACCGCTGTTCTTGTCCATCTCAACTATCTGCTCATACACCCAACCTATATACTTCCGGCAAACGCCGCTCAAATCAACCATCGCAGCCCAGCCCCATTGCCCGCGCAACCGGGCAACGCTCTTGTTGCACTCGTCGTGGTATGGGCAATCAAGGCTTGTACAGTAGCTCCGCATCATTACACCTCAATCCCGCGCTCTGCGCATTGCCAGCATTTCGCCATATATCCCGCACTCGCTTAGCGGCACTTCGCGGACAACCTTTGCTTTGCGGGCGCGTACCTTGCCATCTGTATTCATCGGCACAACAACATCTTCGCGCAGTGCAGTCATTTCAAGTATTGCAAGGTCGTCCCACACTCGGCCATAATTAAGGCACCAGTGAAGCGGGGCCATATTTATTCCAGCACCGCACTTTTCATGCGCATCATCATCAAAGCCATTATCCGGCACAGCAATTTCGCCTATTCTGTATTTAAATTCATCGTCGTAGTCAGAAAAATATTGTTCGTTATGCTTATGTACGGCTTTATAAAGTGTTATTTCGCCGTCGCCCTTTATGCCATAATGAGATATAAACTCTTCAAGGGTTTGCGGCAAATAAACAACTCTTGCGTTCCCGAAAACCGATGCGCGACCGCTACGGCAAACGTCTACTATCTGTGCGTTGCCCCACAGTTCGGCGCTGGCGTTGTCCCACAGCTCGGCCCTGGCGTTGTCATAAGACGTTTTCAATACAGCCGGGTCAAGCCGCGTGCCAAACTTTATTATTATCCTACCGTAATAATCCATCGGCACATTATCAAGCTCTTCCTGAGTTTTTACAATAATTTTGTTCATTTCCTCTGCCTCCTTAAATTTCAATCCCGCGCTCTGTGCGCAGTGTATGTCTCAAATCTGCAAGGCTTACATACCCCTGCACTACGCTCTCGCTGAGATAGTTCACCTCGTCCCAAAACTGCCTCAATTCTGCATCCGTGGCTCCATGCTTATCGCACAGCACCGAAAAGAAAATAGTCATCGCGTAGCTTATAGCCTCGGCCTGCGCCTCTTGCTTTGCCCGCTCTACATCTGCCATAGTTGCCGGGCGGCGGCGGGGGTTTGTTTTGCGGGTCATTTGCAGATGCCTCCCCATTGCTCCGCCATAGCTTTTGCAATGCCGGGGAAAGTTTTGCTTCTCAGCTTTGCCCTGTCCTGTGAAGGCGGCAAATAATGAAGTCGTTCCTGCCGGTTCTTCGGCAGCGTTGCCATGTAGTCGCTCACGTCGTTTGTGGGCTGTAACGGCGGCAGTCCCTTGAGCCACAGGCAGGTTGCCTTTTTCTCTGGGTGGCCGAACATCCAGGGCTGGATAATCTGGTCGGGCTTCCTCCACACGCTGGATATGATGCCCACAGGGTTCTCTATCGCCATGCGGCTGCATTTGCAATCGGCAAAAGCCATAAAGAAATCTATAGCCTTTTGCTGCCTGCCATCACGCCGCTTTTCCTCAAACCACCTGGCTCCGCTTACGGCCAGGTCTGTGCACGGCGGGTGAGCAATAATTAAGTCCCACGTCTCTTTAAGTAAAGGCAACACATCGCCCTGTATATGCCACTCAGGATGTCCCCCGGAACACGGCTGTATGTCGCAACTGTAAGCCTCATGCCCGAGCGCACGGAAAGCCTTGCACACTTCTTGAGATTCTTCGCAAGCTACAAGCACTCTCATATTTCATCCTCCGGCACATACTCCACACCGCCGATATACTCCGTGCGGTATACATTCACTACGCCATTGCCGCTAAAATACAGGTACTCACTCGGCAGTGTCCGGCCCACGTCTATGTAACCCATCTTCTCCAACTCCCAGCGGGCCAGCGTTTCGCGGGCGAGGTCGTACCATTCCTCGGGGACTTCGCGTTCGGTTAGGAGTCCGTGAAAAGCGTCTGAGTGCATTACCTCGTCAAGCGCCATCCCCCATGCGTCGGCTCTGTTGCAAGCACACCATATCGGCGCCGTGCGCTGTGCATAGTCGCTCCCGCTATACTCTCCCCACGCAAGAAGCGCGGCCTCTGCAACCAGCTCGTCAGGAATTGCCTCCATTGCCGTGTTTAACACGTCCTCTTGGCTCGGGTAGGTGTTCGGCGTGTCAGCGGACGTCTCGGGCGGCACGGGCGCTATGAGCAGCCCAGACGCGGCGTGTGCGGGGGCTTGCGGTATGATAAGCTCGGGCGGCTCGTTGACCGCGAACGCGCGGTTCGTCACAAGCGCCGCGAGGATCAGCAGCAGCACTACCGCCACGATGCCGATCACGACGTCGCGGGGCTTAACCTTGCGCCGCGACGTGACATCTGCTTTTCGTATATTTGCTCTCATGCTCTCATGTCCTTTCCGTTCTCGCCCTCCGGCAGCATCGCCATCCCCTGCGCGATATCGCTTATCATCTGCCGCAGTTCCGCCGGAAGGGCCGCTTGTTCACGCTCCCGGACTTGCTGCTTGTCCCATATCTTGCGAAAGTTCGAGGCGATGACAGAGCCAAATATGTCCTCGTCCACCATGCCCCACTCTCTGAGCTGGTTTGCCGAACCGACGGCCCGCTGCACAGCCGGGGGCAGCTTTTCAAACTCCTTGGATGGATTCTGCATATCGCACCGGGAAACGGCCCGGCTCACCAGCACCCAGGCCTCCTGCGCGGTCATCTCGTCCGGGTGCGTAATTTTGTAAATTTTCGCCTTTACTGCGCCTATTGTCGGGGCAAACTCCCGCTCAGGCTCGTCGAGGATGATCATCTTGACCGCCGCCTCCACGACCTCGCGGGGCTCGTCAAACATTCCAGCCCACAGAGTCACAGTCGCCTTCGCGTCCTGCACTGACATGCCGCGATATGAGCCCGGATATGCCGTCTTGAGCACGGCCAGCACCAGCGCCGCGTCATCCTTGGTCATAGGTCGCCCTCCTGTATCATCTGCGCAAAGATGTTGCCGCCACCCGCTTGCTTGCCTGCCTTGCGCTGTGCCTTTGCAAGCTCGTCCGCCTCCACCTTGGCCAGCGTGTCCAAGCCCTCCCGGGAGTACCGCTGAAGAATGGCCTGTATGTAGCTCCACGTGAGCTTTCGCTGATTAACCGCCTCGTCTATCGCGTGGGTCACCACGTCCGGCCCCAACTCGTCGGTGTAGGCAATGAGCAGCTGCGCCACTGTGCTCGGCGGCGTTGGAGTGATGCAATCCTGATAATGCGACAGCACAGCACCCAGCGCCGCCTCGCGCGCGTTAGCTGCGTAAGCAGCCTCTTCTTTGCCTTTGCCTTTTCCTTCTCCTTTGCCTTTTCCTTGGCTTTCTGGGCTTTCAGAAAAAGCCGTAGCTTTTTCGGCTTTTGGTGGACGTCCTCCAAGGCGCCCCTTCTCTGCATTCTTGCGGCATTTCTCCTCGTACTTTTCGCGGTCTCTATCGATTTGAGCCTTGACCATCGGGAATATATAACGCTCGTTCCCGCCGAGCTGTGGGGCTGCGCCCGTGATGCTGTATTCCAGCATCGCCGTGAGCAGCCGCCCCCTCTCGGCGTCACCGAGGGCTTGTATCGCATCCAGGTAGGAGTGATACAGGCAAACATAGTCCCTCGCCATAACTCAAAACGGCATCTCGCCGTCTTCGCCGCCGATGTCTGCCATCTTGCCGCTCGGCTCGGGGCTGTGCGCAATATCGCCGCGAGGCTTCGCCTCAACGAAATAAGCGCGATCTACAACGACCTCGGTGGCGCTGCGATTACTGCCGTCGCTATCCACCCAGTTGCGAGTCTGTATGCGCCCATTGACGACCATCCGCTCGCCCTTGCGGTAATAGCGACTCACCATCTCGGCGGTCCTGTCCCATGCAACGCATGCGATGAAGTCCACCGCGTTGTCGCCCTTGTAATCTCGGTCGACCGCCAATTTGAAAGACGTGACCGGCTTATTGGTCGATGTATATTTGAGCTCCGGGTCGCGCGTGAGGCGGCCCATGAGCGCCACTTGATTAAGCATGTTGCCCTCCTATATGTAGCTTTTACCAAACACCTCCACGAACTTGTCGTGCCCGTAGAGGTGCTCGAACTTTCGCTGGCACGCTTGCTTTAGCTGCATGTCCAGTGCGTGGTTGCTGTGTACTCCGTAGCTTGCGAGATTGTGCCAGTCACCGCGGAGCCACACCCAGCAGCCCCACTCCTCGCTTGCCTTGCGGCGGGAGCCTGCGTAAATATGATGACGGTGCAGGCCCTGCGTTGAGCCGGTGAAGTAGCAGACGCGGCCGGCTTGCAGTATGCTGTCAGCCACGTCCCCACCTCCTGCGCGCCCATTGTCTGCGCTCCTCGATAAGCACGGGGCACGTGTAATAATGCGGCAGCCTGCCGTATTTGGGACGGACGTGCGGGTCCCCCTTGTACAGTTCCCCGTTGACGAGCACCCGCTTACTCACGAGCCGATACCGCCCGGACTTTGCCGGGAGGAACAAGACGGGCACCTCATCGCACGGGCACCACTCATCGGTATCAAGGTGCACCCACTTGAGGGGCGCACGGCATAGCGGGCAGCTGTTCCACGGCTGGCGCCGCCTGTGCGTCGGCCAGCAGCGCTCCCGTGTCTGGTATGTCATCATCTTCTCTCGCCTCCCGGAATTCAGGGTCAAGTACATAATAGGGCTTGACCGCGTACAGCTTTTTGGTCGCGCGGCAGTAGTCACAAACGCCGCACCGTTTCGGCTTGACGCGCCCCTCTTTGACGCGCTGGAACAAGGGCAGCCGCTCTTTGATTTCCTCCAGCTCCAGGTCCCAGGCTTGGCGGTGGTTGAGCATAAACACATCTTTGTCCGGCGGGTCCTGCTTGGATATTGCTACTATCAAAAAATTCGGGTCCGTGGCCGCGTGGGCGTTCTGCTTCTCGATCTCCGCATATACCGCCGCGCGCATCATGTAGCCGTTGGCACGAATGAAGCTGACCTTCTCACGGTACTCACTGCTCCAGCGCAGCTCTGATATACTCGCGCACGTCTTCCAGTCGATGATGAGGCGCCCGGCGGCGACGTATTTGTCAAGCCTCACGCGCCAAGGGACGCCAAACAGCTCGCCGGTCATGATGACCTCGTTTTCGCCCGGCATGTCGATGAGAGAACGGATTAGCTCGTCGTTCTGTGCCACGGCTATCATCTCGTCCGCCTTTGCGAAGGGAGCGCGCACGCCCACGGCGACGGTCCCCTCTGCCTTGGTGGTCTTGGTCTTGAAGATCTCCTCGAAGTGTTCCCGCCTGTATTGCTCGTGCGCGGCCTCGCCCTCCAAATAGGTGTGGAAGTAGTTGCCCACGAGCAGCGCCTCGGTCGGCTTATCTTCCCAGCGGCCCTGTATCTTTGCCATGGCCTTGGCTTCACACTCACAAAACGCCTGATACTGAGAGCACGAAAAATACTCCTGGTCGGCCTCGGGGCTGTAGTAGTTGTCACGAGTCAGCAGCATTGCGGCCTCCTGTCAGCTCGCGGTTGAGCGCCTCGAGCGCGTTTTCTTCCTCCTCGCTCGGCAGGTCCTCGGGCGTGGGGGCGGAAAGGTCGAACGCATCCTGCGCCTTGACAAAGCCGTCTTTGATGGCCGCGTACAGGTGCCGGAGTTTGACAATGTCATTAGGGTCGAGCTTATCAATGGGGCGGCTGAGCTTCGCGGCGATGTTGTCGGGGCTTACGCCAAACTCGGCGAACGCTGTCACGACGGCCTCCCGTACTTCTTCGATGGGTTTACCGTTCGCGACCGAGTTGCGCAGCGTCTCGTTGCACGCATCAAGCGCGGCCTCGACGTACCATCCCGGCATTACTGCCAACAGGCAGGAGCGCTTGCGGCGGGCGGCTTTGTTCGCCACCATCTCGTATATGTCGCGCTCGTCGGTGAGCTTATAGGAGCCTCTTTTTGTCGTGCGAACATGCTGCACGGTGAAGGTTTTCTCATCGCTGACGTTGTTTTCGAGGTCCCAGGCATAGGCCTTGACGACGGTGTGGTCGCTATGTGTGTCTATCTCGGCGACGCCGCTGTCGATGTTGCCCCAATGCCGGGCCAGCACCTCGACGAGCCGGATGCTCGGGCCGGTAACGACACTGTCGCCCTTCGGGTATTCATACTGCGCGGCCTCGGCCAGCTTCGGACGCTTGCACTCCATGAGCACGTTCTGGAGGCTCTGCTCAGGGTCTCGCGGGAACTGGCGGGCGAGGAACATTTTGCCTTTGATTTCCGAGAGTTGCTTGCTCTCCTGATATTCGCCGACCTGTGAGGTCTGGCGCGTCATGATCTCATTCATGTGTTATTCTCCTTATCTTCCAGCGATGTCGTGGAAGTCCACGCCCTCCGCTCTGTCGTTGATGTATGCGAGCTCGTCCTTGCTCAGGCTCCGCAGCGCCGCGACGAAAAATATCCAGGCTTTCTCCCGGCACCGCGGGCACAGCCCGTTGACCAGCTTGTCCGCAGGAACGTCGGCAAAACACTCGCTGCACCTGTCCGTCTCCGGCGGCTCTCGGTCGTACTCGATTCCCGGCAGCTCAAACCGCCGCATAGCATCAAGCCTGGACATTGACAACCGCCTCCTTGCTCGTTATACTTGTAACGGGGTATTTTCCTTTGCCGTCGTGGACTGTTGCGGAGTTCGCGGCGGCTTTCTTTTTTGCCTCTGCGATGTACTGCGTCAGCGCATAGACAAGCGCGTCGTTGACGGTCGCGTGCCCCATTGCCGCCCTCGCCGCGTTAAACGCGCGCGCCTGGGATTCCGTGACCCTCGCCTGTATGCGGACAGGGCAGCGGCGTCTCTCCTGTTTCGGCCTTGCGTAGCCCGTCACTGCGGCGACGGTCTTGTTTGCGCTCGGGGTGAACGTTACGCCCGTTTCCGACGGACGCATGGCCAGACTGACCGCTACTTTCGATATTGCCGGAAACGCGGGTTTCATTCGGCGGGCGAGTTCTGCTCCCGATATGTTCGCAGCCTTTATGGCTTCACTTTGCCAGCCCATTTCAATGACCTCCTTTTTTCCCTGCTCTCCCGCCTGCTCTCCCGCACCGTGCAGCCCTTCCCGCTCGGGCACGGGCGCTTTTTGCCGGTGTTGAGTATGTACAGGCAAGCGTGCGTGTTCATCAGCTTGTTGGATACCCAGTGGTGCCTGCACCCGATGCAGCTCGTATCAACCATCACCGCCCTCCATGAATCGGAGGAAGGGCAGCCGCGGTATCTGCGTCCTGTGCGGCGACGGGCATATTACCGGGAACCCGAGCGCCGCGGGGTTCGTACGGGCCGTTATACGGATGCTCTGTGGATTGATGCCGAGCACCCGCCCGGCCTGCTCCGGCGTGATGCAGGGCGTGTCCATCGCGCGAATGTCGTCAAGCGTCATTTGTTGCCTCCTCATCGCCGCCAATAAGCAGTTCCAGGTCAACGTGGAGAGCCTGGGCGATGAGCCCTACTGTGACTGGCTTTACTTCTCCTCCGCGCGCTATCTTCTTGATCGCGTAATACGATACGTATTCCTGCAGGTCCTTCATGGTCATGCAGTTACGAGCGAGCGCAAGGTCTAGGCGCTTCTTATTAACTTTCATGTCTTGCCCTCCTTATAGCGGCCCGTGATGTCGTGCACAGCGTCGAGAAATTCCTCGCGTGCCCACTGCGGCAGCAGCTCGTCGCGGCTTATCGCCCGCAGGTCGATCGCGCAGCGGAGCAGTTCGTGCCAGTCCTCAACGGTGATGGTCTCATCCTCACGCGCCCGGGCCAGCAGTTGCCGCGCCGCCTCCGGGCACCGCGTGAGCGTATCCTTGTAGTTGTCGAGTCTTGTCATGGGGGTATTCTCCTTTCGGTTGAGTAGCACCGCAAAATTACTCCGTGGCCTCAGCGCTCTGCATGATCTTTTCCAACTGCGCCTTGGCGCTTTCGGTTAGGCCCTGCGTGACAGCAGTCAGACCGTCGATGTCTCCCTTGAGAGTCGCAACGATTTCGATCTGATTCGGGTTTTCGTCGTCTATCTTGAAGGATATATTGAGCTCCATGTTTTCACCTCCTTCGTCTTTCAATATTGCCTCATCTCTAAGCGCATGGTAAAATTGCTCAAAGAGAGGTGAGTTGTATGAGTTGGTTTACAGATTGGAAAAGCACACGTCATATCAAACTTGGTGATGACGTCAGCTCCGAAGAATTTAATGTGCTGTACCGTTCTGTCAGGCGCTCTAACTCAGCCCGCCGTGTGTTGAGTATCGTGTGGCGAGTCCTGATTGATGCTTGTGCCATTGTCGCTGCCGTTTTCAGCGTTCTCGCATATCTCAAGTAAGCGGTCGAGCTTTTGTTCCAGCTGGTCGAAGCGTATCAGTATCAGGTCAAGCTCTCGTTGACGCATCCCCTCACCTCCTTTGGTTGTGTAATGTCACGACGCGTTGTTTTCACGCTCTAAATATGGTATAATTTTGCTGAACGGAGGTGAAACAATGTTGACGCCAGAGCAATTCGACGGGCTGCTCAAGTTTTCAAGCGAGCTGCTGACCGAGGATACCAATGCCCAAGAGATCATCGCCAAAGCCGGTTTGACACCTGACCAGTTAAAGGTCATCGCCATCGTGGTCGCTTACAGTATCCGCGCTTACGACGCTCTTAAAAGCGGCGGCGAATTTGTCAGCAGCTAACCGCCCAAGCTGCTCAAGATCCTTTTCACTTACCCCCGGAGCTGTTACCTCTGGGGGTATACTCTTTTCTGCATTCACTGCTCTCACCTCCTTTGGTTGTGTTCACTTAAAGTAAACTATCTGCGCAAAAAAATAACGTCCATCGGGCAAGAATACACTTCGCAAAGACGCCTGAATTGCTCGGCGCTCGGCGCGGTTCTGCCCTTTTCCCAGTTAGATATGGTGCTTACATTGACATTTATGCTGGAGGCGGCATCTTTCTGCGTCATATTAGCATTGACACGCGCCGCCTCAAGGGATATCTGGAACAATAAGCTCACCTCGCTTTCTTTTGCTGTCCCCATTATAAGTTCACTTTAAGTGAATGTCAAGACTAAAAGTGAATATTTTCAAAAATATCTTGAAATACTTCAACTTATAGTGTATGATGGCTTCACGGAGGGGTGATAGCGAATGCCGGACTATGATACTAAAAAAGTGTTCGCCAAGAATTTAAGTCGATTGCTCGCGGAAGTTAACATGACGCAAAAAGAGCTTTCCGAGATAATGGATGTGTCCGTGTCTGCTGTATCTGCTTGGTGCTCAGGCGATAAGATGCCGCGCATGGATAAAATAGAATTCATGGAAAAGTATTTTGGAGTTTCTAAGTCTGAATTGCTGGAAGAGCGTGCGGACGATCATTTGCCGCCGAATATGGTACGCATCCGAACAATGCGTCAGGTGCCGCTCATCGGGCAGATAGCCTGCGGCACGCCAATATTGGCCGAGGAGAATATCACGGACTATGTAGATTTGCCCGGACACATCCGGGCCGATTATGCGCTGACCTGCAAGGGCGACAGCATGATCAATGCCGGGATACGCGATGGGGACATCGTGTATATCAGGCAGCAGAGCGTCGTTGACAATGGGCAGATCGCCGCCGTCCTCGTGGGCGACGAGGAGGCGACGTTAAAGCGATTCTATCGAGTGGGGGACACGGTCACGCTCAACGCCGAAAACCCAGCCTTTCCCCCGCTTGTGTTTGTAGGTGAGGAGGTGAGCCAGGTACACATTATTGGCCTCGCAATAGCGTATACCCATGTAATAGAGTAAGAGGAGGCAGGGCATCATGGGAACAGCAAGGAATTTGTTTTATTACTTGTCTGGGCTTGGAACGCTCCCAGAAAACGCACAGTTCGAGCTCTCATTAGAAGACGGGTTTCTCATCATGAATTACCTGAAAATCAAAGTGCTCGGAAGAAACGAAGTCGTGCAACAGTACAAAATAAACGCTTGCGATATTGTGGCCCTAGATATTGTGAATACTGCTGACCTTAAAAAGAAATCCATGCTGGCGCGAGGCGCTACTGGTGGCATACTATTTGGGCCAGTTGGCGCCGTTCTCGGCGGTATGAGCGCAGCAGCTCAAAGCAAAATTAAATCGACACTGTCAATCAGCTATATATCGTCCGGTAATGGAGAAATGAAATCCGTGGTATTTAATGCAGACCCTCCTTCGTGGGGCGGTTTGAACAGATCTGCGATAGCTAAATTTAAAAAAATGCTCGAAAAAGTACCCAAGTCAGCAGCGGTTTTGGAATACCTCGGGCAAACTCAAAACGCCGATGGAAGTATAACCCTATAAAATAAAAAACCCCGCCCAGTGGTACCAGCACTGAGCGGGGAAGCGCGAGAAAGGAAGGTGACATGAGAGCTAATTATTATTATATCATGTGTCACCGGGGCACGCAACATGAAAAGCGAGAATGAGGGGCGCACCCCGCGCCGCCGGGGAAACGGCCAGGGCACGGCCATCAAGCGCGGCAACACCTGGACGGCGATCTGGACGGTGGAGCTGTATGTCGAGCCGGAAACACTGAAACTCAAGCAACGGCAGAAGTGGAAGGGCGGATTCGCCACCAAACGCGAGGCGCTCAACTACGCCGCCAACCCGCCCATCGAGGAAAAACGAAAGCCCACGCTCCGGGACTACTGGAATAGCTGGTCGGCGGTCGAGTTGCCCGGCCTCTCCAAGTCTCGGGCCGAGGCGTTTGAGATCGCGTGGAAGAAGCTCGAGGGGCTGGCGGGTATCGCCATGTGCGACCTCACAATAGGCCAGTTGCAGGCCATTGTCGACGAGAAGGGGCCGACATATTACACCGCCCGAGATATGCGGAGCGTGCTCTCCCATCTGTTCAAGCGCGCCGTGGCCGAGGGGAACGCCCGCGCCAACCTCGCGCAGTATGTCAAGATACCGCCGCTCAAAGAGGCCGAGCAGCAGCCGTTCACGGATGTGGAGATCAAAAAGTTGTGGGGGCGCTACGCCGAGGGAGACCGCGTTGTCGGCTGCATCCTGCTCATGATATACACCGGCATGATGCCGGGAGAGCTGCTCCAGCTCAAGGTCGACATGATTGACCAGGAGCGGCAGGAGATCATCGGCGCCGGTCTGAAGACCAAGAAGCGCAAAGAGACGCCCATCGTGTACCCGGATATAATCGGCCCGGTGCTCGAGCAGCTGATAAGCACCAGCGCGAGCCGCGCGGGCTATGTGCTGGGCATGAACAAGGACAACTTCTACGAGGAGTATTATGCCGCCCTCGAGCGCGCCGACGTGCGCAAGCTCCCGCCGTACTCATGCCGCCACACCACAGCCACAGCGTTGGCTCTCGTCAACGTCGCTCCGAGCACCATCCAGGAGGTCATGCGGCACACCAAATTCTCCACGACTCAGCGCTACATCCACCCCGGACGCGAAGCTGCCCGTGCCGCCGTCAATCAGCTGGCGGCAGGTAATGAGAAGTAACGGCAAAATCTATAATTAGCTTTACAATTAGCAACAGAGCCGGAAACCCTTGATATTTCAAGGTTTTTGTTTCCCCTGCTAAGGGAGTAGTCGGTGTTGAGCCGAGCGAGGGTTCAAATCCCTCCTTCCGCGCCAGGCAAAAAGCCTTACAGCGTCTGCTGTAAGGCTTTTTCTTTTTCTCACTCCCAGAGCACCGTGCCGCCCACGGGGCGTATGCTCAGCGCGCGGCAGCTGCCTTGGCCGAGCGCGGCCTCCACCTCGGCGCTGAAGCTCTCGAGCGCGTCGAGCGGGACGAAGGCCTGGATGGTGCCGGCAAAGCCGCCGCCGTGTACGCGGCAGGCGCCGCGCCCCGCGAGCGCGCGCTCCGCGACGGCCAGCGCTACGGCCATGGCCTGCTCCTTTGCGGCGCCCGTGGGCGTTATGTTCTGCAGCAGCTCCCAGGAGGAGCGGCCGGACTCGCGCACCAGCGCGAGGAAGGCGTCGATGTCGCCGCGCTCCAGCGCGTCGGCCTCCTCGGCGGACCTTCTGTCGTCCGCGAAGAAGTGCATGGCCCTCAGCACGGCGCGGTCGCCCGCGGCACGCCTGAGCTCCGGCAGGGCGCGCAGGAGCTCGGCCTCGTCCACCTCGCGGAGCACCTTCCTGCCGAAATAGGCCGCCACGGCGCCCATCTCCTCGGGGATGGAGGCGTACTCGCCCGTCAGCGCCGCGTGGCTGGCGCCGGAGTCGATTATGCACAGCGCATAGCCCAGGCTCTCGAGGTCCACGGCCACGCTGCGCACCACCGGCTCCGCCGGGTCCGCGAAGTCTATGGCCACCGCGCCACCGACGGAGGACGCGGTCTGGTCCATGAGCCCGCTGGGCTTGCCGAAATAGACGTTCTCCGCCCTCTGGCCGAGCTGGGCGATGGTGACGGCGTCGAGCTCGCCCGAGCAGAACAGACAGTTCTCGATGACGCCCAGCAGCACCTCGCAGGCCGCCGAGGATGACAGGCCCGAGCCGGGCAGCACCTCGGAGACGGCATAGGCGTCGAAGCCCGCGACCTCATAGCCGCGCTCCTTCACGAGCCCGGCCATGCCGCGCACGAGAGCGGCGGTGCTCTCCCGCTCGTCCGTGCGGGGCAGCAGCTCGTCGAGGCTTATCTCCACCATGGGCCAGCCCTCGGACTGGAACCTTATCCTGTTCAGGCCGTTCGGCGCCGCGCAGGCCAGGAAGTCGAGGTCCACGGCCCCGGCGAGCACCCTGCCGTGCTGGTGGTCCGTGTGGTTGCCGCAGATCTCGGTGCGGCCCGGCGCGGAGCAGAGCACGACGGGGCGCTCCTCGTCCCCGCCGAAGCTGCGGGCGAACCCGTCGAGCACATGGGCCACCTTGGCCCTGGCCCCGCTTATCTCGCCGTATTTGAGCCGGGACAGCGTCCCGTCCAGCTCGCCCGCGCCCAGAGCGCGGCGCACGGCGCCCAGTTTCTGCATCTTCATTCTCTCCTCTTTTGCATAATAAAACCGCTGCAAAGAAGGCGGATCGCTCACATCTGCTTTGCAGCGGTTACTGCGTTTTTATGTGATTACTTCTTCTGGACGTACTTCAGGCAGTCCAGCATGACCGCGACAAGAATTATAATACCGGAGAACACAAACTGCAAGTTCGTGTCTATGCCGAGCGTGGTCAGGGAGTAGGTCAGCGCGGTGAAGATGAACACGCCGACGACGACGCCGGAGATCTTGCCGATGCCGCCGGTGAAGGAGATGCCGCCGACGACGCAGGCCGCGATGGCGTCCATCTCCCAGCCCTGGCCGTAAGCCGCGGAGCCGGAGCCGATCATGCGGATGCACTCGAGCCAGGAGCCGAAGCCGTAGAGCACGCCGGCCATGATGAAGGCGCCGACGGTGACCTTGAAGACGGAGATGCCGGAGACGGAGGCCGCCTCGGGGTTGCCGCCGACCGCGTACAGGTTCTTGCCGAAGGTGGTCTTGTTCCAGATGAACCAGACGACGATAACGGCCGCCGCCGCCCAGAGTATGATGGTCGGGAACTTGCCCAGTTTGGGGATGATCATGGAGGGGATGGTGCTGTCGATGCCGCCGAAGGACACGCCCTTGGTCGAGTAGGTGACGAGGCCGAAGATGACGAGCATGTTGGCCATGGTCGAGATGAAGGGGTGCATCTTGAACTTGGCGGTGAAGAAGCCGGCTATCGTGGTGAAGATGGTGCACAGCACGATGCAGACGATGAGCGCGAAGAACACGCGGCCGAGCAGAGGCATGCCGGTGAAGTCGAAGACCTTGCCGAACACGGAGCCGGTGTTGGGGCCGTTGTGCATGATTATGGTGGCCGCGGTCATGCCCATGCCGACCATACGGCCTATGGACAGGTCCGTGCCGGCCAGCAGTATGAGTCCCGCGACGCCCAGGGCCAGGAACATGCGCGGCGAGGCCTGGGACAGGATGTTCAGCACGTTGTTGAGCGTGAGCAGGGGCACACCCTTCACGATGGGCGTGACTATGCACAGCGCGATGAAGATGATTACTATGGCTATGTACAGGCCGTTGCGCAGGAAGAAGTCGCGCCGGTTGAAGGTGTAGCGGTAGTTCTCCCAGGACTGGGCCGTCTTTTCACCATAGGTGAACTTCGACATGCGCAGCAGGTCGATGAGGTGGTACTTGTGGTCGAAGGCGGCGTGGCGCCGGTCCTTTATCTCCTGCTTTTCCTTGAGCAGGTTCATCTTCGCGTCGAAGAGGCGGTTCTTGTGGACGTATTTCTCGTCCTTGAGCTCCTGCTGATCGGAGAGCTTGGACACCGTCTCCTGGTGCTCTTTATGCAGCTGCTCAACGGCCTCTTTGTAGTTCTCCTGGGCCTTGACGTTCTCCTCGGCGCAGCTGGCGACCACGGCCTGGTAATAGGCGCCGTAGTTGGCCTTGAGGTAGCTCTCGGCCTCGGCGATGAGCTTGGAGACCTCGGCCTTGTTCTTGGCCTCGACCTCCTTGGCCGCGGCGAGCTGCTTTTTGAGCTCGGCGGCTCGCTTCTGCTTCTCCTCGGCCGTGTAGATGCGGTCGCGCTTGAGGTTCTCAAGGCTGTTCTGGATGTCCAGGACCTTGTCGGTGCCGTCCACGCGCAGGGCGTTTATCTTTTCCTGTATGGCGCCCACATGCTCGTCGATCGGAGCGAGCAGCTGAGCCTCCTGCTCAGCCGTCAGGATCTTTGATTTTTCTGCTACCATATGTGCTTCTCCTACCTTACAGGTATTTTGCGCTGAGTCTCAAAAGCTCTTCCTGATCCGTCTCCTTGGTGTTCACGATGCCGGAGAGGTGTCCGTTGCTCATGACGCCTATGCGGTTCGTGATGCCGAGGATCTCGGGCATTTCGGAAGAGACGACTATTATCGTCTTGCCGGCCTTGGCCATCTGGATTATGAGCTCATAGATCTCGTACTTGGCGCCGACGTCGATGCCGCGGGTCGGCTCGTCCATCATGAAGACCTGCGGCTCGCGCTCGAGCCACTTGCCGAAGATGACCTTCTGCTGGTTGCCGCCGGAGAGGCTGGTTATCATGTCGTCCGGGCCCATGCACTTGGTGCGCATGACCTTGATCTCCTTGTTCGTGGCCTTGACCATCTTGGGATTGGACAGCGCCGGGCCGGACTTGTACTGATTGAGGTTGGCTATCGTCGTGTTGAAGGTGAGGTCGCACTTGAGGAAGAGGCCGTTGGCCTTGCGCTCCTCGGTTATCATGGCGAAGCCGTGCTCGATGGCCTCCCTGGCGTTGGTGAAGTTCATGAGCCTGCCCTTGAAGTACACGCGTCCGGCGGCCCTGGTGCGCACGCCGAAGATCGTCTCGAGGAGCTCCGTCCTGCCCGCGCCGACCAGGCCGTAGAGGCCGAAGATCTCGCCCTCGCGCACGTCGAAGCTCACGTCCTGCAGATAGGGCGCGTACTTCGTGGAGAGGTGCTGCACGGAGAGGATGGTCTCCCCCGGCGTGTTGTCCACGGGCGGGAAGCGGCTCTCGAGCGAGCGGCCGACCATGGCGGCGATGAGCTCGTTCATGTTCGTGTCCTCGGCGCGCTTGGTCATGACGAGCTTGCCGTCGCGCAGGACCGAGATCTCGTCGCAGATCTCGAATATCTCATCCATCTTGTGAGAGATATATATAAGCGAGATGCCCTGATCGCGCAGCATCCGCATCATTTCAAAGAGTTTTTCGACCTCCTGCACGGTGAGGGAGGAGGTGGGCTCGTCCAGGACGATGACCTGAGAGTTGTAGGAGATGGCCTTGGCTATCTCGCACATCTGCCGCTGGGAAACGGACATGTTCCGCATCGGCTGGTTCAGGTTCACGGTCATGCCGAGCTTACGGAAAAGCTCGGAAGCCTTCTTTTTCATTCCGCCCTCGTCGACGACGCCCATGGCGTTGGTCGGGTAGCGGCCGAGGAACAGGTTGTCCGTCACGTTCCGCTCCAGGCACTGGTTGAGCTCCTGGTGGACCATGGCGATGCCGTTCTCCAGCGCATCCTTGGGGCCGGAAAAGCTGATCTCCTTGCCGTTTAGAAAGATCTTCCCCTCGTCCTTCTGGTAGGTGCCGAAAAGACACTTCATCATCGTCGACTTGCCGGCGCCGTTTTCGCCCATAAGGCCCATGACAGTCCCGCGCCTGACGTCCAGATCTATGTGGTCAAGCACGCGGTTGCGGCCGAAGGACTTGCTCATGCCGCGTATTGACAGGACGATATCATTTTTCGCATCTGCCATTCTTGTTAACTCCCGTTTTGCAAATTTGCAGTTTCAGCGAAAACCTGATTCTGCCGGATTTTCATTACAAATTGCTATTAGGGAGAAGTTATTTCTCCCTAATAGCAAAGGTTTAAGTTAGCTTACACTGTGTCTGTGCAGCCTGCTCACTGGCTGAGAATGCCGGTGTAGGAGGCGGCGTTGTCGGTCTTGACCATGTTGATGGCGAAGGCGTCGTACATGTCGGGGTTGCCCAGACGGTTGGTGATGTTGGACTCGGTCTGGCCGTCGCCGGCGATGTACTCGACGTTCAGGTTCAGCAGATCGTCGTACTTCTGCAGCAGCGGCTGATAGGTGGAGCCGAGGAAGTTATCGGCGGAGTTGTAGATGTTCAGCCAGACGTTCTTGGTCGGGTGAGCGGTGGCGTCGAGCTGGTTGGAGACGGGCGCATAGGTGACGGTGGAATCCAGGAAGTCCTCGTAGTTGTCCGCGGTCACGGCCACGTTCAGGGCGTAGTAGCTGCGGGAGGCCTCGTCGTAGTAGAAGACGTCGGAGCTCAGGACGTTGCCGGCGTCGTCGGCGGTGCCTATGCCGGTGTCGATGTCCACGCCGTCAAGGGCGTTGCGCAGGACGCGGAGGGTCAGGTAGGCCTGCACGTCGGCGTGCTGGCTGATGGTGCCGCCGTAGCCCTCAGCGATGGCGGCGACGGCGTCGGAGTTGGCGTCGTAGCCGAAGGTGGGGACGCCCTCAGCCTTGGACCAGGCGAGGAACATGCTCATGCCCATGCCGTCGTTGTTGGAGGCGACGATGTCGATCTGATCGCCGAAGGAGGAGGCCCAGGTGCCGATGGCGTTGCCGGCGGTGGCGGCGTCCCAGGTGGCGCCGGCGGAGTTCTTCATCTCCTGAGAGGCGAGCTCACGGACGATGTAGGTGGTGCCGTCTATCTCGAGGGTGCCGTCCTTGACGTAGGTGGAGGTGCCGTCGATGTTGGTGCCGACGGGGGTGCTGTCGATGACGCCGTCGACCTCAACGGCGGTGCCGAGAGCGCTGCGGACGCCGCGGGTACGGGCGATGGAGTCGTTGTGGCCGATGTCGCCGACGGCGAGGACGTAGCCGATGATGCCGTCGCCATTGCGGTCGAGGCCCTCGATGTTGGCCTTTATGTAGTCAAGGATCATGGTGCCCTGCAGCTCGGCGCCCTGGTTGGCGTCGAAGCCGACGTAGTAGGTGTTCTCGTTGAAGGTCAGAGCGGCCATGTCGAGCTCACCGGTGGTGCTGTTGGAGGGCTGACGGTTGAACCAGACAAGGGGCTTATCCTTGTTGGCAACGGTGGCTGCGCCGCCGTCATCGGCGGGAGCCTCGCTGGCCGGGGTGTCGCCGTCGGCAGGCGGATTGGAGGTGTCGGTGCTGGCCTCGCCGCAGGCGGCGAGCGCAAAGATCATGACAAGCGCGAGAAGCAGTGCAAGTATTTTCTTCATGGCAATTCTCCTTTTTCATTTTCGGTATTGGCGGGACTCCTCTTATCCCGCCCGGTGTTACAATTCTATTAAAATCTGCCAGCGAAAACAAGGTTAAATATCACCGAAAGGAAGTTAGAATTTTATTTGAATACGACAATTTAATTAAATCGGAGCATGCCATTTTGTTCAACATGTTGAGTTTTTCACTGCTCGAAGGCGAACAGGGCTTTCTGACTGTCCATGGTAAAAATGTTTTCCCTATCCACCACCTGTGTAGAAGTGTCCACGGTCTTTTCGAGGGAGTCTCCCTGGCCGGCGAGGAGCTTATAGGCGCTCTCCACGCCGAGGTAGCCCATGGCGTAGGGGTTCTGCACGACGAGCGCGTCCACGCTGCCCTCCTGCAGCCCGTCCACGGTGACGACGTTGGAGTCGAAGCCGACGAGGAACACGCTCTCGGAGAGGCCGAGCGCGCTCACGGCCTCGGCGGCGCCGACGCTGGTGGGCTCGTTGAAGGCGAGCAGGACGTTTATCTCCGGGTGCTCGGCGAGCATGGCCTCGGTGTCCTCCTTCGCCTGCCCGGCCTCGGCGAGGGTGTTTATTACTGCCGCGACTTCGGCGCGGCCGCTCTCTTGCAGCAGGTCCACGGCGCCGTGCTCGCGCTCCTGGCCGTTGGCGCTGCTGATGTCGTAGTTCACGATGCCCACGGTGAGCTCGCCCTCCACGCGCTCGAGCGCGGCCTGCGCGGCCATGCGGCCCGCGGCGTAGTTGTCCGTGCCGATGTAGGTGCTGACCATTTCGGAGGCGACGGAGCTGTCTATGGCGACTATCTTCACGCCCGCGCGGGCCGCGTCGTCGATGGCGGAGGCGTTGTTCTCATAGTCGATGGCGGAGAACACCAGCGCCTCGGCCCCGGCGGCCACGGCGTCGGCGACCATGCGGTTCTGGGCCTCGTAGTCCTCCTCGGTCTCGGGGCCGGTTATGGTGAGCTTGAGGTTGTACTCCGTGGCGGCGGCCTCGGCCCCGGCAAACACCGAGAGCCAGAACTCCGTCTGCGTGGACTTGGCCACGAGCGCCACGGTGTGCTGCTCCGTAGCGGCGGTGGCGCCGCAGCCGCCCAGCAGCAGCGCCGAGATAAGCACGCAGACGGCGGCTAGTCTACTTCGTCTCATAGTCGCCCTCCCGAATCCTGGGCATGCGTATCTCCACGCAGGTGCCGACGTCCGGCTCGCTGGTGATGCTCAGCCCGTAGCTGCGGCCGAAGTATATCTTCAGCCTGTCGTTGACGTTCTTGATGCCTATGCCGGTGCGGTCCGTGGGGCCGTGCTGCATGATGGCCTCCAGCTGCTCCGGGCTCATGCCGACTCCGTTGTCCTGCACGGAGAACACGATGTCGTCCCCGTCGAAGCGGACGCGCACGTCGATGCGGCCCTCGTCCACCATGAGGTCCAGGCCGTGGTTGATGGAGTTCTCTATGATGGGCTGGAGGGTTATCTTGTTGCAGTAGTAGCCCAGGCAGTCCGGGTCCACGTCGAAGGTGTAGGTGAACTGGTTCTTGTAGCGGTACATCTGGATCTGCAGGTAGCTCTCGGCGTGCTCTAGCTCCTTGGCGATGGGTATGAGCTCGTGGCCGCGGCTGATGCTGATGCGGAAGAGCCGCGCGAGGGCGTGCACCATCTTGACGGCGTCCGCGTTGCGGCCCTGCTCGCACATCCAGGCGATGGAGTCGAGCGTGTTGTAGAGGAAGTGCGGGTTTATCTGCGCCTGCAGGGCCTTGAGCTCCGTCTTGCGGAGGTTGACCTCCTCCTCGCGCACGGTGGTCATCAGCTCCTGTATGCGCAGCACCATGTGCTCGAAGGAGTCCGAGAGCTCCTGCACCTCGCGCGTGCCGCCGACGGGGCGGTAGGTGAAGTGGTCGGCGTCGGACTCGAAGCTCTCCATGGCCGAGGCCAGGCCGCGCAGGGGCTTGCCGATGAGCCGCGAGAGCAGCCAGCTCGTCAGCACGGCGACGGCCAGCACCACGACCGCCAGCCATAAGGAGAGGCGGATCATGTCGTTCACGTTGCGGTTCACCAGCTCGTCAACATAGCTCACGCCCACGGCGCGCCAGCCGCTCTCGCCCACGCTGGCCACGGAGTAGATGACCGTGTCGTCCGCGTAGGCCCCGTCCTCCAGCGCCGCCAGCGCCTCCGTGTCCTCGCTCTTGAGCCCGGCGTAGATGAGCTGCTGCTGGGGGTGGTAGATGATGTTGCCGGCGTCGTCCATCAGGAAGCAGTAGCCGCGCTGGCCTATGCTGACGTTCTTTATGTAGCTGGAGATGCCCGAGAAGCTCAGGTCCAGCGAGACCCAGGCGGCCTCGCCCCCGCCCTCGAGCGGGGCCGTCATCGTGACGACCCAGGGGTAGTAGCCCTCGAATATCGTCTCCACATGCGGCGCCGTCATGAAGGAGCCGCCGGTGGCGCGGGCCATGTCGAGGTCGAAGGAGAGGTTTTGCAGGATGTTCTCCTTGGGCTCGCGGTCCGGCGACCAGCAGTCGAGCAGCTCGCCGTCCGCGGAATAGCTCGTGACGGCCACGACGTCGGGGCGGAACTTCAAAAACGCGGCCAGCAGCCGGTCGCGGCTCTCCCCGCTCTCGGAGACGGACTGCTCCACCAGCCTCATGGCCTGGTCCATGTCGCTAAGATAGCTGCCGACGGTGTTCGACACCTGGGACACGGCCTGGGCGCTGCTGGTCTGGGCGCTCTGCACCATGGCGCTGCGGTAGCGGTCCAGGAACAGGGCTATGCAGCAGATGAGTATGACCGCCACCGTGCCCACGACCATGGTCACGAGTATGCTGGTTATGCGCAGCTTCGTGCGGGGCGCTCTGTCCCTCACGCGCCCTCACCCGCCCTTCCGGAGTCCAGCCTGCGCCGCATGGCGTTGGGCGACTCGCCGCAGTATTTTTTGAAGCAGTAGGAAAAGTAGTGCTGGTCCGTATAGCCGCAGCGCCGGGAGATCTCCTGCACCTTCAGCGAGGAGGAGGCGAGCAGCTCCTGCGCGGCCTCCATGCGCTTGCGGATGAGTATGTTGATGAAGGTCTCGCCCGCGTATTTCTTTATGCATGCGCTCAGGTGGTTGGGGCTGACGTCCAGCATCCCGCTGAGCGAGACGAGGGAGAGCCCGGCGTCCATGTAGTTCTGGTCGATGGTCTCCAGCGCCCGCTTGCACAGGAGGTTCCCGCCCTTGACGGCGGGGGCGAGGTCGCTTATGAACTGCGCGCCGCCCTCGCTGCGGTCGCCCTGCCTGAGCGCCTCCATGGCCTCGCGATAGGCCCCGTGCAGCTCGCTCAGGCTGCGGACCATGCGGCTGACGCCGATGCGGCAGCGCCGGCCCAGCACGCGGTCGGCCATCTGCGGCAGCTCGTCGGCGAGGATGTGCAGATACTCGTCGAAGTCCGAGGGGTTGCCCAGCAGCACGGTTATGACCTTGCCCGAGGCGAAGAAGCTGACGCTGCGCAGGTATTTCGAGGCCAGCCTGTCCACGGAGGCCACGAAGGCCGGGGCCGTGCGGTTGGCGCCGTCCTCGCCCAGGAGGGTGGAGACCATGACGGTGTAGCAGGGGCGGTCGCTCTTGTCGCGCAGCAGTCCGCACTGGCGGGCGTAGGCCTCCGAGTGCGCGTCGCCCTCCGGGTCGGCGAAGTCGTCGAGCACCAGCGGCATGAGCATGGCCGCGCGCAGGTCCGGGCCGTCCGCGCGCGGCGGGGCCTGGCGGAACATGGCGAACTGCGCGTCTATCTTCTGGTGGATGTTGCGCAGCTCCGCGCCCAGGCCCTCCATGGTCAGGGGCTTGAGCATGTAGCTGATGATGTTGTACTGTATCGCCTGCTTGGCGTACTCAAAGTCGTCGTAGCCGCTCAGGAAGGCTATGTTCGTCGCGGGGCGCACCTCGCGCACCTGCCGGGCGAGCTCGATGCCCGAGATGAAGGGCATGCGTATGTCGGTGAGCAGCAGGTCCGGCTCCAGCTTTTCCACGAGCTGCAGCGCGTCCAGCCCGTTGCTGGCGCTGCCCACGAGCTTGAAGCCGTACTCCTCCCAGGGGATCATGGAGCACACCGCCTCGCGCAGCTCGTCCTCGTCGTCGGCGACTATCACGGTGTAGAGCGTCTTTGATCTCATCGCGGCACCGTCCTTTCAATATGGCAATATTATATCAGACGGGCCCGGCTATAACAATTTTTTCTTAGCTGATCCGACAAAAAACAAATCGCCCCGCGGCGGAGTGTTCCGCTGCGGGGCGATTTATTGTTTCCGGCCTTACGGCTGGCGGTAGCAGTCGAGCATCAGATGCTTGAAGAGCTGCTCGTGCACGCTCAGCTTGCGGCCCTTCTTGGTTATCAGGGAAAAGGGCATGGTGAAGTCGTAGTCGACGAGGTCCAGGACGCAGATCTGGTCCAGGTCCGCCTCGGTTATGTCCGATTGCAGCGTCCTGGCCACGAGGTTTTCGTTTTTCTTGACGATGTCTATCGCCTGGTGCGGGACCATGCAGACGTAGGCGAGGTTCAGCCTGATGTTGTGCCTTGCAAATTCCTCCGCTATCGCCGTGCCGGGCACGGTCTTGATCTCGGGCATCAGCAGCGGGACGTTGTCCAGCTCGCGTATGGAGATCTTCCCCTTCTTCGCAAAGGGGTGGCTCTTGTTGACGATGAACACCTGCTGCACGTTCTCCAGCTCGGTAACGTTGAGCTTCCTGGTGTCGCACTCGCCGTATACCATGCCGAAGGCCGCGTCGCCCTTCAGGACCATGTCCGTGCAGACTGCGGAGTATTCGTTTATGAGGCTCACGCTGAATTCGTCCGGGGGAGTCAGCAGCAGCTTTTGCAGCGAGGGCGGCAGCTTCATGAAGCGCCCCATGGTCACGGCCACGGTGATGCTCGTCTTGCCCATCGCCTCGAGTTTGCCGAAATTATAGATCTTGTCCACGTGCTCGACGATTACCAGCGCCTCGGAATACACGGATTTGCCGAGGTTCGTCAGTTCCAGCCCGTTCGCGGACCGGTAGAAGAGGTCTGCCATGAGCTCGTCCTCCAGCCGGCGTATGGCTGCACTTATCCCCTGCGGGCTTATGTTGAGGGAGACGGCCGCCTTTGACATGCTGCCCAATTTGCATATTTCAATAAAATAACGGAGCTGATTAATATCCATCGTATTCTCCTTCCTGCTAATTATATGGGCACATGTATGTGTATGTATACAGTGAGTTTAATCAATTTAGGGCAAAAAATCCAGCCATCTTTTGTTGATGTTGCAACTGATAATTGATAGGTCAGTAACTTAACAATGTTTTGTTGAAGCATAAACAATGTGGATAATGTGCGGAAAAAGCCGTTTATTGTCGGAAAAATAGATACATGATATTTTTTAGACAAATCAAACCGCCGATTCCCGCAGCTGTCTCTCAACTCAGATCCAGCAAATATTTTTACATTGCGGAGGGTGGTTTCGGCCGCCGCGCGGGGCCGGACACCCGGGAAAGGAGAAAGGACAATGGAGCTTCCTCTCAAGGGCATCCGCATTCTCGACCTCAGCACGATGTATCCCGGTCCGCTCTGCACCATGATGCTTGCCGACTTCGGCGCGGAGGTCATCAGGGTGGAACCGCCCAAGGGCGGCGACCTCTGGCGGCTCTCTCAGCCGAGGGTGAACGGCCTCGGCATGCCGTACCTGCAGGTCAACCGGAACAAGAAGAGCCTCTGCCTGAACCTCAAGGAGCCCGAGGCCAGGGAGATCTTCTACAAGCTCGTCCGCGGCGCCGACGTCGTCGTCGAGCAGTACCGCCCCGGCGTGGCGGCGAGGCTCGGCATCGACTACGAAACGGTGAGCCGCCTCAACCCCAGGCTCGTCTACTGCTCCATCTCCGGCTTCGGCCAGGACGGCCCGTACCGCCTCCGCTCGGGGCACGACCTCAACTACATCAGCTGCGCCGGCATCCTGGGTCTCACGGCCTGGAAGGGCTGCAAGCCGGCCATCCCCAGCGTGCAGATAGGCGACGTCGGCGGCGGCGCGCTCTATGCCATGAGCGGCATACTCATCGCGCTCATGGGCGCGAAAGCCACCGGCCGCGGCCAGTATGTGGACACCGCGATGTTCGACGGGGCCATCTCCCTCATGGGCTGGAACGCCTCCGGCTACTTCGCCACGGGCGAGGACGTGGAGCCCGAGAGCGGCATCCTCCTCGGCCAGCTCGCCTGCTACAACGTCTATGAGACGCGCGACGGCCGCTACATGAGCATAGGCGGCGTGGAGGCCCACCTCTGGGCCAACTTCTGCAACGTCATCGGCCGCCCCGAGTACGCCGAATGGCAGCGCGACCTCTCCCGCCAGGACGAGATGAAGGCGGAGATCTCCCGCATCTTCAAGGAAAAGACGCTTGCCGAGTGGAAGGAGTTCCTCGCGGACGTGGACTGCTGCTGGTCGCCCGTGGCCACGGTGGGCGAGGCGCTGGAGGACCCGCAGACCAGGGCCCGCGGCATGGTCATCGAGATGACCGACCCCCGGGGCGAGTACGGCACCGTAAAGATGCTCGGCAACCCCATAAAGCTCTCCGAGACGCCCGCGCGCCGGGAGCTCTTCCCGCCCCGCAAGGGCGAACACACCGACGAGCTGCTCGGCGGCATAGGTTACACGCAGGAACAGATCGCGGACCTCCGCGCCCGCGGTGTTGTCTGAATATCACGGAAAGGATCTAAACAAGAGGGAAATGAGAATTCTGGTTTTTGTAAAGCAGATACCAAACACCAGCGACGTCAGGCTCGACCCCAGGACCGGCAATCTCTGCCGCGACGGCGTTGCGAGCGTGATTAATCCGCTGGATCTGAACGCCATAGAGGCGGCGATGCAGCTGAAGGCAGCGCACGGCGGGACGGTAGCCGCCGTCACCATGGGCCCGCCTCAGGCGGCGGACGTGTTGAAAAAGGCCATGGCGCTCGGCTGCGACGAGAGCTATCTGCTTTCCGACCGCGCCTTCGGCGGCGCGGACACGCTGGCCACGGCCTACACGCTCTCTCAGGCCGTCAGGAAGCTGGGTGCCTTCGACCTGCTGCTCTTCGGCCAGCACTCCGCCGACGGAGACACGGCCCAGGTCGGCGCGGCCGTTGCGGCCTTCCTGGACATCCCCCAGGTGACGCTCGCCTCCTCCCTCGAGTGCAGGGACGGCTGGGCCTGCTGCGACAGGTCCCTCAAAAACTGCGTTGAAAAGGTCCGCGTAAAGCTGCCCGCGGCGATAACCGTGTGCGCAGAGATAAACGACCCTCCCTACGCCTCCCCGCTCGGCATACTCGCCGCTCTGGAAAAGCCCCTGACCGTCTGGTCCGCCGCGGAGCTCGGCGCCGACCCCGCCAGGACCGGCACGCCCGGCTCCCCCTCCTCCACCAAGCGCGTATTCCAGCCGCCCAGGCGCGGCGGGGCCGTTGAGTTCTTCTCCGGCAGCGCCAGGGAGGCGGCGGCGCAGTTTGTGGACATGCTCGAAGCCGAGCATCTCATCTGAATCTGAGGAGTTTAGACATGGCAGCAAACGATTACAAAGGCATTTGGGTATTTGCAGAACAGCAGCACGGGCACATCGAGCCCTCCGTCTTCGAGCTTCTCGCCAAGGCGCGCGAGCTTGCGGCGCACAGCGGCGAGGAGGTCACCGCCGTGCTTCTCGGCTGCGGCATCGCCTCTCTCACGGAGGAGCTCTTCGCCCGCGGCGCGGACGCGGTCATCGCGGCGGAGCATGAAAACCTTGAAAAATACAGCGCCCGCCCCTATCAGCAGGCGCTGACCCAGCTGGCCGAAAAATACCGGCCCTCCATCATCCTCTACGGCGCCACCACCCTCGGCCGCGACCTCGCGCCCAGGATGATGGTCAGCCTCAATACCGGCCTGACGGCCGACGCCATCGACCTCGGCTTCGACGAGGACGGCGTGTTCTATCAGACCACCCCCGCCTACGGCGGCAAGGTGTTTGCAAACATCGTCATCCCCGAGCGCAGGCCCCAGATGGTCACGGTGCGCCCCCGCGTCTTTGAGGCGCTGGCCCCGGACGCCTCCCGCAGGGGCTGCGCGGTGTTCGAGCAGGTCGATGTGGACGCCGACGCCTGCTACGAGGTGCTCGAGACGGCGGAAAAGCCCGCCGGCGGCGTGCAGCTCGAGAAGGCGGAGGTCATAGTCGCCGGCGGCCGCGGCGTCAAGAGCGAGGCCGACCTCGACATGCTCCGCGCTCTGGCCTCCGCCCTCGGCGGACAGGTCGCGGGCTCCAGGCCGCTCGTCGAGAGCGGGCTGCTCACCCATGAGTATCAGCTCGGCCAGTCCGGCAGCACCGTCAAGCCCGAGCTCATCATAAACGTCGCCGTCTCCGGCTCCGTGCAGTACCGGGTCGGCATGCAGGACGCCAAGCGCATCGCCAGCATCAACCTCGACAAGGCCGCGCCGATATACGGCATATCCCAGTACGGCATCGCGGCCAACTTCCGGGACGTCGTCCCCGCCATCACCGAGGAGATAGAAAAACGCAGAAATCACCAATTCTGAATAAAAAGGGAGAGAGACCAATGAAGAAGCTTTACACACCGATGAAGATCAACGGCCTGGAGCTCAAAAACCGCGTAGTGATGTCCCCCATGAGCGTGGGCCACTGCGTCGACGGCATCTTTGACGCGGCGGCCGCCGATTTCTACCGCACCAGGGCGGAAGGCGGAGTCGGCCTCATAGTTTTCGCCAACATGCAGTGGGACAAGGTGCGCCACGCGCACAACGTTCCCCTGCTCACCGATGAGAAGTACATCCCCACCCTCGAGACCATCACCAGCGCCATCCACGAGGGCGGCGCCAAGGTCTTTGCCCAGATAATGCACCGCGGCACCTCCGCGCCGCGCGCCACCATAGACGGCCTGGAGGCCGTGGGCCCCTCCGCCGTGCCGCGCAAGTTCACCCACTATGAGATGCCCCGCGCCCTGACCATCGACGAGATCCACGAGTTCGTCCAGTGGCAGGCCGAGGCCGCGGTCATCGCCAAGAAGGCCGGCTTTGACGGCATCGAGCTCGAGACCAACTCCGGCTATCTCTACGGCCAGTTCTGGTCCCCCCTGACCAACAAGCGCGAGGACGAATACGGCTGCCAGAACATGGAGAACCGCAACCGCTTTATGGTCGAGACCCTGACCGCCATCCGCGCCGCCGTCGGCCCCGACTATCCCCTGCAGCTGCGCGTGAGCGGCAGCGACCTGCTCGAGGGCGGCTGCACCGGCGACGACATCGCCGACATCTGCGAGTACCTCGACAAGACCGGCCTCGTGGACTGCTTCTCCATCACCGCCGGCTGGCACGACTCCACCGTGCCCCTCATCACCATGGAGGTCCCCTTCGGCAACTGGAACTACCTCGGCCGCCAGATAAAGGCCAAGGTCAAGGCCCCCGTCATCATGGGCATGCGCCAGTACATAAAGGAGGCCGAGGAGGTCGTCGAGCGCGGCGACTTCGACGGCGTGGTCATCGGCCGTCAGTGGCTGGCCGATCCCCAGCTCGTGAACAAGGCCATGCGCGGCGAGTATGACCGCATCCGCCCCTGCGTCGGCTGCAACGCCCTCTGCCTCGACGCCGCCCAGGCCGGCAAGGAAGTCGGCTGCATCGGCAACTACGAGTGCAACCGCGAGACCGCGCTGCGCAACGCCGAGGGCAAGCTCCCCACCGAGGTCAGGAGCGAGCACCCGGAGCGCATCCTCGTCATCGGCGCCGGCCCCTCCGGCATGGAGTTCGCCCGCGTCAGCGCCCTGCGCGGCCACAAGGTCACCATCTGGGAAAAGCGCAACCGCACCCTGGGCCTCTCCCTCTACGCCGCCACGCCCCCGAGGCGCTATGACATCCGCTATCTCGGCCAGTGGCTCGAGCGCGAGTGCCGCGCCCTGGGCGTTGAGATAATCCTCAACAAGGAGGCCACCGCCGAGGACATCCTGGCCGCCTCCAGGGACTTTGACCGCGTCGTCATCGCCGCCGGCTCCAAGGCCGTCATGCCCCCCATCCCCACCGAGGAGGGCGCCGACATCGTCCACGCCTGGGACGTGTTCGAGGGCAAGGCCAGGCTCGGCAAGAACGTTGTGGTCGTCGGCGGCGGCGACGTCGGCGTCGAGGTCGCAATGACCATCGCCGAGGTCGGCACCATCACCGCGGAGCAGCTCCGCTTCATGATGATCTACAAGACCGAGCCCGAGGCCAAGCTCAAGCAGCTGCTCAACAACGGCGTCTACAAGGTCACCGTCGTGGAGATGGGCAAGAAGTTCGCCCCCGACATCAACCCCGGCAGCCGCTGGTCCATCATGTACCGCACCAAGCAGCTCGGCGTCAACCTGCTCAAGGAGACCCGGGTGCTCAAGCTCGGCAAGGGCGCCGTTGAGGTCGAGAACGCCGACGGCAAGCAGTCCATTCCCGCCGACACCATCGTCATCGCCGCCGGCGCCAGGCCGAACAACGACCTCTATGAGGCGCTCAAGGACAAGCTCCCGAAGGTCGACGTCGTCGGCGACTCCGTCAGCGTCGGCCGCATAAACAACGCCGTCGCCTCCGCCTACCAGCTCGCGATGACCATCTGACAGCGCACAATTGCCCCCGGCATCAATATATAAGGAGGAACGAATCAACATGGAAATGATGCTCGACGATGTGAAGATCCTTGATTTTACCACGAATGTCGCCGGCCCCGGCGCCAGCGCGATGGCCTCCGACTTCGGCGCGAAAGTCATCAAGATCGAGTCCCAGTCCGGCGACTCCGCCCGCACCTACGCCCCCTTCATGGACGGCAAGGGCATGACCCACGCCTGGATAAACCGCGGCAAGAAGTCCGTGGTCATGAACCTCAAGGACCCCCGCGCCATCGAGGTATGCAAGAAGCTCATAAAGGAGGCCGACGTCCTGGTCGAGGGCTTCCGCCCCGGCGTCATGGACAGGCTCGGCCTGGGCTACGACGTCTGCAGGGAGATCAACCCCGGCCTCGTCTACTGCTCCGTCAGCGCCTTCGGCCAGACCGGCCCCTATGCCCAGCGCCCCGGCTTTGACCTGCTCGGCCAGGCGCTCTCCGGCATGATCAGCGTCAACGGCGAGAAGGGCGGCCACCCCATCAAGCACGGCGTCACCATCGCCGACTACTTCGCCGGCCCCAACGCCTACGCCGCCATCATGACCGCGCTGCACTATCAGCGCCGCACCGGCAAGGGCCAGCACATCGACGTCTCCCTGCTCCAGGGCATGATCTATCTCAACAGCACCATCGACCGCCTTAACGACGGCGTCATCGTCAAGCCCAACGGCGGCCACCACAGCGCGCTGTGCCCCTTCGGCGGCTTCTGGAACGACAAGGGCGAGGGCGTCATCATCTGCGCGCCCAACCCGAAGGCCTGGGCCGCCGTCGCCAAGGCCATGGACCGCCCCGACTTCCTGACCGACCCCAAGTACGCCACGGTCAACGTCCGCGCCAAGTACCAGGAGGAGATCATCGCCGAGATCGAGGCCTGGCTGAGCACCTTCCCCAACATGGACGCCGCCATAGAGCACATGATGGCCTGCGACGTGCCCTGCTGCAAGATAAACAATGACCAGGACGTCGTGAACGATCCCCAGGTCAAGCACATGGGCTACATCGTTCAAGCCCCCACCCCCGACGACGTCACCAGCCGCGACACCTTCCTCACCCGCGGCCCCAACGCCTTCTTCTCCGAGACCCCGGGCTACATCCACAAGGCGGCCACCCTCGGCCAGGACACCCGCGAGGTGCTCTCCGGCCTCGGCTACAGCGAGGACGAGGTCGCCCGGATGATGGCCGACTGGAAGCCCAACGCCGACAAGGTCTGACAAGTCCGGTGATCCCCGGCTGAATTTGATAAGGAGGAAAACAGATGGAAAGGAAACTCCCGTTCCAGTGGCAGCACAACGAGTTCAGAGAGGCCTTCGGCGCCTTTCTCGACAAGGAAGCCGTCCCCTACTACGACGAGTGGTGCAATGACCACGGCGTCCCCCATTCCTACTTTGAGAAGATGGGCCAGGCGGGCTTCATGGCCATGTGGGTGGACAAGAAGTACGGCGGCGCGGGCTGCACCGGCGACTTCCTGTACACGGTCATAAAGGCCGAGGAATACTCCAAGCGCGGCCTCAACTGCATCTTCTCCCGCCTCTCCGGCGACGTCGTCGCCCCCTACATTGCCGAAAACGGCACCGAGGAGCAGCGCCAGAAGTGGCTGCCTAAGATAGTCCGCGGCGAGACCGTCATGGCCGTGTGCATGACCGAGCCCGACTTCGGCTCCGACCTCGCCCACATCCAGTGCAGCGCCGTGGACATGGGCGACCACTATCTCGTCAACGGCTGCAAGACCTTCATCTCCAACGGTATGGTCGCCGACCTCTTCGTGGTCGCCGTCCGGACCAATCCGAATGCAGAGAAGGCCCACAAGGGCATCAGCCTCCTGCTCATAGAAGCCGACTCCGAGGGTCTGACCAGACAGCTCATCCCGAAAATCGGCCTGCAGGCCCAGGACACCGCCCAGATCTTCTTCGAGAACGTCAAGGTGCCCAAGTCCAACCTCATCGGCGAGGAGAACCGCGGCTTCTACGTCCTCATGCAGCACCTCGAGGCCGAGCGCATCATGGCCGCCTACGGCTCCATCGGCACCGTTGAGCACACCCTCGCGCTCACCAAGGAGTACGTCAAGCAGAGGATACTCTTCGGCAAGCCGCTGTCCTCCTTCCAGAACACCCAGTACAAGCTGGCCCAGCTGAACACCGAGTACAACCTCGCGCTCAACTACCTCGACTGCGTCCTGCTCGACTACATGGCCGGCAAGAAGGACATCAACACCGACTGCTCCATGATAAAGTACTACACCTCCGAGCTGGCCTTCCGCGCCGCGGACGTGTGCGTGCAGCTCTTCGGCGGCTACGGCATCTGCACCGAGGTGCCCATCTCCAGGCAGTTCTGCGACACCCGCATCATGCGCTTCATGGGCGGCACCACCGAGACCCAGATGGGCGTCGTCGCTGGCGGCCTCGGCATCAAATAAGCTTCCTAAAACCTTAAAAGAGTGGGGTTCCCAATGGAAAACAAGAAAATACTTACGCTTTTCAACACCAAACAGTTTATATTCTTCCTCCTTGGCATCGCGGCGGCCGTCATCTTCTTTGTGATGACCCCGTTTGAGGGCCTCTCCGCCGAGGGCATGAAGGTGCTCGGCCTCTTCCTGCTGGCAATATTCTGGTGGATGGGCTCCGTCTTCCCCGACTACGTCACCGCCTTCTGGATGATGGCGCTCATGATAGCCACCAAGGCCACTGCGCTCGGCACCGTGTTCTCCGCCTTCTCCGGCAGCGTCATCTGGATAGTCATCCCGGTGCTCGCCGTCGGCGCGGCTCTTAGCAAGACCGGACTGCTCAAGCGCATAGTCCTCTTCATCCTCAGCAAGTTCAAGGCCTCCTTCAAGAGCCAGTCCCTCGGCTTCATCATCGCGGGCAACATCGTCGACGCCCTCATCCCCAGCGCCACGGCCAAGGTCGCCATCGCGGCGCCCCTCGCCAAGACTTACAGCGAGACCATGGGCTATGAGCCCAACAGCAAGCCCGCCGCCGGTCTGTTCTCCTCCATGTGGATGGGCTTCGGCGCCAACGGTCCCTTCTTCCTGACCGGTTCGACCATGTGCTTCACCATGATCGGCCTGCTGCCCGAGGGCTATCAGGAAGGCTTCGATTTCCTCACCTGGCTGGGCGTCGCCTGGCCCTGGGGTCTCGCCCTGCTCATCCTCTCCTACGTCGGCGTGCGCATCTTCTACACCCCGAAGAACGACGTCACCGTCTCCGCCGAAGTCATCCACGCCCAGCGTGAGGCCCTCGGCAAGATGAAGCGCAACGAGAAGATCGCCGCCTTCGTGCTGATCATCTGCCTCGTCCTCTGGGTCACCGAGAGCTGGCACGGCATCTCCAGCGCCGTCGTCGCCCTCATCGGCATGTGCATCCTGCTGAGCACCGGCGTGCTCGACCGCAAGGACTTCCGCAGCAGCATCGCCTGGGAGAGCGTCATCTTCATCGGCTGCTCCACCGGCCTCGGCAGCGTCTTCTCCGGCGCCGGCATCACCGACTGGGTCAGCACCACCTTCGCGCCCTATCTGGAGCCCGTGTTCTCCAACGTGTTCATCATGATCGTCGTCTGCGTCCTCGTCATCACGGTCGTCCGTTTTGCCTTCGTGTCCCAGACCGCGCTCATGACCATCTTCACCGTGGCCTGCGCCCCCTTCGCCATCGCCGCCGGCATGCACCCCTTCATCCCCGGCTTCATCGCGCTCGTCACCGTGAACGTCTACAACGCCTCCTACAACAACGGCACCTACATCACCGCCATGGCCGCCGCCGACGGCATGGTCCAGTACGGTCCCACCAGCAAGATGTCCTGGGTCTACACCCTCGCCTGCATCGTAGGCTGCATCTGCTGCGTGCCCATGTGGAAGGCCTTCGGGCTCATGTGAGTCCGTTTGCCCCAGGCGATAACGGCCCCTCGCACCGGGCCGTTATCGTTTGCGGGCGATAGTTAAGAAAATGCCAATTTCTTATAGTTCACCGCACCCTTACAAAATCAAAATGTCACAGGGGGAAATGTAAATGTTAGAGCTCATTTTGGTAATCGGCTACATAATCGTGACCACAGCCATCGGCTGGATTCTCAGCACCCGCGCCAAGGCGCGCAACGACATAAACTCCTTCTTCGTAGGCAAAAAAGAGCTCAGCGGCATGCTGGTCTGCTTCATCATGTTCGGTGAAATGATCGCGGGCTCGAGCACCGTGGGCAGCGCCCAGACCGCCTTCAGCCTCGGCCTGTCGTCCGCTTGGACGAACTGGGGCCAGTCCCTCGGCGTCTTCGTCTTCGTCCTCACCGTCAGCAAGCTGTACCGCGTCGCGGGCTACCACGGCGCCTACTCCGTGCCCGAGGCCTTTGAGTTCCGCTTCGACTCCCGCCGCTGCCGCATGGTCGTCATGGTCATCGTCCTCGTCGTCTACGGCATCCTCTTCGCCATGCAGCCGAAGGCCGCGGCCAACATCCTCGCTCCCATGATAAACGTCGACGTCACCGTCATGACCTGGGTCATGGGCATCATCTTCGTCATCCAGGCCCTCGTCGGCCTCAAGGGCATCGCCGCCATGAACGTCGTGCACTCCTCCATCCTCTACATCGGCTGCGTCGTCGTCGGCATACTCGCCTGGAACCACGTCGGCAGCCTCGATCTCGTGCGCGAGACACTCGGCGGTTCCTACCTCAGCGTGACCCAGCCCAGCGTCAGCTCCGTCATCGGCAACGCCGCCGGCGGCCTCTTCGCCTTCATCCTTTCCACCTCCCTCGTCGCCAACATCTACAGCGCGAAGAGCAAGAAGACCGCCAACGCCGGTGTTCTCGCCGCGGCCATCCTGGTCATCATCTTTGCCTTCTTCCCCGCCCTCATCGGCATCTTCGGCAAGATCATGTACCCCGACGCCGAGGCCGGCACCATCTTCTACACCGTAGCCGACACCTTCGGCCCCGCCATCGGCGCCCTGGCCAGCATGGCCATCATCGCCGCCGTGTTCTCCACGGCTCCGGCCTTCCTGCTGACGCTCTCCACCACCCTGACCCGCGACTTCTACCTCGCAGTTCTCAACAAGAACGCCACCGACAAGCAGCAGCTGCGCTTCTCCAAGTGGGCCATCGTCGGCATCGGCGTCATTGCCACCTTCCTCGGCATCTACGCCAACTCCATCCTCACCCAGGTCAACGGCGCCTTCCAGATCCGCGCCGTCGCCGGCATGGTGCTGGTCATAGCCGCCTACTGGAAGAAGGTCGACAAGAACTCCGCCTTCTGGTCCATGCTCATCGGCGGCATCGTCGCCGCGGTGTGGCACTTCGCCGGCCAGCCCTTCGGCATCGTTCCCTTCTGGCCCGGCTGCGGCACCGGCCTCGTCATCCTCGTCGTGATGACCGCCCTCAACGGCAAGAAGGTCTCCGACGACTATGCGCGCTACAAGGCGCTCATGGACGCCGTCCCCGCAAACGAGCTGTAAAACCGCATCGAAGCATCATCCGCCCGGCCGGGCCCCGTCCCGGCCGGCGGCTCATGACAAGAGGTATTAAAAATGTTTCAATTTGAACACTTCCTCATCCGCAACGCGCAGATGTATCCCAACAGGCTCGCCTTTGTCTACAAGGACAAGTCCTACACCTGGTCCGAGCTCAACCGGGCGGTGAACCGGCTGGCCAACTCCTTCACCTCCATCGGCCTCGGCAAGGGCGACCGCGTCGCCTATATGTTCGGCAACTGCGCCGAGGTCGTCCTCGTCTTTCTCGCCACGCAGAAGATCGGCGCCACGGCCATGCCCATCAACACCCACTTCCTCTCCGGCGAGATCTCCCGCATCATGGACGTGGTGGACTGCAAGGCCGTTGCGTATGAGGCCAGGTTCTCCGACACCATCCACGCGGCTCAGGCGGCCTACGGCAAGCTCAGCCGCATGATAGTCCTGGGCGAGCCCCGCGCCGACGAGCTCGACCTCGCCTCGCTCATAAACGGCGCCGACGACCACGAGGCCCAGGTAGACCTCTCCGCCGACGACGAGTCCGTCATCATCCTCACCAGCGGCACCACCGGCACCTCCAAGGCCGTGCTCAGGACGCAGAGCATGATGCGCGAATACGGCCTCATGCTCGCCATCGAGAACGACAACAGCCACCGCCCCGAGGTGGCGCTCACGCACTGCCCCTTCTTCCACACCGCCTGCCTGAGCATCCTCGTCAAGATGCTCGCGCTCTGCGGCACCTTTGTGCTGGTGGACAAGGTGGACTCCGACTTCATCTTCGACCAGATAGAAAAATACCACGTCACGATGATGCTCATGGTGCCCCCGCTGCTCTACATGCGGCTCTACGACTCCGGGCTCTGGAAGAAGTACGACACCAGCTCCCTGCGCGAGGCCCAGTTCACCGGCGGCAAGTGCAGCATGGACTACGTGCACAAGATCTTCACCATGTTCCCCAACTGCAAGCTGCGCCCGTCCTACGGCTCCACCGAGGTCTGCGCCTCCTGCAGCGCCGTGCTCTCCCGCGAGGAGTTTGAGCGCAGGCCCGAGCTCTGCAAGACCGTCGGCCGCATAAACGCCAACTGCGAGATGAAGCTCGTGGACAACGACGGCAAAGAGGTGCCCGTCGGCGAGGTCGGCGAGGGCCTGGTCCGCTCCCCCGCCGTGTTCCGCGGCTACATCAAGAACGAGGAACTCAACGCGCGCGTCCTGCGCGACGGCTGGTTCCACACCGAGGACCTGCTCCGCCGCGACGAGGAGGGCTTCTACTACCTCGTGGACCGCAAGAAGGACATGATAAAGACCGGCGGCGAGAACGTCTACGCCCAGGAGGTCGAGGACGTGCTGCGCAACCACCCGAGCATCTTCGACTGCGCGCTCATAGGCGTGGACGACGACCGCTTCGGCGAGGCCGTCGCCGCGGCCATAGTGCTCAACCCCGGCTGCACGCTCTCCGACGAGGAGCTCATCGCCTACTGCCGCGCCAACCTGCCCAGCTACAAAAAGCCGCGCTATGTGGCCTTCGTGGACGAGCTGCCGCACAACGTCACCGGCAAGATTCAAAAGAGCGTGCTGCGCGAGAACGCGGACAAGCTGTTCCGGCCCGTCAGGGGACTCTGATACCCAATACTTTTCACTCCTTTTATGTGCTCAGCGGGCCTTTTACGGGGCCCGTTGGGCACATTCCGTATGCGCTGATATTCTTGCAGTGGAGGAACACATGTCAGAAAGGAAATTCATCATCCCGGAGTTCGGCCCGCTCTCGGGCATGCGCGTCGTCGGCGCCGGCTCGCTCATAGCCATGCCCTTTGCCGCGAGCATGCTGGCCGAGTTCGGCGCGGAGGTCATACAGATAGAGCGGCCCTCGGCGGGCGACACATACCGGACCTTCGGTCCCCTCGCCCGCGATGAGGACGGCGCGTGCGTGGGCGCGGCCTGGATACAGGAGGCGCGCAACCGCCTCTCCATGACCCTGGAGCTCCGGCCCGACAGCTGCGACGCGCACGAGATCTTCCTCGGCCTCATCCGCGAGAGCGACGTATTCATCGAAAACATGGTCTGGCTCGACAAGCTCGGCATACACGACGACGAGCTCCTGCGCGTGAATCCCGCGCTCGTCATCGTGCACATCTCCGGCTTCGGACACCGGGAATTCGGCGGCGTGCCCGAGATCTGCGCCCGGGCGTCCTACGACATGATAGGCCAGGCCTTCTCAGGCTACGCCCTGTACAACGGCTATCCCGACCGGCCGCCGCTCATGGTCGCCCCGGCGGTCAGCGACTATGTGACGGCCCTCTTCTCCCTCTTCGGCTTGCTGACGGCCTATATGGACGCGCAGAGGACGGGGCGCGGCCAGGTCGTGGACGTGGCCCAGTTCGAGGCCCAGGCCAAGATAATGCGCGAGGCCTTCACAAAGCGCTCCCTCGGCCTCGGCGACATCCGGCGCAGCGGTAACAAGTCCACCTCCGCCCAGCCCTGGGACGTCTACATGAGCCGCGACGGCCGGTACATGAGCATGGGCGCCGTCGGCAAGGCCGTCTACACGCGCTTTCTGCACGCCGTCGGCTTTGACGAGGCGCGCTTCCCCTACGAGGAGGCCGCCGCCACGCCGGAGGCCATAAACTCCCCCGCCGGGCTCGAGCTGGACGCGGAGATCACGCGCTGGTTCTCCGGGCACGACGCCGACGAGATAGAGGAGACGATGCGCCGCGCCAGGGTGCCCTGCTCGCGCATAAACACCGTGGCCGAGTGCATGGAGCACCCGCACTTCCGCTCCCGGGACGACTTTGTCACGTACACGGACCAGACGCTCGGCCGGGAGGTCTGCGCCTTCGGCGTATTCCCGAAGCTCAGCGCCACGCCGGGCCGCATCTGGCGCGGCGCGCCCACGCTGGGCCAGGACACGGACGAGATACTCCGGCGCATCCTGGGCCGCAGCGAGGCCGACATAGCCCGCCTGCACGCCGAGGGCGTCGTCTGAATCGCAAAAAAAGAGGGCCGGCATCCGATTGGACGCCGGCCCTCTTGACATATTTCATTTGTTGTTCAGGTCGTCGATGGCCCTGGAGAACGCCGTGGACCTCGGCAGCAGCTTGAGGAGCGGCAGGCCGATTACGTACATGACCAGCGCCTCCTCGGCGGCTATCTGGAGGGAGTTGAGCGGCAGCGCGGCCCAGAAGGCGCCGGTGCTGTAAGCTATGACGCCGCCGACGATGGGGCCGTTCCAGATGACGGGCATGAAGCACACGGCGACGGCGCGGCCGAGGCTCAGCGGCTGCCTGCGTCCCTTGGCTATCGCGGCCATGCACAGAGAGGCGCCCAGCGTCGCCAGGGAGCCGAAGACGATGTCGGGTATGCCGTACCCGCCCGCGAGATTCGCGATGGCACAGCCGGCCCAGAGGCCCCAGGCGGTGAAGGGCACGAAGGCCGGGAGTATGCAGAGCGCCTCCGACACGCGGAACTGCACGAGACCGAAGCTTATCGGTGCGAGCAGCAAGGTCAAGGCGGCATATGCCGCGCCGACCACCGCGGCGGAGGCGAGTTTACGGGTACTGATCTTCATTTTTTAGTTCATCCTTCCCATTTTGATTTAGGTTTTATAACCCGGCGGGGTGTGGAAACCCGCCCAGTCACCGATTTAGTTTTCCGGCTTTGAGTAGAGGCAGCCGCAGTAGTCCTGGCGGTAGAGCCCGTATTCCCGGGAGAGCTCGATGCTCCTCTTGTAGCCCTCGCGCTTTTTGAAGTCCGAGGGCAGCCAGCGGACGCCGTATTTCTCCGCCAGCTCCATGCCTATTTTGTTTATCCTCTCCGCGTCCTTGTGCGGGGAGACGCTCAGCGTGGTGCAGAAGTACTCATACCCCAGCTCGCGGGCCAGGCGCGCCGTCTCCTCCAGCCGCAGCCGGAAGCAGACCGTGCAGCGCGCGCCGCCCTCGGGTTCGGCCTCAAAGCCCTTCACCGCGGCGTCATACCGCTCGCCCTGCCAGCCGTACTCGTGGAGCTTCACGTCCGGGAACTCCTCCAGGACGCGGCGCTGGTTCTCCAGCCGGAGAGCATACTCCGCCTCGGGCTGGATGTTGGGGTCAAAGTACAGCAGTCCCAGCGAAAAGTGCCGCGTAAGGTACTCGAGCACATAGGTCGAGCAGGGGCCGCAGCAGCTGTGCAGCAAAAGGCTCGGCCGTCTCTCGCCGAGCGCTTCAAGCTCCCTGTCCAGTTTTCGCTGATAGTTTTCCATGCGACACAGTATAGCACATTTGTGCTTGACTTGGAAGAGGGCAGACGCTAAACTTAATGTATCTATAAGGACGAGGTATGTGCAATGGATACAAGAATGGGCAAGGAGGACTACTATCTCGACATCGCGGACGCGGTCTTGAACCGCTCCACCTGCATGCGCAGGAAGTACGGGGCGATAATAGTCCGCAACGACGAGATACTCTCCACCGGCTACAACGGCGCGCCCCGCGGCCGCCGCAACTGCACGGACGTCGGCATGTGCATGCGCGAGACGCTGGGCGTCCCCTCCGGCGAGCGCTACGAGCTCTGCCGCAGCGTGCACGCCGAGGCCAACGCCATAATCTCCGCCGCGCGGCGGGACATGCTGGGCGGCACGCTGTATCTCGTGGGCCGCGACGCCAAGACGCACGAGCTGCTCGAGGAGACCATGCCCTGCTCGATGTGCAAGCGGCTCATCATAAACGCGGGCATAACGCAGGTCGTGGTCCGCACCGGCTCCGAGAGCCACAAGGTCATCCACGTCCGGGACTGGGTGTTCAACGACGACTCCCTGCCCACGGGCATATGAGTTGAAGCCGCGCCCCGCACCGGGCGCGGCGGCGTTTTATTGGAGGTTTGTAATGAAAACGCTGACAGCCTATTTTTCGCGCCGGGGCATGAACTATGCCGGCGGCAAGCTGGTCGACCTCAAGGTCGGCAACACGGAGCGGGCCGCCAAGCTGGCCTCTGAGCTCGCGGGCGGCGCCCTCTTCGAGATACGCGCCGAGCACGAATACCCCTATGACTACCGCGAGTGCGTCGAGGTCTCCAAGGAGGAGCTCACGAGCGGGGCGCGCCCCGAGCTCGCCGTAGAGCCCGGCGACCTCTCCGGCGTCGAGGCCGTCATCCTCTGCTACCCCTGCTGGTGCGGCACGATGCCTATGCCGGTCTGGACCTTCCTGGAGGGCTGCGACCTCGCGGGCAAGCGCATCCTGCCCATGTGCACCAACGAGGGCAGCGGCATGGGCCGCAGCGAGGCCGACATCCGCCGCCTCTGCCCCGAGGCCGTGGTGGAGAAGGGCCTCTCCGTAAAGGGCAGCGCCGTCGAGAGCGCGGGCCCCGCCATAGAGGCCTGGCTGCGTGAGCACGGCATCATCTGAAAAAAGGAAAACCCCCGGACTTTGAGTCCGGGGGTTTTCTTATATTCCCCTCTATCAGTCGGTGACGTAGGGGAGAAGAGCGATCTGACGGGCGCGCTTGATGGCCTCGGTCAGCTCGCGCTGATGCATGGCGCAGGTGCCGGTAGTGCGGCGCGGAAGGATCTTGCTGCGCTCGGAGATGAACTTCCTGAGCTTGGCGGCATCCTTATAGTCGATATAGGTGCACTTATCCACGCAGAACTGGCATACCTTCTTGCGCTTGCGATTCTTGGGTCCTTTGTTATCGAAAGCCAAGGTTATACCTCCCTTTTAATTCTCAGAACGGCAGTTCGCCGTCCCCGTCGTCCAGCTCGGAAAAGGCGGAAGGCGCGGCCTGGCGCGGAGCGCTGTCCTGCCTGCTGTCTCTCTGCCCGTAGCTGTCGCGGGAGCTGTAGTTGTCGCGGGAGCCGTAGCTGTCACGCGGGCCGTAATTGTCCCGGGACTCGCCCTCGCGGCGCTTCGATTCGCCAAAATACACGTTGTCGACGACGACCTCGGCGCTTCTGCGCTTGTTGCCGTCCCTGTCGGTCCAGTCCCTTATCTGGAGCCGGCCGCTCACGACGGCCATGCTGCCCTTCTGAAAGTACTTGGACACGAACTCGCCGGTCTGACGCCAGGCGACGCAGTCGATGAAATCGGTCTGCTTCTCCTCACCGCGGCCGAAGTCCCTGTCGACCGCCAGGGAGAACGACGCCACGGGCGTCTGGCTCTGGGTGTATCTCAGCTCGGGGTCGCGCGTGAGGCGGCCCATCAATACGATGTGATTGAGCATCAGCGCACCTCTTATTCGGGACGCTTGGTGATCAGGCTGCGGATGACGCCGTCGGTTATGCCGAGGATACGATCCAGCTCAGCCGGGAACTCGGGAGCGCTGGTGAACTTGACGAGCACGTAGTAGCCCTCGCTGAGATAGTTGATTTCATAGGCGAGCTTGCGCTTGCCCATCTCCTCCATCTCATCAAGAGTGCCGTTCTGCTCGACAAGCGTCTTGAACTTCTCCACGAGAGCGGCGGTCTCCTCCTCCGAGAGGTTCGGGTTGAGGATGTACATCACTTCGTACTTCTCGCTTGTCTTTGCCAATTTGTGCACCTCCTTCTGGACTTATGGCCTGCTTTATGCAGGCAAGGATATAGGCCTGTCCCTCAGGGCAGGCCTATAAATTATACATTATTTTCGCGTTTTGTCAAGGATTTTTCCTTATCACACCTTGAAATTCACGCTGGTGTCGCCCTGGAGGTCGGAGCCGAACTCGTAGTCCTTGCCGGGCAGGATGGCGTTGAGGACGATGCCCACGATGGCGGCGGTGGCGAGGCCGGAGAAGCTGACGTTGCCGATCTTGACGGCGCCGACGCTCGAGTAGGTGATGCCGATGGCGAGCACGAGGATGAGGGCCGCGATTATGACGTTGCGGCTCTTGGTGAAGTCGACCTTGTTCTCAACGACGTTGCGCACGCCGACGGCGCTGATCATGCCGTAGAGCACCAGGGACACGCCGCCGATGGTGGCGGTGGGCATGGCGTGAACTACCTCGGCGAACTTGGGGCAGAAGGAGAAGATGATGGCCAGCACGGCGGCGATGCGGATGACGCGGGGGTCATAGACCTTGCTGAGCGCGAGGACGCCGGTGTTCTCGCCGTAGGTGGTGTTGGCCGGGGCGCCGAAGAGCGCCGCGAGGCTGGTGGCCAGGCCGTCGCCCAGGAGGGTGCGGTGCAGGCCGGGGTCCTGGATGTAGTTCCTCTCGCAGGTGGAGGAGATGGCGCACATGTCGCCGATGTGCTCGACCATGGTGGCGAGCGCGATGGGTATTATCGTGACGGCCGCGGTGCCGAGCATGGCGGTGTCGACGTTGCCGCCGGCGAAGAGGCCGAACACGGTCTCGCTCCAGACGACGGGCAGGCCGATCCAGGCGGCCTCCTTGACGGCGGTGAAGTCCACCTGGCCGCTGACCGCGCCTACGATGTAGGAGGCGATGACGCCGAGGAGGATGGGGATGATCTTTATCATGCCCTTGCCCCAGATGTTGCAGACGATGACCACGAGTATGGCCACCAGCGCGACGGGCCAGTTGGCCTCGCAGTTGTTGACGGCGCTGGAGCTCAGGGACAGGCCGATGGCGATGATGATGGGGCCGGTGACGATGGGCGGGAAGAAGCGCATGACCTTCCTGACGCCGAAGACCTTGAAGAGCAGGCTCAGCACCAGGTACACGAGGCCCGCGCAGGCCACGCCGAAGCAGGCGTAGGGCAGCATCTCTGTGTTGGGTATGTTGAACACGCCCGGCATGTCCGGGTTCTCGAGCATCGGCGCGATGGCCGAGTAGCCGCCGAGGAAGGCGAAGGACGAGCCCAGGAAGGCAGGGACCTTGCCCTTGGCCAGCAGGTGGAAGAGCAGCGTACCGAGACCGGCAAACAGCAGCGTGACGGAGACGGACAGACCCGTCAGCGTGGGGACCAGCACCGTGGCGCCGAACATGGCGAACATGTGCTGGAAGCCGAGCACGAGCATCCTGGGCGCGCCAAGCGTCCGGGCGTCGTAGATCGGCTCGTTTCCGATGGTTTTCTTGTTCATTCCCGATTTACCTCTCTCCGTAGTGTATTTTAATTGGGATGACGCACAAAGTCGATGCGGAGCCTCAGGGCTCCATGAGGTATACGCCGGTCTCGCCGTCGTACTCCGGGAGCCTCGCCTCGATGAGCTCCGTGTGGGAGGTGGGCACGTTTTTGCCCACGTAGTCGGCCCGGATGGGCAGCTCCCTGTGGCCCCGGTCCACCAGGACGGCCAGCTGTATGGCCCTCGGCCGCCCGCAGGCGAGCACGGCCTCCATCGCGGCCCGGGCCGTCCGGCCGGTGTAGAGCACGTCGTCCACCAGGACGACGGTCTTGTCCGCCACGGGGAAGTCCAGCTGCGCCTTCGTGACTATGGGCTCCTGCGAAAGGCGCTGCAGGTCGTCGCGGTAATAGCGCACGTCCACGCTGCCGCAGGGGACCTCCAGGCCCTCTATTTTAATGATGTTGGACCTTATCTGCCGCGCCAGAGGCTCTCCCCGGCGGCGGATGCCGACGAGGCAGACATTCTCAACGCCGCGGTTGCGCTCGGCTATCTCGTGTGAGAGACGCATCAGCGCGCGGTTCACCGCCGCCTCATCCATGAGTTTGGCCTTTTCTCTCACGTTCAGCACCGCCCCTTCGCAACAAAAAATGTCCTGCCGGGTCCCGGCAAGACACACCAAATCCCCGCGCAGGCGCGCGGCTGTATATAAGCGGTTTTGCCGGTCTCTCAGTACCGTCTTAAAATCCATGGCGAAGTATAGCAGATGCCGCCGCATTTTGCAAGGACAATTAATTTTAGGCGTTCAAAAAATGTTTACGGTTTTAATGATATTCTAATCCTGCTCTAACGACTTGTTAATAAGGCTCTGGTATCCTGTGCCCGTAACACAGAAAGGGAATCGGCAAATTGTTATTAAAATAACTTTTTCTTTTAACATTACTTTAATAAACGCCCGTTACAATGGGCACATAAAACAAAAACGAAAAGGAGCTAACAACCATGAAAAAGAACGTTCTCTATATAAGCCCGATGCAGGCCCGCGCCCTGGCCCTGGAGGCCGCCAACGTCACATCCGCGAGGTTCGACTCCCAGAAGCTGCTCGAGAGCGGCAGCCTCTACGAGCTGGAGTTCACCACCGAAGAGATGCACTACACCTGCTACATCGACGCCGTGAGCGGCGAGGCCCTCGGCCTCGACTTCTTCCCCGTTCCCGTCGAGACCTATCCGTCCTACTACGAGGATCGCCGCCGCACCGCCCAATGCGTCAGCGCCTGAGCGACGGAGAGAGCCCGTGAGTGATGCACCCCCTGTCACTCACGGGCTTTTTAATTCATTGGAGAAGGCTCCGCCTTCTCCAATGAATTAAACGCACTGCGCTGCATGCCTCGCCTGCGGCTCGACACTCCGCTCCGCGAGCGGTGTTTTCGCCGACGTACACGCCGCCGGCGAAAACGTTATTGCATCTCTCCTGGAGGAACGCAAGACAAAGAAAGACCCGGCCGGGTTTGACGGCCGGGTCTTTTGGTTCACTTGTCGAGCCTTGCCTTGCGCACGATGCCGATGCCGAGCGGGTGCGGGCCGGTGTGCACGGCGATGACGGAGCTGATGAGGCGGATGGGCACCTCGGTGGAGAGGCCCAGCTCGTCGAGCAGGGCGCAGACGCGCGCCTGGAACTCGGCGGCCTCGTTGTAGTCGTAGCCGTAGCCGACGGCGATGTCGAACTCGTCGGCGGAGGTGAAATTCTCGCGCAGATACTCGCGCGCTACGCTCAGCGTCTTGTCGAGGCTCTTGCCCCGGCCGCGGCAGACGCCGGAGGGGAAGATCTCGCCCTCCTTGAGCGTGATGATGGGCCTGATGCCGAGCACGGTGCTGACCTTGCCGGCCAGCTTGCCTATGCGGCCGCCTATGCTCAGGTAGGAGAGGCTGCCGATGGTGAAGAAGATGCGTCCGGACGGCCGTATCTCGTCCATGCGGGCCACGGCCTCATCCAGGGTAAAGCCCGCGTCGCGCAGGTTGCAGGCCTCAAGCACGTAGAGGCCCTGGAGCACGGTGTTCACCATGGAGTTGTACACCGCGATCTTGACGTCGGGATAGTCCTCGCGCAGCAGCTCCAGCGCTATGCGCGCGGTCTGGTAGGAGTTCGAGAACTTTTCGGTTATGCAGATGCAGATGGCCTGCTCGCCCGCCTCGGCCACCTCGCGGAAGACCTTGAGGAAGTCCTGGGTCGAGGGCGTGGAGCTCTTAGGGTACACGCCGGGATGCGACACCATCCACTCGTAAAACTCCTCCGTGCCGATATCCTCGTCCTGCTTGAGGTACTCTCCGCTGCCGAGCATGACGTAGAACGGCACCATGGTGATATCGCGCTCCTTGTAGAGCTCGGGCGAGAGGTCGCCCGAACCGTCGGTTATGACCCTGAATTTAGACATTCTCATCCCTCATTTATATCAAGATGTTCCCGCGCCGCAGCACACACCCCCGCGGCCCCGGGATTTTGCAAAGCCGCCCTTGCAGGCGGCCGGGCACACGCTTCGACACCGGTGCATCGAAGCGGGTGCCCGGTCGGATTTGGCGGAGAGGATGGGATTCGAACCCATGGCCCGTTGCCGGGTCACCGGTTTTCAAGACCGGCTCCTTAAACCGCTCGGACACCTCTCCGTTTATATGGGCGCTCAGAATATAACGTTTTCGATTATAACATCAAATGAGTATTTTACAAGCGACAATTAAAGTCCAAGCTGTGAATTTTCCGTTAATCCTTGACGCGGAGTTCAGTAAAGGTTAAAATCCCCCTTAAAGAGGCGAAGATTTATGAGTTACAAAATACGCACCGCACTGCCCTCGGACGGGGCCGCGCTGTCCGCGATATACGCGCCCTACACCGAGACGGCCATCACCTATGAGTACCCCGCGCCCACGGCCGAGGAGTTTTCCGCGCGCATCGCCGCCATCTCCGCGCACTATCCCTTCATCGTCTGCGAATCCGACGGCCGCGCCCTGGGCTATGCCTACTCTCACCGCTACCGCGAGCGCGCCGCCTATGACTGGGACTCGGAGCTCTCCATCTACTTTGACCGGGCCGAGACCGGCCGCGGCCTGGGCCGGCCGCTGTACAGCGCGCTGCTGGACCTGCTGCGGCTGCAGGGCTTTGTGAACATCTACGGCACCGTCTCCGCGCCCAACTCGGCGAGCGAGCGCCTGCACGAGAGCCTCGGCTTCACGCACGTGTTCACGGACTACAAGACCGGCTGGAAGCTCGGCAAGTGGCACGACCTCATCTTCTACCGCCTGCAGCTCGCGCCCGCGGAGGGCGAGCCCGGGCCCGTGACGCCCTTCCCCGAGCTGGACGCCGGGGCCGTCCGCGAGATATACGAGCGGCGCGCCGCAGAGATGGGAGGCCGGACAAGATGACCAAGACCAACGCCATGCGCCTGCTGGACGCGGCGGGCATAGCCTACCGCACGGCGGAGTACGAATACGACGAGTCCGACCTCTCCGGCAAGCACGCCGCGGAGCAGCTCGGCATGCCGGCGGAGCAGGTCTTCAAGACCCTGGTCACGCGCGGGGACAAGACGGGCCTGCTGGTGTTCTGCATCCCCGTCCTGGACGAGCTGGACCTGCGCCGCGCCGCCCAGATCTCCGGCAACAAGAAGCTGGAGATGATACACGTAAAGGAGCTGCTCCCGCTCACGGGCTACATGCGCGGCGGCTGCTCGCCCATAGGCATGAAGAAGAAATACCCCACCTACATCGACGAGACATACATCCTCTTCGACGAGATCGCCGTCAGCGCGGGCATGCGCGGCGAGCAGATCATCCTGGCCCCGGACGACCTCGCGAAGTTCGTGGACGCGAAGGTATATTGAACCCAGGCCCGATAAGACGCGGACGCACCTTGAAGGTGCGTCCGCCTCTGTCGTTTCTGCCAGGTCTAAGCGGACTTGCCCCCTCATAGCATGTACAGTGGAAGGAGGCAAACGGATGCTTTTAATAGCCGGCAGGCGGATAACCAGCCCGGACGACGAGGACATCACCGCCGTGTTCGGCCTGTCATATGAGCAGGACAGGAACGTGGCCGACATCATCGACTGGTGCATTGAGGACCAAAACTATCATTACTTCGGCGGCCCCGCGGCCTTCCGCTCATACGTCATGGGCAGCGTCACCACAGGCGGCCACCTGAAAATACTCTGCACACACAGCCGCTATCACAGTGCCTACACCATAACCATGTCCGGCAGCCGGAGCGAGGACGCGAAAAGGGCGAACGCAAAGGCCGGGCTGCACGGCACCCCGAGCGGCTATACATGGCACCATGCCGAGAACATAAGGCACAGCGGCAGCGGCTATCGCTGCAAAATGTACCTCATCAAGACGACCTACCATAACAGCAACCCCCACAGCGGCGGCGTGGCCGAGTATGAGCGCTATACCGGCAAGACCTATACATGAGGCAAAGAAAGGATGATGTCTGTGAACTGGAGCGAATTTGCTATGAGGCAGCCCTTCCTCACCGACCTGGGCGAGGGGAGCTCCGCCGCCGCGGGCGGGCCGGGGCGCTACGCGGTCTGGTCGCCGATGACCGCCGGGGACGGCAACTGCGTCGTGGACGTGGGCGACGACCTCGGGGCGCTGCTTGAAAAGTACCATCTGAGCGCCGAGCGGCTCTGCGTGCTCGAGTGTTAGGGGGCGCGGCATGGACACAAAGGAGCTCATCTCCGCCGTGGGCGGCGCGATGCAGGAGGCCTATGAGCTGCTGGAGCGCCGCAGCCTGGACGGCTGCATCGCCGCCTGCTTCGACGCCGAGGAGCGCGGCGGCGAGACGGTCTACGTCCCGCGCACCATAACCGTCAGCTACCCCACGCCCAACGGCGAGACGCTGATACGCTCGCCCCTGGCCGCGCTGATGAGCCACGGGGTCATGAACATGGAGTATGTAAAAGTCACGCTGCCCCTGCCTGAGAACGAGGCCGGAGGCGGCGGCGAGATGGAGCTGCACTTCCGGCTGCGCGAGCCCTCGGAGGGCATGGCCCGCATCGAGACCGAGCTCAACCGGCGCTCCGCGCTCTAGCATTGAAAGGAGGATCATATGGCTATAACCGACGACTTCACCGGGCTGCCCATAGGGCTGCTCATCTGCCAGCCCATCATAGAGGTGGCCAAGGGCCAGGCGGAGCTCTGCAACGTCTACCTCGACCAGCTCTTCCGCCTCGCCTTCAAGACGATGCCCGACCTCACGAAGGACGAGGCCGTGGAGGCGCGGACGATAAAGTTCAAGCTCAACCGCACGGTGGTGGACGCCGCGAGCGGCGCGACCAAGCCCGTCACCGTGGAGGTGGAGGCCCCGCTGCTCGCCCTGGTGCCCATCCCGGCCTTCACCATGGAGGAGGCGACGGTGAACTTCACCATGGAGGTCAAGGACTCCACCGCCGACAAGATAACGGATGCGAGCGAGGGCACCATGGCGTCCAGCCTCAGCATCTGGGGCTTCTCCAGCACCATCTCCGGCAAGGTCACGACCAGCCGGGAGAACACGCGCTCGAGCGACAAGTCGGCCAAGTACGACATCTACGCCCGCGCCGCCCAGCAGCCCGCCGCCGAGGGCATGGCAAAGCTCAGCAGCATCTTCGCCTCCGTCATCGAGCCGATAACCACGGGCTCCGGCACATAAAAAAAGGGACGCGCCATAGAGGGCGCGTCCCTTTGCGTTCAGGCCCTGATGTCCCGGGCCTGGAGGTACTTGTCCAGCGGCTTGTAGAGCACGCCGAAGATGACGAGGCAGATGACGGTGTCGATGAGCATGTAGCTGCCGTTGTAGATGAGCGAGTACGTCGCGGGCGAGGCCCAGACGACGCCGAAGAGCTCAGTCGGCATCGTGATGGCGTAGATGGTGACGCCTGAGATGTAGTGCACGACGAAGCGCACAAAGCAGCCGAGCAGGATGCCCACGTAAATGCCCTTGCCCTTGCCGCGGAAGAGGCCCGCGAGGCCCAGCGGCGTGAAGGCCACGAGGTAGTCGAGCAGCAGACTCTGCCAGCCCCAGGCGACGGCGCCGTCGATGAGCATCTGCAGCAGGCCGAAGAGGAAGCCCTCCAGCAGTCCCCAGCCCACGCCCCAGCGCAGGGCAAAGATGAAGATCGGTATCATCGCGAGGTCCACGGAGCCGCCGTTGGGCAGCGTAAAGAGCTTGAGCGCGTTGAACACCAGCGCCAGCGCCAGCAGCACCGCGCCCTCAGCCATGGCACGAAGTTTCCTGTTTCTCATTTTCCTTTCTCCTTTCGCCTTCTCCCGGCGCAAAAGAAAACGCACCGGGGAAAACCCGATGCGTAAAGAAGTTCCCTACGTCGGCATTACCCGCATCAGGTTCAAGGGTCCGGACCTCAATTGGTCCCATCTCAGCCGGGAAAACCCAGCTCCCCTATGTGAAATTGTACCTCAATCATAAACCGCCAGCTGTAAGATGTCAAGCGCCCTGTCACAACAATAAGAGCAAAAAAGAAGCAAGCCGAAGCTTGCTTCTCTGGTGGGCCTTCAGGGACTCGAACCCCGGACCGACCGGTTATGAGCCGGTTGCTCTAACCAACTG
>ERZ1106963.298-NODE-298-length-77405-cov-19.807602_pt1 | contig 77405 bp, 64 predicted proteins | sample MGYA00403681_ERZ1106963 | MGnify/ENA primary metagenome ERZ1106963 (study PRJEB35170, sample SAMEA104062407) | human gut metagenome | biome: human gut; feature: human-associated habitat; material: faeces | place: Denmark | collected 2012-05-03 ...
AAACTATGATACATAATATCGCCATAAAAATAGTGGATTCCTTATCAAAATACGGTTCAGCTCAAAAAAAACGCGACGTAAACATTTATGGGACCGAATGTTTCATTAATGAAACCATAGGCAATTTTTTATTATTTGGCATTGCGATACCACTACATCAGGGATGGCCCGTATTCATATGGCTCATTTCTTTTTTGTCCATCCGCATTCATCTAGGTGGTTATCATGCTCCCTATCACTGGTTGTGTTTGGTCATCAGTACATTTGTTGGTATTAGTAGTATTTTTTTAACTAAATTTGGAATTCAATAAGCGTTTACTCCATTTTAATTCTTTTCTTCTGTGATGCTTATATCCTTTTTACAAAAGCGGTAATTCATGAAAATCATCCAATGACACAAAAAAAACTGCGCCGAGAACGATTTCTATTGCTAATCAATACTTTTTTAATAAATACTATAGTCCTTGCATCTTTGTTGACACAAAAAAGCTGGTATCCACCCATTTTGTCTGGTATATTTTGTTCTGTAGTAATGTCTATAATAGCAAAATTCCAAAAACAAACCAGACAATGATTTAATATCTCACACCTTGCTTATCAAAGTTGTTTGGCATCTTGATATTTGCCATTTCATCTAACCAGAAATCGACATCCATCAGCAGTTTTCCGCCAAAGAATCTCGCCTGACGGTACAACTCTTGAAAAAGCAGGGTATAAACCATGCTCAGCACGAAGTTAAACATTAAATTTATTAATCAATACAATTTCAAACTATACTACATATATTATTTACTATTAAAAAATTTGCAATTTCTAATATATCTTCCTTTGTAATTTTGCATTCATCTCCCTTGTTAATATCAGAAAGCATTTGCAATATATCAGACAAAGAATGTATTCCATCACATTTTTCCAAAATATACTGCGTTGTTTCATTTATTTCATATACATCTCCTTCAATACCATCCATGAGAAAGCCTTTTTCACTTTCCATGCGAAAAGTCAACTTTTCTTTTAGTAATAATTTAGTTGTTAATTCCATAAATATCTTAACCTCCACAAAATTGATTAATACGGGAACACCTGTATCCATGTTCAAAAGGATACAGGTGCCTAAAATAGCTCATACTTTAATTAGTATTTTACCTTGCGCTACCACCACAACAAGTGCATGCAGATTTTTTGCTACCCAAAACTACATTTTTCACTTTCTTAATAATCGGTTTTTTCATCAATTTCACCTCCTTTACTAAAATTTTCTATTAAATAAGGATATCCCTTATCTGCATAATAGTCTACACTTTTATAAAATCAAATGTACCTGCTGCTAATTTATCCACAAAATACATTTCATCATCACGAATACATAAGTAGTCATATTCATAGGGTTTAACTTTACACCATGGATAAACTGATAAAATATTTCCTGTCATTCCAAATGCTTCCGCACAACAACCAGCTGTGCACATATATATAAATTCACATTTATTACACTTTTCAACATTTGTCGGATTCAATTTTCTAAACTTCTGATATTCAGATGATTGCCATATTTTTTTTAGTGAACATTTAAAAACGTTTCCCATAACAAGAGATTCGTCTCTTAAAAATGGACATGGGAATACATTTCCCTCTACTCCGACAACGCATAAATGAAGCTGACACAAATGATAGCAACATCTTAATGCAGTCGCTTTTGTATTTCGTGAAAACTCAAAATGTTTTTCAGGTGGCATTTCCAACATCTTCCAGTTGTGTACTGCTCTTCCAGTACTAGCTGGTCGATTAAATATATACCTAAACCCATGCTTTTTGGCATATTTCTCAAATTTACTAATTTGCGAATATGTCAATGCATTTACAGCAAAACATAATAACACTTTATCTTTATTGGGACTTTTTGAAAGAACATCAAGATTATTTTGTACTATTTCCCAATATTTATCTGAAACATCTGTAAACTCTTTAAAAACATCTGGATTCATGCCATATATCGAAATCTGAACTTCAAATCCATTCTCCATCGCATATAATGCATCCTCACTTTTAAAGGAGCCATTCGTAACAATTGAATGAGTTGAATTAGGTCTAATGCTTTCCTTTACTAAATCTATAAACCTTCTAATATTACTATGTAAAAAAGGTTCTCCTCCCGTCAATCTAATGTCACAATTTCCATCTGGTTGAATATTTGAAATGATAGATTTAAATTGTTCAATAGATAATTCTCGACATCCCCCCGTCTTCATTTCTGCATAGCAATGTACACAATGAAAATTGCATTTATCCGTCACTTCGATATATAATAATGTGCAATGTTTATCTGTATAACAATCATCAAAAAGGGTGTATTCATATTTTTCAGGATTCAATTCTTTCCCTTTATCATATGAAATTATCAATTCATACTCTAACATCTGTTGAATTATAGAATCACAAATCAAATCAAGCGATTTATTTTCTAATATTGCATGAGCAACATTTTTAGATACAAGAAATACTTTCTTTTTATTAAAATCATAAATAGCTGCATTTCTGTATCCCTCTACAATTTTTACACCATTGCATAAAAACATCGGTTTTATATCCAACATTGTGGATCACCTCCCATATAGTCACCAGTAACAGCATAGGCAATACATCTGTTCCCGCCACAATCATCTAAATGTTCACATTTACCACATTTTTGAAAATTGTTTCTTTGTCTCAAGTTCCACAAAACATCCGAATTATACCAAATCGAAAAAAGAGACTCCTTTTTAATATTTCCAACAGGAATCGGTAATCTTCTACAGGGCAATACTGTACCATCTTGTAAAATTGTTATAGTTTGTATTCCAACAGGACATCTACCTATTTTTCCAAAAAGGGTCCAAAGAGGTCTTGTCGTATTAATTCTTATTTCATTTTCCGGCAAAGCATTTGCATATTCATTTAATTTAGAATAAACTTCTTTCAATTCATCTTTATTTAGCATAATACTCTTGTCACTTGCTCCCATCGGAACTACAAGACTAAAAGTCAATTGTCTCACGCCCAAATCATTCATAAAAGTGATAAATTCTTTAGAAATAGGCACAGTGTATTTGCTAATCACATAATGAACAAATACTTCTATTTGGTTGCTTACTAACCACTTTATTGAATTAATTGCCTTCTCATAATTTCCCTCACCACGAATAAAATCATGTTTTTCTTTTGTTGCACCATCTATACTGATCTGAACCGCAACTTTTGTGTCTAAAATTGCCTGTTTTAATTCATCTGAAATAAATGTACCATTTGTTAAAATTGCTATTCGTGTAATAAATCTTTTCTTCCTTATATAGTATAGCAGATCACTTAAATAAGGATACATTACTGGTTCGCCACCAACTAGCGAAATTTCCCCATCAACATTCCATTTTTTAAAAGTTTTATCTAATTCATCAATTACTGCTAGTAATTCCCTATATTCCCACTCAGTAACTGTTTTTCTCTCACCTTCATAACAATGCCTACATTTCAAATTACATTTATCTGTCAAATGTAACTGTACATGAAAAGGATACGATAAATCCATAATCTTTCTCCTCCCTCTTCTTCTAATACTATTTTATATCTTTCCATATATTTCATTTTATTATTATAAATATTTTATCATATATTGCCAATAAAATCAATTAAATCCGATGGGGGATGGGGTAAATTTACTGTCGAAAAAGAATAGGCAGACTGCACCTGACCTGTTTCGGATTTGATAACTGTCTTTACTATATCCGATTTTTTCTTTTCTTACAATCTCCATATATGATTTTTTAATGCCGCTATTTTTTTGATTTGTGGGTACGGAATACTGTATACCGGCATACCTGCCAGTTTTCCAAGCCTGTTTCTGTTACGTCTTTCCGCTGACAGCATCTGCGTTGCCGAATATATCACCTCTTCTGCACCTGCAGCCAGTGGCAGTTCTTTTTTTTGGTATCGAACCAGTTCCAGTATATCCCTCTTATTCTGGCGGTATATACGCAGTCTTGCCATCTTATCTGCACCGGTTCTACTCCAGCCTAATGGTCTTGAACTCATTCTGGCAGAATAGATGTGGCTCACATGTCCCTCAGCACTACACTGCAGGCTCTTATCCTTAGTCTTCACGGATTCCATAATTCCTGTCCAGTTCCCCAAAATATAATTCTTTGCAGATTCTACTGCCTTTGCTTTTGTTTCACTCTCTGTTACATGCAGAATCTTATCAAATGCTTCTTCCGCCGCCCATTTCCGCTTTCCGTTAATGGCTTTGTAGATTTCGCTTCGGGCATCCTGTGCAGAATCTTTCAGGTGGCTTGTTGCTGATATGATATATTTATGCATGTGAAAACGGTCCAAAACAAAACGTGCTTTGGCGTGCATTCCTGCTCCCGTTCTAATCCAATCCGCTCCGTCTCCGTTTATATATATTTTCTCCAGCACTTCCTCGTCATAGCTCTCTGTAATAAAATCAAACACTTCCTGCCATAGTTCTTTCGTCCCTTCCGTCCCAGCATAATCCCCTCCGAAGTAATGGCAGTTTACCAGTTCATGCTTACTCCCATCGAAATTTACATCCTCGTAGACGTAGATAAGCTTTGGCATAACGGTATTAACGCGGGGCCTTTTAATGTCACCCTTTTTCTCAAGATACTGCAGCGAAACATGGTCCTCATCTGCATCGATATACAAACGGCTTACTCTGCGTTTCTCCTTCAGCGGCTCCAGTAACGGAAATTCAAGGGTATGAAGCTTATTCATTACGGTTTCCTTGCTTACCTCCTGTTCCCCGATACAGGCATTGATTCCACCTTTCCGGTAACTGCTATCTACAGCCTCCTCCAGTATTCTGGCTTCTGCATCCTCTGAAATACGGGCATGCGATTCCAAGCCCATGAGACGGTCTAACAGATAGCAGTATTCCCCGGTTTCTTTTTTGTGAAAATACGTCCTACTGTAACAGATTTCACCCTAAAACAATGTCGCAAAAAGCGTTTCAACCACCGCAATATCACACAATCTCTCATTCTTCAATTCTTTCTCTCCCCTCCATCTCCATCCACATCTTCTTTTTCTGCAGCACCTGTCCTTCCTCTATCTCCGGGCGGATGATTGACTTTATCACTTCTTCCGGAGCCTCTGCCTGCAGCAGATCCCTTATCACATTTCTTCGTATCTCACCGATCCATTCGGAAGCATAAATGTCAAGAAGTGTCAGCGAATCAAAGTTTTCTACAAACCATGCTTTCCGTTCCGCTTCCTCCCGTTCCTTCTCCGCATGAAGGGCTGACTGTATCATGCCGGCAGTGATGGTCGGCGCTCCTGCCTTTCCCTTTTTATCATTCGGAGTAGAATGAATCTTCTTTTCCATCTCATCCAGATCCATCATCATAAACGAAAAAGCATCCAGTTCATACAGCCGGATATTTTCATTTTTGTCTTTCTGCAGTTTCAGATAATTTAAGGATTCTTCGCCGAGAAATTCGCACTCTTCCATCGGTTTTTTCTGTTTTTCTTGCTGCTCTTTGGGATTAAAAGCACCACACTTTCTTGCTTCTAAGTATTGTTCATGCTCCCACGGAAACCACTTTTTATCACGGATCGGATTCTCCCCACGCACAAAGATAATACATTCATCATCCGGTAAAAGACGCAGCTCATACTCTAACATCAACTCTCTGCCAAGCACATCATAGTTCTGACTGTATGAACCGCTGGAACCTTTGCTTTCTCCACTGGTTCGTTTATCAATCGTCCACTTGCCAAGTAACTTTGACACATACTCGTAGGTACTTGCCTCATTTCCGCCAAGATAGATAAAAGTATCGCAGTTTCCCACGATCCCCTCCCATGCACCATCCGCAAACAGCGTCTTTAACTGTGCCAGTGACTGTAAAATCGGTACACAGTACACACCTCGGCTTCGACAGGTTGCAAGAATCTTATCAAAGTTGTTCGGCATCTTGATATTTGCCATTTCATCCAGCCAGAAACCAACATCCATCGGCAGCTTTCCGCCAAAGAATCTCGCCTGACGGTACAACTCCTGAAAAAATAGCGTGTAAACCATGCCCGGCACGAAATTAAAGGTGTCATCGTCATCCGGGATAATGATAAACAGATTGCTTTTTGTTTTCTTGTCTCCGTCAATTCCTACTCCAAACTCATCCAACGGAATGTCATTGGATGAAAAGATTTCCAACAGTTCTTCATTATCGAAAGGCTGCATACGGGCATTTACGGTCATAATGACAGAACGAATCGTTTCATCCGGACCTCCCCGGTATCGCTGATAGGCTTTTACGGCCGGATGATCCGGCTTCTTTTTTGCCAGTTCCTCCATACGCAGATCCAGTTTCGGCGGTGTATCCGCATCCACAAACTGAGCCTCATCTAACAGATATAAAATCGTTTTCCAGTTTTTCTGCAATAACTCTGCCCGCCCTCTTTTCTGGTTATATACTCCCTTGGGACATTCCATCCATACATAGAGGAAAAGGCTCTCCAGAAACATTCGTTCCGCCTTCTCCCAAAATGGGTCTGCACTTGAATTTTTGATGTTTGGAGAGTTTGTATTCTGTATCAGATTTGTCACGAGTTTAGTCACATCACTTTTACTGCGGATGTAGAGAAACGGATTAAAGTGCATACTTTTTTCCATTTCACACAGGTTTAATATATATACTCTGGTATCTCTCTGCTCCGACAGCCATGCACCCAATTCTTCCACAAGGCTTCCCTTTGGATCGGTATAAATATTGCAGTCATGCAGAGACAGTAAGTTAGGTGTCAGGAAAAAAGCGGTCTTACCGGCACCGCTTCCACCAACGACAAACACATTGTTGTTGCGAAGCGTATCGGAATCATACCGAAACCGTACATTCTGTGACAGCACTTTATTTTCCTGTGACAAATCCCCTTCCTCGTCTACTGTCTTTGCCGCATATTTTTCATTAAACTCCCGCACCTCGCCCCACTTGGCAGAGCCAAATTCATTACCCGGCATCCGGTTATGGTCACTTCTGCTATAAGCCGTGAAACTTAAAACCATCCACAAAAGTCCGCCGACAAACACCATACTGAGACTTTTATCGTTATATATCTTCAGCGGATGTAACAGGCACCAGACAATCTGTTCCTTCAGCTTCGTCATTTCCACCTCTATGATATACAATCCACTTAAGCAGTAAAATAAATAGAGTGTGGGCAGCAACAACGCCACACACACTCGTAATAAACTCTGCAGTCTTCGTTTTCTCATATCATCGGCAACATGGGTTGCACGGCTTTTCCCTTTTTGTTTTTTCACCAGAATCACCTCTACAATTTTTTGTTCTTCGGAGTGCTGACAGATTTTTGCAGCAACCTCTTTTCCAAAGACGGACTGTCTGTATTCCACTTACCCCGCTGATGTTTCAAGCATTCTGTCGCAATCTCTTCATTTTTCTTTACATACTTTCGCAGTTCTTTTCCATTCTGATCCAGTTCTGTAATCTCTGACATATCCGATCGTTTCAAATAAGCGAGCAGCCGCTTTCCGTCATCCGATAAGCTGGTTGTCTCCTTGTCCAGGCAGATACACCGCACAAAATCCTTTGATTCCTGCTGTTCTTTCGGCAGATTGGCAATATACAGATTCGGAGATTCTGCCACCATCTGTGTCTCCATATCAAAGGTAACCGGAATGTACTCCGGACTTTGATAACGCTCTTTCATCTTTTCAAGAGACAACACTTTTTCCACTGTTTTCTCCGGAACCAAATGAGGGACAGAAGATTTTTCCTGAACCTCCTGTCCCTCATGAAAAGATGGAAAGATTGCTGCATACTCCGGCTTTAGTTTCCCGATCATTTTCACACGGTCATCGCCTACCGGGGCAAATGCTTTTTCCAGTTTTGTAATATCCAGTTTCACTTTTTCTTTCTCATTGATGTTTTTCCTTTGATCCAATGCATATCCCCAAAGTTCTTCATCCCGTTTCAAACAGGTAATCACCGTCTGCCCCTCATCCAAAAGAATACAGTCTGATTTTTTGATCCGTATGGCACTCGAAAGATCTTCTCCCAGTCTGCCACGGGGAATGCGAAACAGATAGGCATCCTTTTCTTCCCGCAGAAGAAGTGATTCCACATTGATGCTGATGGGAAGATATTCTTTATCCCTAATTCTTTCCTGAATCTCTTCCAACTGCTCCTCGTGCATCCTGCCCTCATATCCTTTGGCAGCAAGTTCATTAAGATATTCCATTCCTCCCGGACTTGCCGTTCCAAAATACTCATCCAGATCCATTTCTTTTGCTTCCTGCCGAAACTTCTTTTTATAATAATCAATCACCAGCCGCACACTTTCCACATCATCCGGATTATAGGCAATCTGCGTATATCCGTCTCCGAGATTTAAGTCCGGCAACTCAGAAAAAGAAACCTTTAACTTCTTTAACCGGTCATAAAAGGCAATCAGCTCTTTCTCATCCTCCAAGGGAATGTTTAAGATGGTGTAACGACCGCCTGTCATTTTCTCCAGATCGGATAACTTCATAGTATTGTGTGTTCCTTCACTGGCATAATGAAGTTTCATTCGATGCTGTAATGCTTTCACCCGTGCGATCTGCACTCCTTTCTCGGCTCCTTTTGCCGAGAAGCGTATGGCTTTTCCCAAACCTTCCAGACCTCTTCCATATAGTTCTATGATCTGCACTAACGATTGTAATTCTTCACTCATTTGCTTGCCCTCCTGCTTTTCTTTACATTTTCCTGTTTTCCTTTTTGCTGCATCATTTCATAAAATTCGATGCATCGTCGTATCTCCATCACATCCTTTCGCTTCTTTGCCATTTCTAAAATGTCCTCTGCCGGCATTCCTGTTTCTACCGCTTTCCGAAGCTGTTCGATCTGTGCTGCTGACAGGTCACTGTCCTCAATCACATACTGCATGACACTTTCATAACCACTCTCCGGATTCTTTTTTTGGAAATGATTTTCTAACATAAACTGTATTCTTTCTGCCGGATTTTGAATTTCATTGGTTGCTCCTTGCATTTCTGAATCCATACCCACAAGAATACAGAGCATCTTTTCATGCTTTGCCAATAGGTCAGTAGTATTCATCACAAGATAACTGTCTATCTCCTGTTCTGACAATCCATAGCCGACTCCCATAAAAATCAATGTCCACTCGGCATCCGTTGCTTCAATCTCATGCTTTTGGATCAGTTTCTTTACTAATGCCATCTGTTCTGTTGTCATAACTGTTTCTTCCTCCTCTGCTGCATCGTTTTGATGAATTCTTTCTGCACTCTTCTTGTCTCTCTTTGTTTCACATACACACCGCATTGTTTTGTCTCATTTTTCATTTTCCGAAGAATACTGACACTTCGCTCATGAATGTATAGCGGTGTTCCGGTCCGCTGATACAACCGCCTTGCCTCTAGCACCTGCCGTACCATTGCCTTCTGATATTCCGACATTTCTTTATAAGGGATAAACTGATAATTTCTGCTCATTGCCCAGTCAAGTTTTGTATTTCTCTTCTCTGCTGTCTCCCTTTTCGCCGGAACTCTGTCGGCAGTCTTTGAATCAATGCGCCGGTCAATGTCTGCCGGCATATAGCCCTCACTTAAACGATAGGTACGAATGGCTTTTCCTCTCCCCGGCGGTGTCAGGGCAAGATAGACACCATGTTCTCTCGATACTCCTTCCCGTAGTTGGTAATCATAATCCCGCACCAGACGCTTCTTGAAATCTGCATAGGATCTGCTTTCCAAAATACACTGGTCAATATCCTGCTCCACTTGTTCTTTTCCCGTCATTGTTCCTTGCTTTCTGTCGTAATCGGGTGAATAATCCAGTGCCGGATCTTTCTCCTTTAATGGTCCGGTATGGTATTTTTCAGCCAGACGGTTTGTAAGCGGGCGTATCACTTTCTCCCAGTCCCCTTTTTCATACCGGTACTTCCCACCATTTCTTGCTACGGAATTAAATACCAGATGCATGTGCATATGGTCACGGTCTTTATGAACCGAGCAGGCATAATCATAACGATCTCCCAGATATTTCTCGACCCACTCCCGGACAAAACTCAAAGCATCTTCCGGTGCGATTGTTTCATCCTTTGAAAAAGAAAACTTAAAATGATACCCCTGTCTGGTTCCATGCGTGGGATGTATCTGCTTCGTCAAAAAGAAGGTATCCAGAATCTGCTCCGGTGTAATGCCTGCATTGCTAAAACACAAACCATCCGTTTTCTTCTCATTCATAATATAGGGAATGGACTTTCGTAAATGTTCCTCCGTCTTAATGGTATCCATCTTAATAATGAGCGACATTACGATCACCTTTCATAATCCGTATGGTATGTTTCATCATTCCATAAACTTCATCCAATTTACAGAGCAGTTCTTCACTTGGTTCCACATAATTGTGTTCATTATACTTTTTTGCAATCTGATTGATATTGACACCAATCTTGTTGATCTCATAGATCATCCGCACGATGGAGGATTCAAACTCATCCCTCGTCACATCCGGCGGGCACTTTGCCACACTCCGAATATATTCGCTCATCGTTTTGTGATGCAGGCTTGCCTGCTTATTCAGTGCTGCCTTTTCCTCCGGTGTCATTCGTACCCGGAGAATCTCTGTTTTCATGTCATTCAAACAATCACCCCTTTCTTCTGTTTGGACATTTTGTCCAAACGCTGTCCATGTCTTTTTTAATCTGATTCCGTCTGGACATTATGTCTAAACGCTAATCATGTCCTTTTCTATTTGAGCCTGTCTGGACATAATGTCCAAACAGACCATTTTTACTGCTTTTTTGATGTTCATTTTTGTCACATAAAATGTGCTTTTTATCTCTTCATTCGAGCCTTGCAAGATACGCAGGCTGTGGACACATCCATGCACATATCTTGTAAGGGGATACCCCTTATACCCCATTATGCAGGTAGTAATAGCGTTATTTTTTATGTTTTCGTCCGGAACTGACTTTTGACGACTTTTTCTTGTCCTTTTTTTTCTTATGTGGTTTCTTTTTCACTTTCTTCTTTTTATGAACCGCCCTCTTTTTTGCCAGTTTTTCCCTTTCTGCCTTTTGCTGCTGTTCCAGCTTAGCCTGTTCTTCCTGCAATTCCTTTTCCTTCATCTGATTGACTGCCGCTTCATCGTATGATGTTTCTGAAAGTGACATCTGACAGCTTTTCAGATTGTAGCTGCACTGATAGACGCTGCCATCTGACAAAAGAACAAAACTGGTTACATCAAATGCTTTGGTTTGCTGATAGGTCAGTTTTTTGACGGATCTGCATTTCCTGTCCTGACAAATCTGAATCAACTGATTTTTCAAATCTTCATAAGCTGTGTCCGACATAAACCCTAAAAATGTATTAAGACTTGTGGTATCCACAGAAATTGCTTCTTTGGTTTCTTCCGGTAGCTCACGATCCGGTGCTGTCTCTATCACAGCTACAGATGCCCCCGATGCTGTTTCTGTAACGACCGCTGCACCGGTTGCCGTATTGGTTTTATGAACCGTTTCCAATCCCGCACCGTGTCCTCCCATCATACTTTTTATGATAGCTGCCACGATAATCGCAACAAACATGAAAAATACCAACACTGCCATAACAGTCTTTCTTCCCTGTCCCCTGTCTCTTTGCTTCCAATAAAATCTTCGTATGTTTCTTAACATGACTTCCTCGCTTTCTGTCCCGTTTGGACATAATGTCCAAACGCTACTTTTTGTCCCATTTCTTTAATCGTCTGAAATAAGTAAAATTCGTATAAACACCAAACATCGGTCCCTCTGTATTTCCGGTCAGTGAAGAACCGCTGGAACTGGTACAGTGAAGCCAAACTACTCTGCCATCCTTCATTTTCCCACAATAGATTCCAACATGATTTGCTCCACCTGTTCCACCTGTCTTACTTTTCAATCCAATATCCCCCGGCTGTAACTGGTCAGCAAATATGTCCTGAAACTTTTTTGAACCGATAAAAGTTGCTGTCGTAGAACCATATGGCACACTGGTCACTCCTGCTTTATGAAATGCCCATGCGGAAAAAGCAGAGCAGTCCAGAAACTCCGGTTTGTCCCGTCCATCTGACTGCCGTTTCTCCATGCTGTATTTCACCGTCCCGATTAAAGAAGCACCTTTTTCAATCACCTCCCAAGCCTCCGCCGGCGCTGTATTATTTTTCTTCAATTCTTCTAAAATCTTTTTGGCGGATTCATTGGATACTCTGGTTTCTTCATTCATCACATAGTAACGAAGTACATGAGGTACATATTCAGTATCACCATATAAACTGTAACCAAGTTCCGCACACATCTTCGCTGAAAAGATCCCAGCATTTTCTTTGGTGTAACAGCCATAATTTTTTAATGCCCAGTCAATGTAACCATTTCCAAAGTTGTACCCCTGCAGGGCAAGAGAAATTCCTTTTATGTCATTCGGACTTTGACACTTCGCTTTTGTCAGGCAGTCAGATAATTCATGCGTTCCGCAGTCAATACTTTTTTCTGCACTGTCAATCGGTGGATTCACATTGTAATAGGATTGTGCCGTCTGCATGACATCCGGTTCCGTTCCGCCGCTTTCCTGTTCGATGACGGCAAGACACAGATCCACATAATCATCAATTCCATATTTTTCACAGTATTCCGAGACAAGTTCACGGAAACTTTCTGTCTTTTCAGATACCTGTGCCTGATAGGTTCCATCCTGTGATTCATTAGCAGCACCGCCGGAGCCAACCACTGCTCCGATTGCTCCCACGATAGCTGCCAAAAGAATAATCAAAAGAAGTGCTATCCATACAGCCGGATTTGCCGCTACTGCCTGAACAACACTTTGTATTGTCTTTACCAAAGATTTTCCTGCCTGTGCTCCTGCTTTTGCTCCCGATCGAACAGCCTGTGCCGATTTCTCCGTTGACTTTCTTGCAGCCTTTCTCTTTTCCCTGCTTTGCATGTTTTTATGCACAAGCGTTTTCATGCCGCCCACTGCCGTATGTGCGCCTTTTCTGGCAGTTTCTTTAGAAAGCCTGATAGGTGCATCTTCTGTATGCTCCGTATTTCTTTCTTCATAAGAAGCATCTGCCACACTGCTTCCAAGCAATATCAGATGCATGGACTGCACCATAAGCTCCTTTGTTTCATGAATAGAAAAAAGGACACGCTCACTTTTGGATGAACTGCCCTTCTTCTGCTTTTTGCCTTTATTTAGTTTTTCAATGCCTTTTTTCTTAAACCGGCTCTTTTTCCGCCGTTTCATTTTTTCTGCCTTAGCCATTTCTCTGGCTTTCTTTAACATTCGCTGTTTGGAACGATAATCCAGGCTTTTGAACACACGCTTCGCCGGTTCACTTAATGATTCAATGACCTCTTTATCAAGATGATCCATAATTTCTCCTTCTCATTTCTTCGTTAAATAAATTTTTCCATATAGACAACTAAGGCACACAAAGCTTACCTTTGTATGCCTTAGCAAATTCACCCGATAATTCAAATGACAACATATACATCAAATGGAGATAAATCCATTTGCACTTTTAATACCATATTTCCTTGAGAATGCTTAATATTCAACTCTATTTCACTGTTGTATCGCATACGAACAGGCATAAGTTTTTTATCTATTACTAAACGCATTAATGCAATATCATGCAAATAAATGTTTTTAACATATTGACCAATTTCACAAAAATCTTCTAACGAGGCTGCTTCTCTTGCATTTGGAATCTCAAAGTCTTTCTTGAAATCTAAACACTTAGCGTATTTTCCTCCTTTTCCCAGTCGTTCGCATTCCCTCAAAATTCTTTTTTCTTCATTTGCAACCTCCGTATCATCGTATTGATAAACAAAATGCTTTACTGCCATCTCAACTATTTTTGCACATTCATAATCGTTTTGGTCAACACTAGCTTCCACTCTCATTTCACTCTCTCCTTTCATATCTTGTTTTCTGATTCCATTTGTATTGCGCTCTCAGTTTTATCATTTTTTCATACGATGTATTCATAATTTGCATTATATATACATTGCATCATATGTCAAGCATTTTTTTATTTAATACCATTTCATGGAAATTGGTATTAAATAACTGATACAAACTGCTGTCTTTTTCCATCGTATTATCAAACGGAACAATCTTATCGCCAAACCGGATAAGCCCCATTCCCGGCTCTGCTCCATTCACACAGGCAAGCTGCTCGGAAGAAATATCAAACAAATCTTCCACTGCTCCCTTGTCCATTGTTCCCTGATCCAGCAAAAGCATAAATTCGGAATTGGAAACCATTGTTTTGGTAGAACGGTTTCTCTGTGCATCAATCAAATTCTGGCTCATCCCGGTACAGATACCACCACGCTTGCGGACCTCACGCCACATCTTCTCCAGTGCATGTAAACTGTATTCTTCTCCCCAAAGTTCGTGCATCTCATCCACATAAACCCAGGTAGCAACTCCATCCGACTGATTATACTTGATCTTTGCCGTAATACTTTCAATCATCACAAGCATTGCCATTGCCCGCATTCGTTTTCCCAGCTCCGAAAATCCATACACGGTAAAGCGGTTATCATCGGATATGGACTGCTCCCTGGCAAAAATATCAAGCGTACCATCTGCAAATACTTCCAACTGGTCTACAATCTCCTGTGCTGCCTCATTCCCCTCGTAATGCTCAAGAATATAATCTCTCATCACTGGAATTGTCGGAGATTCCGGACGGTTTCGTGTCCGTCTTTTGTCTTTTCGCTTCTTAAAGTATTCCTCATACATATGACTGACTGCCTTGTCAATAACAGCAATATGTCTGCTGGTAAGCGGCACTGGCTTCAATGCCTGTTCACAGATTGCATAGGCAAACTCTGCCTTTTCTGCCACAAAACGGTCAATGTCCGGCACAACATCTGGCACATGGAACGGATTGACATAAAAGACATTTTCTGCAGACTGTGTCAGATTGATATACTGACCGCCCCATGCTGCTGCAATGTCTTTATATTCACCCATTGGATCTACCACGATAATGTCGTCCTTTGAAAAACATAACACCTGCCCCATCTCGGATTTCTCATTATAGGACTTTCCGGAACCCGGAACACCAAACACCATCCCGTTTCCATTCTTTAATAATTTACGGTTTCCTATGATCAGATTTTTGGATACCTTATTAAAGCCATAGCAGTATCCCAAATCATCATGAATCTCCTGCACATTAAACGGAATGAAAATGGAAAGTTCCTCGGAAGTAATTGTCCGCATTGTATCAACAAATCTTGCTCCCGTCGGCAATGATGTATTTAAGGCATCCAGCTGTCGATACGAATGTGGAACAATATCCATGTTGTGTGTTTTTCCAATGATACGCACCTTTTCTGTCCGTTCCTCCAGTTCTTCCATTGAACCAGCTTTTACCACAATGGTAATTCCTACATAAAGAAGCCGCTCATCAAACGAAGAAATACGATCAAGCATCTCCTCTGTATCTCTTTGCTGCTTTCTTCTCTCGTAATTGATGTTAGTTGAATAATCTCCATTTTCGTTTTTCAACTCCTGCTCACGGTTAATGCTTCGCTCATTAGACATGTACTTTTTCATCACCATCTGATATGCCACATCATTGTCAAGCGGCTCCACATCCATCGAATAAATGATAGGGAAGTCCATGTTTGTCAGTTCATTTAAGAATTGATCCGTCAAACCGTTCGGATACTTTCTGATAAACATCACACAGGCGCAGCTTCCGCCCTCCATCTCCAGATATTCCGGATGCTCCCGTAAAGAAATATTGATAATGTCATTTCTCCAGTCCCGTTTCAGATGCAGATATTCATTCCAGTCAAAAGAAAAAGATGCCTCGTCACCCATGCGATAATAACTGTGTAATGCTCGCAAGCGTTCCGTGGCATCTAATGGTATCAGACAGCTCCCCAATCGGTGAAATAACTGCTGTATGGAAAATTCTATCGTATTGAAATAATTTCTGGCACTTTCATAGTCCGGCTTCCTGCAGCTGACAATAAAATACTTGGATTGCAAAAGACCTCCCCGACCTTCCTGCAATCGCTTTTCAATCAGTTTGTGGTATTCTTTCGCCAACGGCTCCATTTCTTTGCTGACTGCCTTCTGCAAAATTTCTTCCCGCAGCCTTCCATTGTCAGCATAATGATTGGATACAATCACTTTGTAACTGACATTCATTGACCGAAGCAGCGTTTCAAACCGCTTGCCGGTTTCTTCTTTTTCTTCCTCATCCTGTGTGGAAAAGTTAATATCATCAAACAGATACATCCTGTCAAACTGATGAATTTTCTTTTTCCCTCCGTCTTTGTTTGTCGGACTCTCCAACTCAAAGATACCATTTTCCGAAATTCGATAGATCGGTATCGTATCCTGGATACACAACGGAACTTTGTAAATGTGTTCCGTCTGTGGAGTCAGTGAGTCCTTTCTGAATAATTTTAGCATTTGTTTTAACCTCCTGTTCTTGTTTTAGGTAAGAAAAAAAGAACTACCGAAGTAATTCTTTTTTTCTTACCTAAATACAATGTGATTTCTGATATAATTGCAATGAAATTCTATGGCACAAAAGATATCTATTTCCGCGCCAAGTTTCTTTAGCAGCTGACCATCAAAAAGTTCTCCCTCATATCCTTCATGAACTAACCCTCTTTGTTTTCTAATAATTTTCTTGTTGCTATATGATTGTAACTTGGTTTCACAGATATAAACATTTTTTCCGCGTTTTTCACGGAGCAAAGTGCTTCTTTTGTTTTCTCAACTAGTTCTTTTAATCTACAAAAATCACAATAAAAATGAACTGTAATGGACTTTAAATACATTTGATTTATAACCTGTTTTTCCATAGGTCGAAATATATCAAAATCTCCATACAAAACATCTACCTCTGTGCATTGATCTTTTACTGCCTTTTCTATCTCTTTAATATCCAATTTTTCTTTCTCCTTTGGTCTAAGAACTATTTTTGCAGAAGGTAACTTTAACATAGGCAACTTTTCTCCCATAATATCCCCCTGATAAATAGGATAAATTGTTCTTAACACTTCAACATAATCACTCGTCACTCTCTTATTTCCATCCGACATTCCCTTTAGTTCACGTAGTAACAAGGGTTTTAGTCTTTCTACCTCATCATTTAATTTTTCCAATTTTTCAAACAACTCGTCGTCATTCTTTGCTTCTCTAGCCATTACTTCTAATCGTTGATTGAATTCATATGCTCCAAGATTATTGTTCCTTGAAACTCCTGAACTTAAATGCATTAAGCACAACTGGTTAAGACTGACATTCTCAAAATCTGCTTGTCGCAACAAAGCTGCATGCAATGACTTTGGAAGTCTTAATTTTATATTTCCAGATAATTCATTAATATCTTTAATGTCCTTCATGAGAACACCCCTTTCTATAATGACGTCATATATGACATCGTTTTTATTATTATATCAGCCCCCGTATATGATGTCAACACTAATTTTATATTATCTTTTCGCTATCCCCCAAAATTTTTTTCATTTTCCCAGTTTATATGTTTTCTTACATTAATTACTATATTTTAAACTAATACCTTTTTCCTTCATATCTTTGTGCAATTTTCTCCCTAACCGTAATCATGGCAAGAGCAACATCCTGATTTTCAAACTTCTCCGGCATCTTGCCGGACACCAGAGCCACTTGCGCATCTTTCAATTCTGTTTGTCCCGGGATATGTACCAAAAGCCAATACTCAGAACGCCATTAAGAGTTCCTTTCTTAACTCATTCCAACGTGCGATTGCCTCACTGACGTTTTCTACATCATCCCAGTATTTTCGCATAGAAGGAAGCTCACCGCACGAAAAAACCATATAAGTGATTTTCGTTGGAATGTACTGGAACATTCTACTGTTTCTTCAAATGTTTTATCCTCCTGTTCTTGTTTTAGGTAAGAAAAAAGAACTACCGAAGTAATTCTTCAATTGCATCTCTGATATCCCTGCCATCAATCTCATTTCCTAGACAATCCCAACCTTCAGTTGTTTCCCTTGCAAAAAGTTCGATTCGTGGCAAATCTCCACAAAGTTCAACTATCCTGTCTCTTATCTCATCTGATTTTTTACTATGCTGCATACGATGTACTATACATAACTGTCTGACATTGGTCGATACTCTGCGAGGGTGTCCTTTTGTTGCCAGCAAACAGATTTCCGAGCAACTTCTTGTCCAAAATCCAAGCCCTACAAAAAACGTATCAGACTTTAGATTCTGTTTTATCCAGTTAAAGGCACAAGTCTTATACTTAAATCCCCAGCTTTCAATAACCGAAAGACCTTCTTTGAGTTGTGGAAAAGTTACCCATAAAAACAACATCGCATCGTCAGCAGTTATCTTATTCACGGGAATACTCCCTATTTCATCAATCGACATTGTCTGATATTGTGTCTCAGCAATTCCTCTTCCTATTTTCCGATTATAACTCCATGGTGGATCTGCATAAATAATGTTATATTTTCTTGCCATGTCTTATCTCCTTCATCTCTTCTATCTCCTCCCTTGCCGTAATCATAGCAAGAGCAACATCCTGGTTTCCAAACTTCTCCTGATAACAAATACACCTTGCTAATCCTTTGGTTTTCTGCATGTCTTTCACCTGCGAAGCATATTCCTTAATCAAACTTCGTTCTTCCTCATTATATATCTCCTGCTTTGGATCAAATTCACGAAGAATCAGTTCTGCTGACACATTCTCCGGCACTTTACCGATTACCTCTACATCATGGAGATTTTCAACCAACTCACAAATCTTTTGAATAGCAGCCTCTTCGATATTGATTTTTGGATAATACCGTATCGTATCCAAATCCACCGTTTTGCCAGACACCAGATCCACTTGTTTGTCTTCCAGTTCTGATTGTCCCGGTGTATGTACCAAAATACCAATACTTGGAACGCCATTAAGGGTTCCTTCTCTGTACTCATTCCAAAGAGCGATTGCCTCATTGACGTTTTCTACATCATCCCGGTATCTTCCCATGGAATGAAACTCACCGCACTCAGCAACGGTATAGGTAATCTTTGGTGGAACGTACCGGCTATGCTCTACTGCTTCTTCAAATTCATCTAAATTGACCGGAACCAGTGGTGAATCCTTTCTAACACTTCCTTTTACAATGTTACCGTCCGGATATTCTCGCAGATCTGCTACGATTTCATCCAGTGCCTCATAGATGGATATGTCCGAATCATCATATACGCCACCGTCAATCTCTTTCATATCTAATCCATAAATGGTATAGTCATACCCTTCCGTTGCATCTTGGATATAGATATACCGGTTTCCAATAGAAAACACCATCTCACTTTCCATGTAAATTGTGGCTTGCTGCAAAAACTCTGCGATATTTCCGGACTTGTCCGCTTGAATCGGATTGATATCCACCTTATGATTTCCTAGGAGAAATTCATCCTCATGGAACAGATTAAATAAATCATCTTCCCGAATGTCTCCCTTGTACTCAACTACGATGTCGATGTCCGAAGTCGATTTTTCTGTTCCCCGACATCGGCTTCCATAAATCATAACCTCACCAATCTGTATCAGTAAATCCTGTCGTCTTATCGCATCCATCAGATAATCCCGTACCGCATTTTCCACTTCTGATGCATTCATCCCTTCTACTGGACGAAAATACGTTTCTGTTTTCTCACGGAAACCGGCAATCATTTTCTTCTGTTGTTCCGTCCGTTCAAACCGTTCCACAAAGAAATCCTTCAATTCAGAAAAACCAAAGGAATCCACATAGAATGCTTTCTTTTCTGTCTCGCATTCCAAAACAACCACATCACTTACCGATAAGGAATGCCCGGTAAAATCCTCCGGACGGTGGATGTTAAAGCATTCATAGATTGTTTCCAGTGTCTCTCCCGGTTTCCATTCTTCTTTGTACTTTGATTCATAATCATCTGCGTTTACCTGCATTCCACTTGCCTGCACATGACTCATTTTCAAAAAACGGTAGGCTTCTCCATTGCTGCCTTCCTTAATCTGCAGGATTTCGTAAGTAACAGGAACAAACGACGTTGCTTGATACGAATGTTCTTCTTTCACACCGTCTGCCCCGTGAGAAATCAAAGAAGGATACTGGCTCAGCTCAAACAACTCCGGCACATGTTCACGCATACTAAACATTTCTCCTGTGCTTCCCGCCACAAGTACATGGTCATAAAAATCAATATCCAGCAAAACGCCGGCATACATCATTTTTTCTGTTACATCAAGATCCAGTCTGCTCATTTGAAGATCCGATGACGGGTGATTATGAATCATAATGATAGCTGCCGCATTCGACAAAATAGCAGATTTGTATAATTCTCTTCCGGTTATCAAAGAAGAATTGACACTTCCAATGCTGACTACACTGAAATTGATGGGATGTCCTTTTCCATCCAGATTGACAACACAGACTTCCTCCCGGTCAAGTTCTGCTAATACCGGTGCCAAAACAGAAACGGCTTTCTCCGGCGTATCAATCGTTTCTCTGCTGAACATACTCTCTTTGTCGGTCAGTTTTAACCGAACATCCACCTGTTTTAATTCACGACTCATTCGAAACCACCTCCACGGTTATCACAAGCATTGTTTCCTCATCTTTTTGCTCAATCAGTTGTTTCAATTCTTCCAAAGAATGAATTTCAATCTTTTTTTCTCTCATATGCTGTCCTCCCGACTAATGACTTTTACCACTATGCTTGATTGGTTCATGGCTGTGTTCCGGCTGCACATTCACTTTTGGCGGCTGGTTCTGTTTCAGTTCCTTCTCTTGTGTACAAAAACTGAGTTTATGTTCCTTCGCATCGTACTGATAAACATGATCCGATAAAAACTCATTGGGAGATACATAAGCCGCATTAACACCTTTCACGATACTTTCAAGTTCTTGCGGACTCATATCACTGCTCTTAGGCAGAATCAGCACTTCATGCACCGAAGAAGGAATTACAAAATAATCACCACCCACCTTATCCGCTACCATTTTCTGCACATTTTCATTGATTATACATGTAGCACCGTTTATCTTTGTTTCATTTGTCAAACAATACATCTGCGATGCGTTAGGCGGAATCATTTCCCGGATATAATCTTTCGCTTCTTCCATAGAAATTCCTTCATTTTTTGAAAGTTCCACAGCCATGATATCTGTCATAATATCGTCAAGCGAGTGAAATGCTGCCGGAAGCAGTCGTTCCATATTTTCAAGTGCCTGTTCGTGCAATTCTCCTGTTGTGACACCATACTTTTCCATCAAAGCATTTGTAATGGCAAGAGAACTCAGTGTATTAGAATCCCCTGACACTTTCACACGATAGGTAACTGCTAAGTCCCCCAGCTTGATATAAGGGACATCCTTTAAACCAAGCTGGTTCCTTTCCAGATTCACAAGTCTTGGGAAAATATTGTCTTTTACCTGTTCATAGTCGAACATATCATCTAGCGGCATCTGAATTGCCCTCTCCTCAAGCGGTGCGATATTTTCAATATAAGTATCTGCAATACTGGATACGAGTTCATCCAGATTTCTTCCCTTCTGATACTGCTCGTACAATGGATTCAGATAAATATTAGGTGAAAGATTACTGTCCGGATTGCGAATATTCAACCCATCTAACACAACATCGTTGTTTTTCACTACCTGCTGAATACTAATCTCCGCCTCTTCAAACCGTTCCGGCAGATAATCCGTTACATTCTCTTTGATATACTCCATAAATTCGCTATAACTCTTCATTTCGTTTTACCTCTTTTCTTTCTGTCTGGACATGATGTCCAAACGCTCCTTTAATGTACTTGTGCCAAGTTGGATGTTCTTGTTTCTGTTGGTTCTCGTGACCGTGCATGGTAGATATGCCTTTCCTCACCTACCGCACAAAGTCCTCTCAGTATTCTCATATGGTCAAACGGCTTCATCCGGTTTGTTCCGGAATCATACTCATACGCAGCATGGGATTTCATTGCCGGCGAAGATAACACCGAATCTCCCAACTGACTTAAAATGGAACGCAGATAAATCACACTGTCCTGTTCCACTTTTGGTGCGATCAGATATTCCGTATCCGATACCGGTATGGCATAAAAATCACCATCCATATATTCAGCCATCTGCTTTTGCATTTCCTCACTGTCAAAGTTTTCTGTATTCTGCTCCGAAGAAAAGCAGACTACTTCGCTTTCTTCTTCCGGCAAAGCATCTAAAAGCACTTCTCTCGCCCGTTCTTCTGTCATTTCATACTCTTCCATAAATTCCGGCAGAAGATGTTCTAACAGCCATTCGCCCAAAGGAGTCACCGTCGGTTCATTTTCAAGTACCTGTGTCTCGCCTTTTTCATCCATATTTAACAGGGCATCCAGTTCCGCTAACCGTTCCATCTTCTCCTTCAGTTCTTCCTCCGCAGGAAACGGCTTTTGCACCTCTATCTTTGCCGTTTCCAACTGGTGTGCGACATTGTTAAGTTTTGTCTCTGCTTCTGAAAGTTCCCCAGCCATGCCACCTAAAACATTGTGAAGTCTTGTGATATTTCCAAACGCATCCGAACCAAGTTCAAAGTTGTGGCTAAGTTCTCCTTTCAGACTCATCACAAACTTGCGGTTAAAGGAATCAAAAGTGACTTTCATCTTCATGCCGGCATACTCACCGATCTCCACCATCTGCTGCAGAGAATCCATCTCCTGACACATGGCAAGAATGGCTGTTCCTGCTTCCTTTTTGTCCGTAAAGATGCGGTTTCCCACTTTCATGGAAAAGTTGTCCTTATCCGCCGGAAGATTCTTTTGCACGGTTTCCATATCTGTCTGAAATCCCCGAATCCGCTCCTGCAGAATTTCAATCTGCTTCGGATAATTCTTTGCAATGTTATCCTCCAGCCGGTAGATCTGACTGGTATGGTTTGCTTTCATCAGTTTCAGCCTGGATACCTGAATATCTAAGTCCATCTTTTCCTTGATATAAGGGTTTCCGGTAGCAAGTGCTTTGACCTCGGCATAAGTAAGTGCTGCTTCATCCACATCCTCACAGCTTCGTACCGGCGATTTACTTGTCATGATCTGGCTGATGAATTTCTGCTTGTTTTCTATTACCTGCCACGAATAACTGTCAAAGGTGCCTTCTGTCACATAACGAAAAATAGACACGGTATCATTTCTGTTGCCCTGTCTGAGAATACGTCCCTCCTGCTGTTCAATGTCTGACGGGCGCCATGGTACATCCAAATGATGCAGGGCAACCAGACGGTCCTGCACATTGGTTCCGGCTCCCATCTTCTGCGTGGAACCAATCAAAAAACGAACCTGTCCGCTTCTTACCTTGCCAAACAGCTCCGTCTTTCTTAACTCCGTATTCGCTTCATGAATAAAGGCAATCTCTTCTTCCGGTACACCCCGGTTCATGAGCTTTCGCTTAATGTCATGATAGACATCGTCAAACACCTCTGCTTCTACTATCTTTTCTCCATCGGCTGCAGTCGTTTTTCCAACGATCTTCGGTGTCGAAAGGTCACAAAAGATAAGCTGTGCGGATTTGTCTGCCTTTGTCCTGTCCCATATTTCATACGCCTTTTGCACAAGAGCGTTTACTTTGGAATGTTCTTCATCCGGCAGTAACGGATTGATCAATCTCTGATCCAGCGCCAGCTTCCTTCCATCATTTGTTATCTTTAACATGTTATCCTCATGCGGTTCCACTCTCCGGTCACGGACTGCTTCCGCCCGCCCCGCTAACGATGCGACCATCTCCTTTTGATGCTCGCTCGGCTGTAATACCACATTTTCATACTCTGCTTTCGGAATCGGTAGATTTAACATATCCGGTGTTTGAATATCCGCACACTCCTTAAACAGGGCGATTAACTCCGGCAGATTGTAAAACTTGGCAAATCTCGTCTTTGCACGGTATCCGGTTCCCTCCGGTGCAAGCTCGATCGCTGTCTGCGTCTCTCCAAAGGAAGATGCCCAGGAATCAAAATGCCCCAGTCCCATCCGCTGCAGCGTATCATACTGCAGGTAACGCATGTTGGTATATAATTCTGTCATACTGTTGGAAATCGGGGTTCCCGTTGCAAAGGTAATTCCCTTTCCGCCGGTCAGTTCATCCAGATACTGACACTTGGCAAACATATCGGAAGATTTCTGTGCTTCCGACTGAGCAATCCCCGCTACATTACGCATTTTTGTATGTAAAAAAAGATTTTTGTAATAATGACTTTCATCCACAAAAAGCCTGTCCACTCCTAACTGTTCAAAGGTCACAACATCATCTTTCCTGGATGTATCATTGAGTTTGTCCAACCGTGTCTGAAGGGTTTTCCTCATTTTCTCCATCTGCTTTATGGTATAGCGTTCTCCCTGCTCCGCTTTGATTTCTTCAATCGACTGCGTGATCTCCGCAATCTGCCGCTCAATAATGGCAGTCTGTCGTTCAGCAGATAGCGGTATTTTTTCAAATTGACTATGCCCGATGATCACCGCATCATAATCGCCGGTAGCAATCCGTGAGCAGAACTTTTTACGATTTGCCGGCTGAAAATCTTTCTTGGTAGCCGCTAAAATATTGGCTCCCGGATACAATCGTAAAAAGTCACTGGCCCACTGCTCCGTCAGATGGTTTGGTACGACAAACAAACTTTTCTGACATAACCCCAGACGCTTGCTTTCCATTGCAGCCGCAACCATTTCAAATGTTTTGCCGGCACCGACACAGTGTGCAAGCAGTGTATTATTTCCATACAAAACATGAGCCACGGCATTTTTCTGATAACCCTTTAACTCAATATCCGGTGTCATGCCCGGAAACTTCAAATGAGAACCGTCATACTCTCGTGGTCTGGTGGAATTAAACAATACATTGTATTTACTTACAAGTTCATTACGCCTGTCCATGTCACGAAATACCCAGTCCCGGAAGGCTTCCCTCATGGCATCCTGCTTCTGTGCAGCAATCGTTGTCTCCTTTTTATTGAGAACCCGTTTCTCTTTGCCATCCTCGATCACTGTGTCATACACACGGCTGTCCTTCAGATTCAGGGAGTCTTCCAAAATCTGATACGCATTTCTCCGGCTGGTTCCATATGTCATGTTTACAAGTGCGTTTCCAAAGTCCGCATTTTTCCCTTTCACATTCCACTGCCCGGTCACATCGGAATACTGGATCTTTATCACATCACGATTTAATAAATGCTCCGGTGTCTCAAACACTTCCCGCATAAAGTCCTCGATAAATCTCGGTTCAATCCATGTTGCTCCAATCCGGACTTCAATCTCACTGGCATCCAGTTCTCTCGGCTGTACCCGTTTCAATGCTTCCACATTGACCGCATACATGGGTTCGTTCTTCGCAAAAGTTTCGGCTGCTTCCAGTTTGTTTCGCACATTTCCGCTTAAATAAGCATCCGCCGTTTCCCATTCCTCACTAAGTGGATTTTTGAAGATAATGCCGGTCAACTCATCGATCAACGTATCTTTGTCTTTTCCACTCAGTTCCGACATGTATTCAAAATCAATCGCTGCTTTTTCTGCCAATGAAACCGCTAACGCTTCACTTGCCGTATCCACACTGTTCACAACTTCTGCTTTCTTTATGGTGCGCTTCGTAAACATATCCGCTTTTCCAAGAAAGTTACCTTCCTCGTCCTGTTTCTCCAGTGAACAGATCAGACAATAGCTGCTGTCCTGATGAAACGCCCGCTTATTGGTTTTTGAAAAAATCCTTCCATAATCTTTTGCAAAGGAATCATACAGGTCATTTAACTGTTTCTGCCGGGAATGGATCTGCTCATCCGGATAATCTTCTAACTGTAACCGGATCAACTCCCGTGTGCAGTCCCTTATGGCAACCATGCCCTTGATTCGCTCAATCATTCCCTCAAAAGCTTCCACCGGACGCATCAAAGAGTTTTCCCGATAGTACAGCCGATCATCGATCAGCGCATAGCTAAAGTTCTTCACTTCCGGCACAGCAGGAATAACCTCTGCCGTCAACTCCTCATTCAGTTCTTCCAGTTCAATTTCTTCATAAGACCCCTCGATAAAAGACAGGCTCTTTTGTAACTGCTCCTCGAAAGGAATGGAATCATCCGGCACGCAGGTACTTTCCATTCCATATGGTCCGCTGACCATTTCCATCGAGCCAACAACCATCTCTGGATGTTCCACAAAATAGCTGTTCATGGCTATGCCATTCTCATCCTGTGATAAATGCACCCAGTCCGGTTCTATGTCTACAATGCGGTCACGCTTCTGTAAGAAAAGAATATCCGATGTGACTTCCGTTCCGGCATTGGCTTTGAATGCGGTATTGGGAAGTCTGACTGCCCCCAATAGTTCAGCCCTCTGTGCAATGTACTTTCGTACCTTGGGATTTTCCTTATCCATCGTTCCCTTACTGGTGACAAAAGCAATCACACCGCCCGGACGCACCTGATCTAACGTTTTTCCAAAGAAGTAATCATGGATCAGGAAATTGAATTTATCGTATTTCTTATCTGCCACCTTGTACTGACCAAATGGAACATTGCCAACAGCAGCATCAAAGAAATCATTCGGAAATGCGGTTTTCTCATATCCATCCCCGGTAATGTTGGCTTTCGGATATAGCAGTCTTGCAATTCTTCCTGTCAGACTATCCAGCTCAACACCATACAAATGGCTCTCCCGCATCGTCTCCGGCAGCATACCAAAGAAGTTGCCGATTCCCATCGAAGGCTCTAAAAGATTTCCTTTTGTAAATCCCATTCTTTGCAATGTACGGTAAATCTCCTGAATGATCACAGGACTGGTGTAATGGGCATTCAGGGTACTTTCCCTTGCAGAAATATACTCTTCCTCTGACAACAGGGTTTTCAACTCCGCATACTCCTTCGCCCAAGCACTCTTGGTTTCATCAAACGCATCCGCAAGACCGCCCCAGCCAACATACTTTGATAAAACCTCCTGCTCCTCATTCGTTGCCAGTCTTTTCTCAGATTCAATCGTTTCCAATGTACGAATGGCTTCCACATTTCGCTGAAACTTTTCTTTTGCTGTGCCGACACCTAATTCCATGTCGGAGATTACATAGTTTTCTGCTGAAATATCCAACTGATTTTGTATTGGAGACTGACTTTCTGTTTCCTGTAAAATATCATTCTCACTGACTGGAACAGATTCTTCCAATGGTGAAATATCTTCCTCTGACAGAGTCTCCATCTCTTCTGAAACGATTTCTGTTTCATCAGCCACAGTTCCCAGTTCTTCCTTTGCCTGCTGCAATGCTTTTTCTTCCTGCTTCTGCTTATACTGGGCATACTTTACCTTGTCTTCTGCCAAAAGATAACGATCCTCTTTCATCAGCTTTTCAATCCGTTTTGCCACGATATTCCATGAAAGAAGAACTTCCGCATCCGGTGTCATAATGCTGCCCTTGCGTAATTTAATTCCTTTCGCATCATAATCCTTAAAACTGCGATCCGAACCTGCCAGTGCATGACTGGTACCTCCGGTTCCATACTCGTTTTTGAGGAAATCAGCAGCTTCTTTTAAGGTATGCTCCTGATGATAAAAGTCATAAATGCGAAAACTGCCATGCTCAAAGCCGGAACCTCTCGTAAGAGTGTGGTCAATCTCATCCGCTGTGATAAAATCTTCAACAGCCACTTTTACTTCTTCCGGCAGCGGATAAGAAACCTTTTCTGTCAAAAGATCAGCAAGGTCATCCCGCAGCTCTTTTGGATCTTTAATCAGACGAAAACAGTACTGTATTTCTCCGGCATCCACCTGTTGCAGCGTCCTATCCATCTGCTCTACAATCCTTTGAACATCCTCCCCATTGGCCAACATATCCGTAATGCGTTCATGCTGTACCGGATAATCATATCCATCAAATCCAAGTTTCTCCGGAAACGCTCCAACAGAGTCCCGGTAATAAAAGAAAAGCATATCGGCTAACTCTTTTCTTACAAACTGGTCAGCCAGATATGCTTCGTTGCTGTCAATATAATTGCCTGCTTCGATCTGTCCACGAATCACAGACTCCACAGCACTCCATGAAAGATGTACCTCGGTATGCTCAAAAGCAGAAGTGCCATGTGCCGCATACATCCCATCCTTATTAAACCAGACCGAGATCTGTTCCCCTCCAAGTTGAAATCCTTTGCCGGTTTCTCCGTATTCTTTCTGAAGAAAAGCCGCCATTTCTTCCGGTGTTTTTCCGGTCTGATACTTATGATAAATTCGTTTCCGGCTGTTTTCCTTTCCTCCGCCGGTACGAAGAATCTCTTCGATCTGCCCTGCCGTTATCGTGCCGAAAAGAAATCTGTCCGATGGCATTTCTGCCTGTGCCATCGCAATATTTCCCACCTGCTCCGACATAAGAGAAAATAAATCCATCTGTCGATAGGGACTGTCTGCAGGCGGTTCATACTGCTCTAACTCTTCTACTGATAAACCAGTTCCTTCAGAACGATCTCCTCTGCCTGCTGATAGATCCGGTTCATCTCCTTCGTCCACTGCAGCGGATCGTTCTGTTTCAGTTCCTCCGTCACGGTCTGGTTCTTCGACAACTTCTGTACCAGTGCCTCGAACCTCTCCTCTGCCTGTTCCTGTATCTCCAGGCAGTGTGTCAGCAGTTCTCCGCTCAGAAGAAGTCCCGTGTAAATCCCCCTCCTGTGATTTTTCAGATAATTCTTCCGCAACACTCCGTATTTCGTCAGCATTGTTCCTTCCTGCTCCGAAGGTATCAGATTTGGAATCCGATAGTCCCCGTTCCTTTCGTATGTCAGATTCATGCCCTGCCACCGCCCTTTCTGTATGATTATGATTTCCTGTATATCGTCTGTTTTGCAATAATGCCCTGTCATACCTTGCAATCGTTCTTCCAATCCGGATCAGCACCGGTTCACATAACTCCGAAGTGGTACTGCCAAGCACCGATAAGGTTCTGAGTGTATTAAACTCATGGATGTAATCAAAGGTAAAATCATCAGCAAACTCTGTCATATCACATCCACATCGCTTCAGAATGGTATAGCTTACACTTTGTACCAGCATTTCCCGGAACCGGACAGCAACTGCATCCCCATCCAGATCTTCCAGAAAACTGTTTGCCGCTTCATCAATCACCTCATCGACCGCTTCCTCATAAAAATCTTCCGCTATTCTTTCAGCGATCTCATAAATACGGTTTTCAAAAGGAAGGGAAGCATTGGTACTGCCATAAATATGCTCCAGTTCAGCAAGAACCACTTCTTTATGCTCTTCCCTCAAATGCCAGATAAACGGATCTTTGCCAATTCTTCTTGCCTTATGAACATCGGACATATCAAAGACATATCGAAGTTTTGGTCTTTCACTTTCCCCATCAATAAGGGCAATTCCTTTTGCTCCCCGGTTTACCCAGCAAAACATCCTCTCATTCCACATTTCAAGCGAGGCACAGGCGGTTGCGTCCGGTCGCTGTGCATAGATGAGTAGCTGGTCCTCAAAGGGATATTTATATAACCTTGACGCAACATCAAGGTATCGAATCCACTGCTCTCTGCCACGACAGACTTTCTTTGCGGTCTCTCGTGCCAGAACAGAGATTTTTATATATTTCGTCATTACTTTTTCCTCCTGCACCTGCTTCTGTTTGGACATAATGTCCAAACGCTGATGTTACTGTTCCCGGCTTTCTGCAATGGCAGTTATGTAACCCATCAGCCTTTTTTCACTGTCTGTATTCCTTTCAATATCCATCCTCATCTTCTCATCGTTTCTTTCTTCGTTTTTTTCTGCTTCCATTTGTCTGTACCTCCAATTCCTTTCACTGATTTCTTGTTTCATAGACATAGGGCTTTTGAAATATGAGCTTTATACTCTTTCTCACAAGCTGAACCAATGTCATACCGTTTTTATGGTAAAATCCACACAGTCCAATGATACCGATCACCGGCATACACAAAGTGATCGCTGTGTTAATCCCTACACCAAAGTAAAAATGCAGAAGCAGGATTCCTCCCACTCCTGTAAATAATGCACTTCCTCCGAATACGCACTCCCTGAAAGACAAGCCCTTGAAGAAATCATCCTTAAAGGCAGCCACATCCGGATTGATTGTTTTTGTCATTGATTTCCCCCATTTCTATAGATTAAATGCTTTCTGCATAACGCTGTCCGACATCTTTACCGAGGATGAAATAACTCCCATCTTCAAGCAATACTCCAACAACCGGATGATTGCATTTTCCGTGTCGATTGCAACGGTATTGATAAAACTGGCACTGATAACAATCACTACCGCAATGAGCAACGCAGAAAACACATATCCGAAAAAGGTGCGTATATAGGAATAACCCACATTTGCCGTCTGACCTCCGGCTGCAAGAGTAGACAATGCCACACCTGCAAACGGAGCGATCATATAAATCTTCAGAATACGATTTAACACCGTCAGCACCACGATAAATCCACACACCACGGTAAATAAGAAAAACAGGATACTCGTCAAAAAAGCGGTCATCGTTCCAAAGTCGGCACTGGATATATTTTCATACACCTTTACGCCATCAAAGTCATAAATCATTGACAGTTTGTTTTCTCCCAAAATTGCGGAGGTCAGGTTCTTGCCCCATGTAAAAAGCTTCGGCATATAACTTAGCGCCATGCTCATTACATTTGAGGTTATAATCAACCGAATGAACATTTTTATCGTTCGTTCAAATGTCAGATCTGCATGTAAATCACAGCTGTCCCTGCAAAATCCATATAAGAAAAAAATGCAGAGCAAGGAAACTGCAACTACATTTAAGGTGGTATAGATCGTTGATATATTTTCCCAGACATCCTTGTATGTGCCGGAAGAGGGATTTTTCGTCAAAACATCAGCTGCCAGTTTCATCATGTCATTCCATGCGTACCCGGCAGCTTCAAAAAAGTCTTTACCACTAAAAAAATCTCCTAAATCAGAGAAAAATCCCGTTACAGAATCCCACAATCCCACCGTCATCACCTCCTTTCAGGATTCCAAGTCTTCATTACGAAACGCCCAGTAGTTTTAGAATTGCCGGAACTGCAATCATAACCAGACCACCAATTACTTTTTTGATTGCCTGACTCTGCTGTGTTGTATCATGTGCCGAATACCCGGTACCAAAGTCTAACAGTCCCCAGGCAAGAAAAATCACACCAACTCCACCAACACATCCAAGAACCAAGTCCTTGATTACATTGATGCCGTCTGTAACTTCCGTCACTCCGGTATCTGTTGCATCACTTTTTCCTTTTTCACTTTTCGCCAGTGCTGCAACCGGCACATTTGTCAGTATCCAAAAATAGATAAATGTTACCGTTCCTGCGCACCTTTTCCATAATCCATTGCAGCGGGGTTTCATAACCTCTAATTCCTTATGCATTGTTGTCCTCCTTGCTTTTTGTTATCGTTTCCTGCAGCCGATTACCATGAGCCGCTTATCCCTTCCATCCATTGTCCGGCAAGTAGAAAGCGTTACAAACTTATATTTCCGAAAAAATGCCTCTGCATCACTTTCATCCATTTCCTTTTTCATCTTCTTTGCCGCTTCACTCTGAAACTTGCTGTAACTTAGGATTTTCTCTACCATCCCGTAATAGTCCTCTTCGTTTCCGTAATCCGTGAAAGAATAGTAATCTGCATATTTGTCCGTTTCCAAAACGGATACGATATGATAGTCCTGCTTCTTTCCCTCTACCGAAGTAAACGAAAGCACGGAATGTTCCTTAAAAAATGTTTCCTCACGGAAATTTTGCAGATAGCCAAAGTACCGTCTCCCGTTGATGTTGTGACCGTAAATGATAAGATTGTCACTGTCTGTCGTACAGCGGACATCTAAAAACGGTGTCCCATAAAAGCTGTAATCACCATGCACATCCCGGTGAAGATAATACTGCCAGTCACCTTCGTGATGACCTTTGATACCTGTCTGCATAACCGGATAAGAAAAGCCGGTGTCTTTGATTTCTAGCCACCCGATCATATCTTTATACTTTTTGTGGAGGTTCCGTACACCGCCTTTTTCTTTCTCCGTGGTAATCTCTTTTTCTATGTTGTCCTGCTTGATCTCCTGATCCATGGTCCTTTTTAACCAAAGTCCCAGAGCCAAAGCAATGACTGCTAAAATTAAAAAAGAGAAGAAAAGTATTCTTCTCGAAAATACCTTTCTTCCCTTTGGGGTTGAAATGTTATTTAATTGTTTCATGACTGTTTTGCTTTATTTTTAATCTACTATTTTCATGCTCAAATACTATCAATCTACATCTGATATATTCTCATCATAATATTTTTGAGCCATACGTTGCTCTACTGAACGGTTTACAACATTTATATTAAACGGCGATAGATTCTTAATTTCAAATAACTGAGTGAAATAGAAAAAACCTTTTTCAGCAACTATTTTTCCTATCAACTCATCGGCAAAAGAAGAGCTAACAACATTAATCCCCTTAAAATCAAGTACCACTTTTTTCTTTTCTTCATTTAATGCATTAAAAATCTGGTTCTTAAGTTTTTGAGCAGCAATTCTAGTTCCAGTTCCTACGCAATCATCTTGTAATGAAAAATATAAGTACTTTTCCAAATCGTGGTCTTCCAACCACATATCTAATGGTTCATGCCCATTTAATGCCTTTACAATGTCAGTTTGATTCAAATAATCCAGCTGAAAATCAACATATGTTAGGTTATTGTATTTTCCAATATTATATTTTTGAGTAGTAACGGTTCTTGTTTTGCCTTCTTTAAAAAGCAAGTTTGCAGCATTTGATTGTATCTCAAACGTACCTCCGTTTTCTGTCACTATTCTACCCAGCCCCCACATACCATTCCCCTGTCCAATATTTTCATCTCTAGTTATTTTTTCTTGCAAAGCCATTGTAACCCCATCAATTGCATTTCTAGGGCAATGCTTAGAATTTTTTAGACTTCCATATATTCCCACTCCGCAATCTGCCACACACAGGTTAATTCTTTTTTTCTCCCTATGCATCTGTCCCATAACATACCCTATGCCACTTTGGGAATGTTGTAACACATTATCCATCACTTCATTTAAACACCATTCAATACTACTAATTACTCCTTTTTCCAATACATCATTTGACCTTATTGCCTGAATATATTCCGTAACCAGTTTTCCTACTCCTTCTGCCGAATTATATTTCCATACTTTGTCAAGAGGAAATTTTAATTCTGGACTATCAAACATTTCTTCAACTTGGAGTGGGTTTGAAATACTTGTGTGTTTAACATAATTATTATCTCCGGGAAAAACAAATTCAAATTCAAATCCTTTATCTCTATACCCATCAATAAGAACAGTTAACGGAACACATATATCCGGGTATGTTTTCATTCTAACTGGTGCAACAATCTTAATTTGTTTCTCACCATTGATCTCACACTTTGTCATTTGATCAACAAATTGGCGAAGTGTATACGAGTCATTCCAATTTAAATATAATTTTTTCATATTGATATTCAGCAACAAAAAATTGTCAGCTACTTCTCCTTTAATAAACTATGATGTAGAGGAACTATGTCTTGCCCCTACATCATAATTATACCAAATGAACTACCATACTTCTACAAAATTCTTATTTCTTTACCGTTGCTCTTCTCTTCCATACCATCACCGCAACACCAAGTACCATAGTCAATCCTGCCGCCATCGGAATAATCGGCATCATTCCACCAGTCTGTGGTGTCTCCGGGATATCTGGAATCGACTCATCCTTTACGGTAACCTTTTGCACATCACCTGTATCTTTAATCGTTACCTTTACAGGCTTAGCAAGACGATAGCCTGAAGGTGCTGAAGTTTCCTTGAACGTATAGGTTTCCCCAACGACCAGTTTTCCCGTGATGTCATACGCACCATCTTTGGTAACAAATTCCATTACTTCATTTCCTTTGGAATCCATGACAACAAATTTAGCACCACCCAGAGCCTGTCCAGTCTTTTTGTCCAGCTTCAAAAGCTGGATATGTGTCTGGCCATCTTCCATAACCGTCTTGTCGTCCTCTTGCTCCAGATATGTACCATCCTTTTGTTTGATATTTACCACAGAAGTCACCGTTCCATCCTCTGCCACCTTCTGCTTAAGCATATAGGTAATAGCTTCCGCAGTCACGTAACCATCGGCTGGCTTTGTTTCTGTCAACGTATATTCCTTATCATGGAAAAGTCCACCCACATGAAGGTTTCCGTTTTCGTCAAAAGAATACTTCAAATTCCGATAACCATCTTCTGGTGTTACCGATACTTTCACCGAATCCCTGTTGCCAGAAGTCCATGAAATAATCTCCTTTCCTGCCCCATCTGTAATCCTTAGATTGCAGCCTGCAAGTTCTTTGGAGTCAGCTACCGATACCTTGTCAATCTCATTGGTTGTCTGCTTATTAGCTTTTACACATTGTGCATAAATAACCGGAGTCTTTTCATCCTTATAAGTCAGTTTTACCGGTATCTCTGTCTGATCCAAATAATAACTGTCTGAAACGGACAACTCCTTCAGATAGTATTCTCCGGAATTAAGTGATTTCGTTCCTACATCTTCCTGTGAACCAGCTTCAACCGATACGGCAGAACCACTCACACTTTCTGCACTGCCACTCTCTGTATCGGCTTCATCCATAAGCGGCAGCATCATATCCGAAATAACAGAACCATCTGTCCCTGTCGTAAGCGTGGTAAGCTCTGTTCCTGCATCTACAATTTTCTCGCCGTCCACATTGAAAATATCATGTTTCGTATACAGACCAAATACAGCACCACGGATTGGCTGCTTTGTATCCGCATCTTCTTTCAACAACTGTATCTGTGGTCGTGCCAGCTTATTATGCAGATTCAGCTCACCTTTATCATTGGTATCGGAAGTGGAGCTGAGGACAAATTCATCCCTGCCATTTTTCCATGTAAACTCCAGATTCCATTCATTCTTTTCCGGGAAGACATAGCCATACAATGTTTTTACTTCTTTTACTTTGTATTTTCCCAAAGGAAGTGTAAGATGCACAACCTCTTTATCATCTACTGAATAATTACAGATTCCTTTACAATCCGATGTAAACTCTACCTTGTCTCCGGTGATGATTGTGGCAACCTTATCTCCGTCTCGAAACCATGTATCTCTCTGATTATCTTGTGTGGCAATATCACCATCTGCATAGATTTCAAACTTGGCGCCTTTCAAAGTTTTATTCTCATACACAAACTCTTTCTTATCTTTATCCCATCCCGTCAGCATCTCACCGGTTTTGGAAACAGACAGTTTTCCGTATGTTTCTTCGTTTGTATAAGTTACTGTGATCACCGCATGTGTATTGCCGTCTTCATCAACATAGGATTCATAATTGTCTGCCTTGCTGTTAATTACAACTTCAATAAACTTTTCTGTGATATGAAATCCATTTGCAGAATCCACCTCATAAATACGATACCATGCAGAGCGAAGCGGCTTCACTGTCATAATCTCGCCGGATTCATCCGTTATAAAGGTATCTATGGTTTTCATCTGGTTTCCATTGCTGTAACTTTGTTTAACCAATTCCTCGCCATCCTCTGTTACCTTGTAAATCTGATAAGTAGTTCCCGGCTTCAACACCTGCTTTTCTGTCTGTTTATCTTTTTTCAAGATTTTCAGATAGGCTTTGAACAATTTGTTATTGAGGGGATAGGTATACACTTTTCCATTCTCTGTTACCGCCACTTCAAAATCATTCACATGGATAGCATCTACATCTCCGGAATCCACCTGATGTACAACATAAGTTCCATAATACAGATTTCCTGTTACAGCATAGCCATTACGGTCAGTCTTGATTGTCGCACGTTCATAATCCGTACACTGATCATAGCTTCCTTTATTTTTCAAATACACCTGGAACATAGTATTTGCCTCCGGCTCAAGCAACCCGGTATCCACATCCGAATAATACTTTTGAATAGCAACTTTTCCAAGAATCGGTGTATTAGGATATTTTTCTGTTTTCAGCTCTATCGTAAATTCATTTGCTTTAGCAGAAGCATCCACCTGGATTTCTTTTACCACATCACTAAGAACATAGCCTTTCGGTGCAGCCGTTTCCTTCAGATAATATTTCACACCGCTTCTCAGATAATCGGTGGTGCATTTCTTATCTTTGATGGTATACTCTCCGGCAATTTTAGCATTACCGGAAGCATCATATACGGTTGCTTTAGTCTGACATGCTGCATCTGCATAAAGCTGGAATTTGGCTCCGTCAAGGTCTGCCTCTCCATGGGCATTACCATCCACAGAATACCCATCATACTTTTCAATTCGGATACTTGCTTTTTTATACTTGTTTGTCACACCTGCCTGATACGCCTTTTCATAATCCGAATGGATTTCAACCTGCATGTCCGGCCAGCTGCCATCTGCATTACGATACCAGCTGTCATTTTTACCAAGTGTGATATCAACACCTTTTGCATAAACCGGGTCAAGAACAATATTTTGATTTTCTCCTGTACTGTTCTCGGTAAGCGTATAACTGTTGGAAATGGATTCTTTGATGGCATTTAGGTCATCGTTCATCAACTTCTCAGCTTCCGCTTTTGTCATATTTTTTCCAAAATCAACACCCTCATCCAGTTCATAATCATCCGTTAAAACTTTCTTCGCTGCTTTTTTCTCTTCTGTTGACATCTTCTTTAGCTCGTCATCCGGATAATACGCATACTCTTCTGTATAAATATAGTAGGTCATTCTCCATGCAATTCTACCGGAATTTCTGGTATATCCTGTTATGGAAAATTCTGTGTCATTATTCGTGTCGGCAGTACCTAAATCTGTTCCATCACGGTCTGTCACTTCAAAGGAATACAATTCATCAATGTTTTTTGCATCCAAAGTAAACTGAATTCCAGGAAGACCTTTTCCATCTTCATCTACTTTTTTGACCGTAATTCTCTGGCGGTAATACTCATCCTTGCTGACATACTCCGGTGAGTAATCATGCGTTGTTTCATCCGCATCTACTGTAATAAGTGTCTGATAAGATTTATTACTGCCCTGCTTTTTCCAGTAGGTCGCTTCTGCTGTCCAGTTTCCATTTGGTTTAAAGATGGAATCATATAAACTGTCCACCGTTTTATCGTTCCAATAACCGGTGTTACTCTTTACCTGCTTTATGACATCTTTTAACTGTGTCTCCGATGTGCGGTCTTCAGAAACAGACCACATCAATGCCTGACTCATGATAAAAGCTTTTTTGCTTCGCTTCTTGTCATTCACATACCAGCGAATTATCTTGGCATAGTAACCATGTCTCTCTCCACCGGTATTCTGATCCCACTTATAGGTTTCTGTACTCTCATAGGTATTCCCTGTATGGCATGTTTTTCCAAGGCTAAGACAAAATGCCCTTTTCCCAGCCACTTTCATTTGAAACCATGTACCACTCTTGGTCTTTGAGCCATAACTTACACTACCTTTTTTCCCAAGAGAATCCACCTTTACATTTCCTGTCGCCGCCTGTACTGATATACTGTTAAATGGTATGGAACCAAACAGCATAAACAATGCCAGCATTCCTGCTATAATTCGTTTTGTTCTGATCTTTGTCTTCATTTTTTCCTCTCCTAATTTTTTATTATGATTGATTTTCTACTTTTCTCTGGTGGTGCTCTTCCCATTTTCACCGCCTCCTTTCTAGCAAAAGAAAAAAGCCTTCTAGTTTTACTAAAAGACTTTTCTCAAAAAATATTTACTTGTATCGATTTATTCTTAATTCGAAAGAATGATTTCTCCCGAAGCATTTTCTTCCACTGTCACACTGACCGGATTTGCTTTTTGATAGGTTCCATCCGTTGCCGTCTCATAAAAACGATACGTTTTTCCAACTTCAAGTACTATATTTTTGTACTTTGTTTCACCAATCGTCGTAGAAAAACGATTCTTTTTGTCCGCCACATCATAATAAGCAATCTTGCAGTTTTGCAAAAAGCTATTCGTGCTTGTATCAAACCGTTTTACAGAATACATTTTCAGTTTATAATCCCGCCAGTTCGCAAAATCACTTTTCTCTCCATCCCAGAAAATAGCAAACCACATGGTACTCACTTTTGCAATTGCTCCACATTTATGATTTGCATCCAGATAGTTTCTCTTATGTCCCTTACTCTTTGTCCAGCGCCTCATCACTTCTGTGGGAGAATCACTGCCACTGGTAAGCATATTTTCTGCAAATAACAGTCTTTTGTAGACAGCATAAAGACCGAAATAATCTCTGGTATCTACATTCAGATTCTTATGCTCGTCATAACCACTTTTGTTCATGCGATAGATAAGAAAATCATACAATTCATCTGACCACTCCAATTTCCCGACACCCGCGGCGGTTCTATACTCATTCTGCTTTCGGAATACCCGCATGGCATTCTCTTTGGCTGTAAGCGTTTTCTTTGTTGCTTTATTCTGCTTTTCAGAAACTTTAACCAAGTACACACTTGTTTTCTTTTTCCTCTTCTTATTCTTCCAGCAAATCGTAACCTTTGCCGTCCCTTTCTTCTTCGCCGTAAACCGGATTTTTTTGGACTTTTTAATCCGCTTCACCTTCACCACAGATTTCTTTAAAACCTTGATCTTCATCTCGGATTTTTTATCCGAGTTAGAAATGGTTACTGTTCTCTGTTTTCTGCCATTCAGAACCAGTGAAATTTTCTTCGTCTTCGCCTGAATTTCCGTTCCCGGTGCTGTCATCATCACACATACAATAACCAAAATCAATGCTCTTACCATCTTTTTCATATCAATCACACGCCTTTCACTGTACGCCAGTCATTCCTGGCAATTTTTATTATACTGTATTTACTTGTTCGTTAAAACATATTTTTGAGTTTTTTGTAATCAATGGAGTTCTTGCTTTCCATTCGCTTGTCCAATTCATTTAAAAGCTGGCTGTTGCACTCTTGTACTACCTTCCGGATGTTCTCCAGAATGTCATCTTCCTCTGTTGATATGCCATTATGTCTGTAATAGTAAATCACAGCCTCTCGTATGTATGCACTTCTGTTCTCCACATTTTCCAAAATGTTATAAACGAATTGATGCTTCGGATTATTAATCCGAAGTAACACCGGAATTCTGACATGCTCACTCTTTTTATCCATCCGCTCCACCTCCTGTGCCATTAACTTTTCTGCCTGCTCCATAAAAATCATACATAACACGGTTACTGATATCCAGTTCCCCCTGCGATTTTGCCTGATAAAGCACAGTCAGCATATATGCCTTATGGTTATGTACCTTCGTCACCTGTTTTTGATATTGGTCGATCGCATAATCAATATCACATCGGTTCAGTTTCAAAAGCCTTGATTTCACAACTGAAGCCGGTTTGTCCTCGCCCATTACCCGCAGCACCGTTTTCTGGGTATTCAGAACATCATACAACACATCCTTAACCGTATTAATGGATTTTTCTTGCGGAGCAGAAACATACTTTGGTTCCAGCTCATAATGCTGCTCTATGAACTCCATCGAATATTTCTCTTCCATCGTATCAACATCTTGATCTGGATAAGGATTTGATAGATCAGTCTTTATATCAGGTTTTATATTATAGTCTTTATTATTGTTACCCCCATTTGCATTGGTATGGTTTCCATTACTACCGTAACCATTGCTACCGTTTCCATTACTACCGAAAGGGGGGTAATGGTCTTTGCTACCATTAGTACCATTTGGGGGGTAATGGTCCTTTTCCTCTTCAGAAACCAAGTTGTTTTTTTTCTTTTCTGCCCGTTGAAGGTTATCACTTGTGACTTTTCCATCTGCATTATGATACAAGGTGTGTGGACCCTCTTCCGGTTCATCCAACAGCTCATACTCCGTACGCCAGCGTCCATTGTCCGACATAATATGTACTTTCAGATATCCACTTTCCTTAAGTTCTTTCCATGCACTGTCAAAAGCCTTTTTCCCTTCTTTCGCCAAACGCATAAAATCTTCTTTTGTCCATTTCTTATCTGGCATGGAGATATATGCCTGTATGACAAGATACAAACCTTTTGCTTTCAAAGAAATATTCACATCTCTGGTTATCTCATTTTGAACGACTGTAAATCCTTTTTTGCTTCGGAAGAAACCCTCTGCCATGATATCACCTACCTGCCATCGAATGGTTGATCCTCATCTGAAACGGATGAAAAATCACTGTCTTTATTTGTCGGTTTCTCCGCACTTTTCTTCTGTGCGAACTCAACCTCCTCTGTAATGATACTGAAACCATAGACCTTGCTTCCCTCTTTGGTCGTATAGTTGTTATTCTGCACTCGTCCAATGACTAATACACGGGAACCGCTGTGAAAATATCGCTCGACAAATTCCGCCTGCCTTCCAAAGGAAGTGCAATGAAAGAAATCCACATCTGCATTTGACTTCTGCTTTGTCTTTCGATTTACCGCGAGATCAAATTTGGTAATAACAATGTCCGTTCCATCCTCACTTTTCTTTCTTGTAGTTTTGGGATTTCTCGTCACATTTCCCAGTAAAATAATCTTATTCATTTTGTCCGCCTCCTCTCTTTTGTTTCCATTCATCCAATAACTCTAAAATGATTTTCATCATTTCCTCTTCTGTGGTTTCTTCCTCAAAATACTCTGACAGTCGTTCATTTCTCAGAGTAATTTCTTTTTTCTTTTTCTGCTTGGGAACCGAAAAAAGATACTCTTCCAATCTGTCAGCATCTAATTTCCCCTCCAAACTGAATTTCTTTATCTCATTTGCCTGTATTGTCGATATTTTCTTCTCATACCGGCAAATAGCATCATAAACCATACTCTGCTCTTCTTCCGGAAGAACAGACAGGCTGACACCTTGAACCAATCCAAGCTGCTTATTATCTACCAAAGCCAGCAGCGCATCACTTAATCTGGCAAGCCATATATAGCGCTGAATCATCTTATAATTTTCGCCACTTTCCTCGGACATCATCTTCAGGCTGTTTCCTGCCTTGCCCTGATTCTTCATGGCATCATACTTGATTTTATATGCCTTTGCTTTTTCACTCGGCCGGATGTTTTCCCGCTGAATATTGGCATCTACCATAACTACACTGGCTTCATCGTTATCCATTTCTTTCACAAATACCGGCATTGTTTCTAATCCAAGCACTTCGCATACGTGCTTCCTGGTATGCCCGGAAATAATCTCATAGCCGCCTTCTTTGCGTTTCCTGACAATTCCCGGCACCAGTACACCATGCTCTCTGACACTTTCAATCATCTCTGCCAGTTCTTCATCGGAACGAATCTGAAACGGATGGTTATGAAATTCATGAAGTTCTGAAAGTGCTATCTCTTTCACATCTCCTGCTTCAGCAGCTTTTTCAGTTTCCCTTCCACCAAAAAGGTCATCAAAACTCGTTAATTTTACTTTTTCCAAAGCCTTTGTCCTACTCATGAGCGATTACCTCCTTTGTCAGTTTCTCGTAAGCATGTGCCACCGGATGTTTCTTATCCAGTGTAAAGATACTCACTCCTGTTGCTGATGTTTCAGCGGCTTTTACCGAAAATGGTATTTTACTTTCAAAGATAGGAATGGATTCCCCGTAGTATTTCTTGATTAGTTCCATAATGTCCTTGGCATAATTGGTCCTCGCATTCAGCATGGAAATCAAAATTCCTTCAAACTGAATCTGCGGATTCAAATGCTTTTTCACACGGTAAATGGTTGTGATTAACTGCTCCAAGCCTTTTACCGGAAGATAAGCTGCCTGCACCGGAACCAATACACGATCCGATGCCGTAAGCGAATTGACCGCTATCATTCCCAAACTCGGCATACAATCGATGAGAATGTAATCATAAAAATCTCTCATGCTTTCCACATATGTTTTTAGAACAAACTCTCTGCTCATAGCATTTACAAGAGAAACATCCACTCCTGACAAGTCAATGTTGCATGGCATAAGGTCAACTCCTTCTTCATGGTGAATAATTCCTTTTGTCACATCCACATCCTTGTCCATGATGATCTGCTCCATAATACTTGGAAGTGCAATCTCCAGTTCATCCGGATTTTCAATTCCAAGACTCTGTGACAAATTTCCTTGTGGATCTGCGTCAATGACAAGCACTTTCTTTCCTTCTCTTACTAAACCAACTCCAAGATTTACTGTTGTGGTAGTCTTGGATACACCACCTTTTTGATTGCATATGGCGATTACTTTACACATAATTCTGACCCTCCGTATTTTTTTTGTTATTTTTCATTTCGATAAACATCTACATATAGTCGTTTATACTTTCCATTCGTTCTTTCTATAGAACTAAAATTTGAGATATTTCTTACCTGCCACCGGCAATCTCGCTGTATTTTCTTTAAAAACCAGCGAAGTTCCTTTTTGGTGCCAGATAATCTTACTTTTAACATATATTTCACCTCCAATCTTTGCCTGATTTCCATAACACAAAAAAGGCACTTTCCTAAACTACTAGGAAAGTGCCCTAAGGTACAAAATCTTATGAAATTGAACTCACCATATGCTGTGAAACATGCATATTTCAGCATTATCACGCATTATTACAAACAAATTTGTTGCAATTTTGTTGCAAAATCCAATTACAATATCTCTGAAATAACGTATTTTCGTTATTACTCGATGATTGTAGCAACACGGCCTGAACCTACTGTACGTCCACCTTCGCGGATAGCGAATGTAAGACCCTGGCTCATAGCGATTGGGTGAATCAATTCGATTGTCATTTCTACGTTATCACCAGGCATGCACATTTCAGTTCCTTCTGGAAGCTGAACAACACCTGTTACGTCAGTTGTACGGAAGTAGAACTGTGGACGATAGTTGTTGAAGAATGGAGTATGACGTCCACCCTCGTCCTTAGTCAAAACGTAAACCTGAGCTGTAAATTTTGTATGACATGTAAGAGTTCCCGGCTGACAAAGAACCTGTCCTCTTTCGATGTCTGTCTTCTGGATACCACGAAGAAGTACACCAGCGTTATCACCAGCCTGAGCCTCATCCAACTCTTTGTGGAACATCTCGATACCGGTTACAACGGATTTCTGAGTTTCTTCTTTGATACCAACGATTTCTACTTCATCATTCAAGTGAAGAGTACCAGCCTCTACACGACCAGTAGCAACAGTACCACGACCTGTAATAGAGAATACGTCCTCTACAGGCATTACGAATGGCTTATCTGTGTCACGCTCTGGATCCGGAATATACTCGTCGATTGTGTTCATCAATTCCATGATAGCATCGCCCCATTTGCCGTTTGGATCTTCCAAAGCGCCAAGAGCGGAACCTTTGATGATTGGGCAATCTGTGAAGTCATACTCCTCAAGCTGCTCTGTTACTTCCATCTCTACGAGTTCGATCAACTCTTCGTCGTCTACCATATCACATTTGTTCAAGAATACAACGATATATGGTACACCTACCTGACGAGACAAAAGGATGTGCTCTTTTGTCTGAGCCATAACACCGTCAGTAGCAGCTACTACAAGGATAGCGCCGTCCATCTGAGCAGCACCAGTGATCATGTTCTTAACGTAGTCAGCATGTCCTGGACAGTCAACGTGAGCGTAATGTCTCTTCTCTGTCTCATACTCAACGTGAGCAGTAGAAATTGTGATACCACGTTCTCTTTCTTCTGGAGCCTTATCGATGTTCTCGAAATCTGTAGCTTCGTTACCGGATACTCTTGCAGCAAGTACCTTTGTGATTGCTGCTGTCAAAGTTGTTTTACCATGATCTACGTGACCGATGGTACCAATGTTACAATGCGGTTTACTTCTTACATACTTTTCCTTAGCCATTTCTAAACGTCCTCCTAACATTTTTTAAATTTTAATTTAGAAATATCTGCTATATACACATAGCTTAATTATATGGGAAAGTTGCTAAAAAAGCAACCCCCCAAAATTGTTACATTAACGAATTAACATTCTCATCCGTTCTTCTGTGCCAATACTTTGTCCTGTACGTTCTTTGGACATTTCTCGTATTTCTCGAAGAACATGGAGTAGTTACCACGTCCCTGAGTAGTAGAACGAAGTTCTGTTGAATAACCGAACATCTCAGCAAGTGGAACAAATGCGCGAACAATCTTTCCACCACCGATATCGTCCATACCTTCAATCTGACCACGTTTTGCGTTCAGACTTCCGATTACGTCACCCATGTATTCCTCAGGCATCGTAACTTCAACCTTCATAATAGGCTCTAACAGCACTGCATCACCTTTCTTCATAGCATCTTTGAATGCCATGGAACCAGCGATGTGGAATGCCATTTCACTCGAATCGACTTCATGGTAAGAACCATCATAACAGTTCGCATGAATACCGAGTACTGGGAATCCAGCAAGGATACCTGCCTGAGCAGCTTCCTGAATACCTTCGTCGACAGCCGGAATGTATTCCTTCGGAATAGCACCACCAACGACTGTAGACTCGAATTCGTAAGTGTTCTCGCCGTTTGGATCCATCGGTGTGAAACGAACACGACAGTGACCATACTGACCACGACCACCAGACTGTTTTGCGTACTTCGAATCGATTTCGACTTCTTTTGTAAATGTTTCTTTGTAAGCAACCTGTGGAGCACCTACGTTTGCTTCTACGTTGAACTCACGAAGCAGACGGTCTACGATAACTTCCAAGTGAAGCTCACCCATTCCGGCAATGATTGTCTGACCGGTTTCCTGATCAGTATGAGCACGGAATGTCGGATCTTCTTCAGCAAGTTTTGCCAAAGCTTCACCCATTTTACCCTGATCGTTCTTTGTTTTCGGCTCGATAGCAAGCTCGATAACCGGTTCAGGGAATTCCATGGATTCCAGAACAACCGGATGTTTCTCATCACAGATAGTATCACCTGTTGTTGTCAATTTGAAACCAACAGCTGCTGCGATATCTCCGGAATATACTTTATCCAATTCACTACGTTTATTTGCGTGCATCTGCAAAATACGTCCGACACGCTCTTTCTTTCCTTTTGTTGCATTGAGTACATAAGAACCGGAGTTCAATGTACCGGAATACACACGGAAGAATGCCAGCTTACCAACAAATGGGTCTGTCATAATCTTAAATGCCAATGCTGCGAATGGCTCATCATCAGAAGATTTACGAACAACTTCGTTACCATCTTCGTCTGTACCGGTGATATCAGGGATATCTGTTGGTGCAGGCATGTACTCGATAACACCATCTAACATCTTCTGTACACCTTTGTTCTTGTAAGCAGAACCACAGTATACCGGAACAGCCTCACAAGCGATTGTTCCTTTACGAAGAGCTTTCTTCAAATCTTCAACGGATGGCTCTTCACCTTCAAGATACTGCATCATCAGATCATCATCCAAGTCACAGATTTTCTCAACAAGGTTTTCATGCCATTCTTGAGCAAGATCTTTCAAATCATCCGGAATCTCAGTGATTTCGATATCCTCGCCCTTGTCATCTTTATAGTAGTATGCTTCCATCTCAAACAAATCAACCAATCCGACGAAATCGTCTTCCTGACCAATCGGAATCTGAACAGGAATTGCATTTTTACCCAAACGATCAATAATCGTCTGTACTGACATAAAAAAGTCTGCACCCATCTTATCCATTTTGTTGATGAATGCCATACGTGGTACATTGTAAGTGTCAGCCTGACGCCAAACGTTCTCAGACTGAGGTTCTACACCAGCTTTTGCATCAAACACACCAACAGCTCCATCCAGTACACGCAGTGAACGCTCTACCTCTACAGTAAAGTCTACGTGTCCAGGAGTATCAATGATGTTGATACGGTGCTCCAATGCACCCGGTTTAGCTTTGTGATGATCTTCCAAAGTCCAGTGACAGGTAGTAGCGGCAGAAGTAATTGTAATACCTCTTTCCTGCTCCTGCTCCATCCAGTCCATTGTGGAAGCGCCATCATGAGTCTCACCGATTTTATAATTCACACCGGTATAGTACAGAATACGCTCTGTAAGTGTTGTCTTACCGGCATCGATATGAGCCATAATACCAATATTTCTGGTACGCTCAAGTGGATATTCTCTTCCAGCCAAAGCCAGTTCCTCCTTTTTCCAAAATAGGTGGCACAAGAATTACCAGCGGTAATGTGCGAAGGCTTTGTTTGCCTCTGCCATCTTGTGCATATCTTCTTTTTTCTTTACGGATGAGCCAGTGTTGTTTGCAGCATCCATAATCTCATTGGCAAGTCTCTCCTTCATGGTCTTTTCCCCTCTCGCACGAGAATAGGTTGTCAACCAGCGAAGAGCCAGCGCCTGACGACGATCCGGACGAACCTCGATTGGAACCTGATAAGTGGAACCACCGATACGTCTAGCTTTGACCTCGAGTTCAGGCATTACGTTGTTCATAGCTTCATCGAATACTTCAAGAGCATCCTTACCTGTCTGCTCTGCTACCTGCTCAAATGCACCGTATACGATTTTCTGAGCAACGCCCTTTTTACCGTCCAGCATAATGTTGTTAATCAGTTTTGTAACAATCTTATTTTTGTAAACTGGATCAGCCAATACGTCTCTTTTCTGAATATGTCCTTTACGTGGCACGTTACTTCCCTCCTTAATAATAATTAATTCACAGGTACTCACGACTTGTGTCCGCACCAGTTTAAAGTTTGCTCACTTTTATATAGTAAGATGCAAAAATTAATCCGGTACTTTTAAATTAGCTTATTTTGCAGCTTTCGGTTTCTTGGCACCGTACTTAGAACGAGCCTGCTTACGATCAGCTACACCTGCGGTATCCAATGTACCACGGATAATGTGGTATCTGGTACCAGGAAGATCCTTAACACGTCCACCACGAATCATAACAACGCTATGCTCCTGAAGGTTGTGGCCTTCACCCGGAATATAACTTGTTACCTCGATGCCGTTGGAAAGACGAACTCTGGCAATCTTACGAAGTGCTGAGTTAGGCTTCTTCGGAGTAGCAGTACGTACAACAGTACAAACACCACGCTTCTGTGGAGAACTCGTATTAACGGACTTTTTCTTCAAAGAATTGTAGGATGACTGCAGTGCTGGAGAATTGGATTTCTTAGCAACCGATTTTCTACCCTGCTTTACTAACTGGTTAAAAGTTGGCATTAATTTTCACCTCCTGTAATCTAATTTGTCATGGTCTGCGGAACTAGTTGTCCTATTTTTGAGGACACAAAAAAGCCCACACGAAACGCATGCTAAATCATTATATCGTGTGGACTTTCCTTTGTCAAGCCGTTTTTTTCAGTTATTTCCATTGATTTGCCATTAAAATAACATCGGAAAATCAATTTTTTTCAATACATAACTCATCGGGTCAAATTTCTGAATCGTCCGAAGAATTTCACTCTGTTTTGCGCACTCCGAAATCTCCCTGCACCACGTTACATCCTGAAACGCTCCTATCACTGCCAGTAAAACCCAGATTAAAACAATTCCGATACAAGCACCGAAAATGGCACCTCCCAGCCGGTTTACGGTTTTCAGCACCGGTATGTGGTCTACTAATTTCAGCACGCGGACTACAATTCCCACCGCAATCACTGCCACAAGAAGCGCAATTACATACGCCGCACCGCTTTGCACTTCAGAATTTGCCGCAAACAGCGGTTTTAGAACCGGCACCAAAATCATCGTAAGGGCAAGCACCACAACCATCCGCAAAAGCGAAAATACTTTTAATAAAAGTCCTTTATGAACGCCATCCAGTATGCACACCAAAAAGATTCCGGCGGCAATCAGTTCCACAAGTGTTGTACTCATGTTTTTTCCTTTCTCATTTCGTCTGCAATTGTATTTTCTGTATCGTCGATGAATCAATCAGTGTATAAACCTGTCCATCTGATGTCGGATACACCGCATCAATCTCCTGCTCAAAATGATAATCAAATTTGTCATGCCCATTGGTTCTCAAAATATTGCAGGAACGGTTTCCCGTAAAAATAATTTCATCTCCGTACATTTCCATATCTGCATATTCATAAGAAATGTCCTGCTGCATTTTTTCCCTGCCGGACAAATTATACAAATTTAATGTTTGTTTTTTTGCATTTCCCTCTTTTTGCAGGACAAAAGCTAACGCATCATCTCCCACAGCAAGGCTTTTAATTGAATCTGAAAATGTTTTTTCCGTAACAACTTCCGGCTGTTTCATCTGTCCAAAAATGGAATACCCCTTTTCGTGGGCAACCAGCACTTCATCATCCGACACGAATTCAACATCGGCAATCATCTTGTTTCCGAATGACTTTCCGCCTACCAATGTATTTTTGTCCTGTCCAACTTCCGTAAAATTGTAAAAGCTGACTTTCGTTTCAAAATCACTGCTGCTTGCTATCATATAAGAAGTGACAACACTTTTCCCATCCGGTGAAATATCAAAATCAAGCGGATATCCTTCCTCCGAAACATTGGTTGGAATTTCCACCAATAAACTCTCTGCATTGCTGTACGGATTATAAATGTTTAAAACATTGGAATCCTTATCCTGCAGAAGAATCGCAACAACGCCCTGTCTTGCCACTTTTGCGCGCACAATCGGAAGGCTTGTCTCAACGGTAACGCCTTCATCTTTTCCATTATAAATATAACACTGTTTCCCGCTCACATCAGCAACCGACACATAATCGCCACACACGTCCACCTGTGGCTGCTTCATTTCATAACCGCCATTCCACAAACTTTTCCCTTCGTTATTAATCTCACTAATACCACTGCGGCTGTATTTTAAAATATTTCCATTATGATATCGGTAATTCACATTGTTACTGTCGCTGCGGTTTACTTTGTTTTTCACTTCATAGCCACGGTAACATCGATTTCCATATAAATAAGAGGCCACACCAAAGCCGCCGGCAACAAACATCAGCCCCAAAATCACCAGGCCTACAATCCATTTCTGTTTATTTTTCAAAAAGTCTTTCATTTTCTACCCTTCTTGCTCGTACTCGAATCGAAAATTTTTCTGATTACGGTAACTTATATTATAGCATAGAAAAGAATTATTGTGCAACGCCATTTTGCGCAGGTGCCGAAGGTACGGGCGTTGGCGAAACACTCGGCACCGACGTATTTTCCTGTGTTGGTGGAACCGTTGATGGACACGGGGTAAGCTTTGCTTTCTGTGTCTCTACAATCGTCTTGTCCTGATTTGCCGGGTGCGACCGGTTCATTGTCTGGATTGTATTCAACTGCTGCTTCACCTGATTGAGCGCAGACTGGTTCTGCATCAGTACAACAAATGCAAACACGACAATCAATGCAGTCACTGCCGCTATGCCATACCCCATATGTACTTCCTTCTGTTTTTTCTTTGTCCGAAACTTTTCTTTTTCCTCCATAATACCGCGAATATTTCTCACCACGCGGTCATCTTCCTGCTCCACAATATGAACATGACGATTATTTTCCCTCTCCATATAATGAAGCATCTCCGGATTTTTCTCATAATAAATATAGTAACCCTTTTGTTTTTCCAACTGTCCGCTACGATACAAAAAGAAACTATCTTCACCGTCTGTTTCATCATAAAGATATAAAACCTTATCCCGTTTTTCAAAATTCAGTTTATGCATCTGAAGAAGCTGCCCCGCCTGATTAACAGAAAATCCCTGACAACTGTAAAACCATCCGACAATTTCCAAATCCGTAAAATTTTCCTTCATTTCCGAATAAATGTAATCCCAGTCTTCATCGGTAAATTTCGGGCCGCTCCGTCCTGCAAAATTATGAATTTCCACGACACCCGAAATCTGGTAAATTTTCTCCCCATCACATATCAGGCTCGTGCCCAAAAGCACTGCTGCCTTTTCCATCCCATGACTCCGCTCTGCCAGACGTTTTACAAAACGAATGACATAATCTTCCATATAAATTCGTCCCCGTCCCGGAATCTCTCCAATCTGCCGAACACTTTTTGGTCTTGTCCACTGCATGACTTGTCCTCCCTTTATTGTTTTTTTCTCAATCGACAGTTTTATCATATCACTCTGTGAGAGCGGATTTTGTCGATTCAGAACCCGAGAACAAATTTTATTGAAGTTTTTTTCGCATGATTTTTGGAAATATGCAAATACTTTTGTTAGGATGCCCGGTTTTCAAAGCCAATGGGTGTTCTTTACCAAACAACACAGAAAGGTTTTTTATTATGGCAGAATATTTTAATCCCGGCGAAAGCCGTTCCTTATTTAATTTTACTACATCACTTCAGAATTTATTAGAGAAAAAGAATTACCATTCGCGCGACATCATCCTTGTCTGCATCGGCTCCGACCGTGCCACCGGCGACTGCTTAGGTCCGATTGTCGGTCATAAATTAGCACGTTTTTGCAACACACATAAAAACAGCCTCCATCTTTTTGGCACGCTGGAACAGCCCATCCATGCTAAAAATCTGGAAGCCACCTTACAATTCATTCATTCCTGTTATAAAAACGCACTAATCATCGCAATTGACGCTTCTCTCGGTGTCGTCGAGCACGTCGGCTATATCACGTTAGGTGAGGGAGCACTCTGTCCCGGCGTCGGTGTTGATAAAAATCTTCCGGAAGTAGGTGACATTTTTATCACCGGTATCGTCAATCTTTCCGGATTTGGGAGCCAGATGCTGCTGCAGACAACGCATTTAAATCTTGTCATGCAGCTCGCTGATTTCATCAGTCTCGGACTGTTTCGATGTCTTATGCACTCACAGTTCCGTTCTTCCCTCAAGTGCGCGGAATAATGTCATTTCGTCAATAAATTCAAGCGCACCGCCAACCGGAACTCCGCTGGCAATCCGGGTTACTTTAATCCCCGCCTGCTTGACATATTTGCTTATCCAAAGTGCTGTTGCTTCTCCTTCCACCGTGGAATTTGTCGCAATAATAACTTCTTTGATATCTTCCCGTTGAAGGCGCTGCAGCAGTTCCTTGAGTTTTAAGTTCTCCGGCTGCACACCAACCATCGGATTCACCGCACCGTGAAGTACATGGTACACGCCCTTGTACTGTCCGGTTTTCTCATAAGCCGCCAAATCACTTGGTTCCTCGACTACCATAATCGTCTGGTGGTCTCTTTTTTCGTCCGCACATACCTGACACAATTCCTGGTCAGATAAATTAAAACATTCTTTGCAAAAACAAATCTTCTGCTTTGCCGTCAATATACTGTCCGCTAAATGTTTCACGCGTGCTTCCGGCAGATTTAAAATATGCAGTGCCAGCCGCTGTGCTGACTTTGGACCAATGTTTGGCAAGCTTGCCAATTCTTCGATTAAATTTGTAATCGACTCACTATAATACTTCATTAGAATGGGAAGCCTCCGCCAAGGTTCAATCCGCCAGTCAATGCTTCCATGGATTTTGCACTGTCTTCTTCGAGCTGGCGCAATGCCTCATTCGTTGCCGCCACAATCAAATCCTCTAACATTTCAATATCATCCGGATCAACAACCTCTTCGCTCAATTTTACGGAAAGAACTTCTTTTTTACCGGAAACTTTTACCGTAACGGCACCGCCGCCAGCCGTCGCTTCATACTCTTTTTCTTCCATTTCTTTTTGTGTTACTTCCATCTGACGCTGCATTTTCTGTGCCTGTTTCATCAAATTATTCATGTTTCCCGGCATTCCGCCCTGAAATCCACCTCTTCTTGCCATTTTTCTTCTTCCTTTCTTTTTCTATGTCGGTCAATCCAACATTTCAATTTCTACATTTTTTATTATATTCCGCAGCTCCGGCAAAGCATTCATTTCCTGACGATTTTCCACAAACCGTACATCTAACGAAATCTCTTTGCCCGTCAATTGACCGGCTGCCTCAATCAGCACCTGCTGATTTTCCTCTTTTTTAAAATACTCGGCAGGCATTCCCTGCGTAAAGGCAAGGACTAATTTCCCAGCCTCCGATACAGAAATCCTCACATCTAAAAGCATAGACCGCGACACCTGATCGATTCGTCCAAGTATCTGGTTCCAGTTTGCCACCACATCTCTTACATCATCAGGAACTGCTTCAGGACGAATTTCTCTCTGTGGCTTAATTACCGGCTTGTTCTCAGATGTTCCCGCACTTTGCGCTGCCACAAAGGTGCCGGACTCCATCATCTCCTGCCACTGTTCATTCTTCTGCTCCAACTGATTTAACCGCTGAATCAGCGAATCGTAATCCGTCTGCATCTGCGGACGGCACAAGCGAATCATCGCCATCTCAAGCATGACACGCTTATTGTTTGCATATTTCATGTCATTTGCCAAATCCGACAAAATACGGATATAGCGGAACAAAATTTCCAATTCAATCTGCTCGGCAAAACGGGAAAGTTCCTGCCTGTTTTCCTCCGACATATCCACTAACTGCTCTGCCTCATCCGCAGTTTTCACAACCAAAAGATTGCGCAGATACCAAATCAGTTCATTGACAAATTGTGATAAATCCTTGCCCTGCTCAACCATCTCAGCCACAATGGCAATCACGCCATCGACCTGATTTTTTATCAAAGCCTCCATCAACCGGTGATATACACTGTGGTCGACAGCACCAAGAATTTTCAAAACATTTTCATACGTTAATTTCTGTCCGAAATAAAAAGAAATACACTGTTCCAAAAGACTTAAGCCATCACGCAGTGCGCCGTCTGCCTGTCTCGCAATGTAAGTGAGCGCCTTGTCTTCTGCCTCAATTCCTTCTATTTCTAATAATTCACGCAGTCTTGCCGCAATTGTTTCCACCTGAATCCGTTTGAAATCATAGCGCTGGCAGCGCGACAAAATGGTAAGTGGAATCTTATGTGCCTCCGTCGTTGCCAAAATGAAAATCAGATAGGAAGGCGGCTCTTCCAATGTTTTCAAAAGTGCATTAAATGCGCTTGTCGAGAGCATATGCACCTCGTCAATAATATACACTTTGAAACGTCCCTCTGCCGGTGAATACTGCACTTCATCAATCACCTGCCGGATGTCATCCACACGGTTATTCGATGCCGCATCGATTTCCACTACGTTCATGGAAGACTGTTCCTCAATTGCCTTACACATTGCACACTCACCACAAGGACCATTCGGTCCCGGATTTTCACAGTTTACTGCCTTTGCAAAAATTTTGGCAACCGTCGTTTTTCCGGTTCCTCTCGTTCCGCAAAACAAATAAGCATGTCCAATCCGGTCCGCCTGAATCTGATTTGTGAGCGTTTTTACAATATGTTCCTGCCCCCGGACACTGGAAAAGTCCTTGGGACGATATTTCCGATATAAAGCCTGATATGACATAATTGCCTCTTTCTGTTACACACCAAAACTGATGCCCAAATTTTTCGCCTCGCGGATAATGGAAGAATCCGGGTCTACCATCTTTAATTTACCCGCTACTTCTTCTAACGGAATCGGAATGATTTCTCTATTTTTAAATCCAACCATATATCCGTATTTTTCTTCTAAGATCAACTGAGCCGCTGCCGCCCCAAGGCGGCTGGCAATCACACGGTCATACGCACACGGGCTTCCCCCGCGTTGTGTGTGTCCCGGCACCGTAATGCGAATTTCCTGCCCGGTGCGCTCCTCAATCTCTGCTCCTATTTTATAGGAAACACTTGGATACGGATTATTCTTTAATTTTGCTTTTCTCTCTTTCTTCGTAAGAAGTGCGTCCTCCTTACTAATTGCACCCTCTGCCACTGCCAGAATTGAAAAACGCTTTCCGGCATCCGTGCGCTTCTGAATTGCCTGTACCACAGCGTCAATATCATATGGTATTTCCGGAATCAAAATCACATCTGCTCCCCCGGCAATCCCGGCATGAAGTGTAAGCCATCCAACTTTATGTCCCATAACTTCCACGATAAATACTCTTCCGTGCGAATACGCTGTCGTGTGAATACAATCAATCGCCGTAGTCGCAATATCCACGGCACTCTGGAAACCAAATGTCATATCCGTTCCCCAAATGTCATTGTCAATAGTTTTTGGAAGTCCTACAACATTTAAGCCTTCCTCCCGCAGCATATTAGCGGATTTCTGTGTACCATTTCCACCTAAAATCACAAGACAGTCAAGTTTTAATTTATGGTAAGTATTCACCATCGCCGCCACTTTATCCATGCCGTTGGCATCCGGCTTTCTCATATTCTTAAATGGCTGTCTCGAAGACCCAAGAATCGTTCCACCCTCCGTCAAAATGCCGGAAAAATCAAGCGGTTTCATTTCTACATACTTTTCATACATCAAACCCTTATACCCCTCAAGGATACCGATAATCTGTGTGTCCGGGTCTGCATTATACAACGTTTTTGCCACGCCGCGCATTGTTGCGTTCAAAGCCTGGCAGTCACCACCACTGGTCAAAAAAGCTACTCGTCTCATATCTGCCTCCCTTTCGAAAGTACGTGTCTTAGATACGTTCTTTAGTTTACCCTATTTTGCGGGTTTAGGCAATAGTGGAATGAATTTCGTACGAGGGTTAGTCAGAAAAAGAATTCTAGCACCATCTCTTTTCAGCATAAAAAAGATACTATAGACCTATCTTACAACAGATCTATAGTATCTTGTAATTATTATTTTACTTTAATTTTCTTAACAGCACTAAAACTTCCGTATACTTTCTTACCAGCTTTGTCTTTTCGATATGCAGCTACTTTGATAAAATACTTTTTGCCCTTTTTCAGCTTTTTCGTAACATAATTTGCTTTCTTAGTAGTAATCTTAACGGCTGCCTTCTTAAATTTCTTATCGGTCGAATACATCACCCGATAACCGGCTGCCCTCTTGACTTTCTTCCAGGAAATCTTAGCTTTTTTTGCCTTTGTCACTGTTACTTTTACACCCTTGACTTTAGCCACTTTAATCTTTTTTACTGCCCTCACAGTCGCTTTCGGCTGTGGGCTTTCTATTTTCTTGTTTTCCGAAGACTGTGTCAGTGCCGGTGTCTGACTTGGTACAATAGTCGGTGCCGGTGTTTCCGTAACATTCGGTGTAGCAGTCGGCGCTACAGAAGGAGCCACACTTGGTGTCGGTACAGGAGTCGGCTTTGGTGTCGGATCCGGAATTGCATCGGCACCTTTTTCATCTACAAATCTCCAGTGGTCAAATTTAGCCAGAGATACCTTATCTTCTCCCTTAAATACCATATATAGGTCATGAATTCCCGTTGCATTTGTTATATCCGTAGAAAGTATTTTGAATATATACTCACCACCGGTATTATCAATACTAAGTGTTCCGATCAATGGTCCATCTGCTGAATCCAAGTGTAATTCCATAGTTGCTTTTTTCTCGCTTGCTATGGCAGCTCTAAAGGAAACCGCACTCTTTTCACCAAAATCCACATTTTTTACTTTAATCGTACTTCCATTTTTAATGTCACAAAGGTTCATTCCCACTGTGCCATTTCCTTCTGACTCAACATTTGTTCCTTTTGCATAGGTTTCTGCCTCCGTCCACTGATATGGATCCAGTTTTGCAATTGGGGCAGGTCCGTCCTTTGTCATATTTAAAGTAGGGAATGTACCGTCCTCATTATATGTAAACTCTTCCACAGAAACAGAACGGTGATAACTGCTGCCTCCCTTTAATTTCTGATCGTGATAGAACAGATACGAATGTCCCATAAAGTCTACAACACCCGGATGGTTTGTATAGCAGCCCCCCTGGGATGGCATAATAACTCCCTGATATTCCCACGGACCGGTTGCCGATTTACTTGTAGAATATGCCAGATGTTCTGCTCCACCTGTTGGTCCAAATGCAGCATATACCATATAATACAAACTGCCTCGTTTATAGAACCATGGTCCCTCTCCATAAGAACACTGACGGGATAATTTCCCATTTTCCATCACTTTAGGGCCAAAACCCGACTCATTCATATCAAGCGATACAACACCTTTTTTACCAATAGTCGTATCATAAGAAAGCATATCCTCATTCAATTTCACATAGCGAAGATTGGGATTACCAAAATACAAATAAGCCTGTCCATCATCATCGATAAATACGGTCGGATCAATGTCATTCCAGTCCCCCTCATCTACCAATGGCTTACCAATAGCATCAACAAATGGTCCGGTTGCCTTATCACTGACGCCTACACCAATAACCATACCACCATTCTTTTTATGAACCGGTACATACATATAAAATTTGCCATTTCTCTCAACACACTGTGGTGCCCAAGCACGAGGATCCTTCGTATCCATCCACTTAAAATTGTCTCTTGACAGAACAGTCCCATGATCTGTCCAGTTCACCATGTCTTTTGTTGAATAACATTTCCAGTCATTCATTGTGTAAAAATTTTTTACCAGTTTATCCTCATCATGCGATGTATACAAGTACAGCGTATCCCCCGAAACCATCGGTGCCGGATCCGCTGTGTAAATATTTTGCACAACTGGATTGTCCGCTTTTGATGGGATTGATAATGATAATGTCGCCATGCATAGAACAAGTGCCCCGGCAACAACTTTTGAAAAAATTTTTTTCATTTTCACAAGCCTCCATTTCTTACCTTTAATCATTTTCACCTTTATCTTAACAAATCTGTATAGTTCTTTCTATGACATTTTATGTTCTGTTTCATGATATATAGGGGCATTTTTTGTTGCTTTTCTCTGCCATAACGTGTATTCTATTTTTAGGATCAAAATTTTTCAGCAAAGGGGCTTCGAATAACTATGATAGACATTATTTACGTACAAAGCAATGCTTCGCATCCTGTAGGATTTACCTGTACCGTAACTGATCAGTCAAATGACTGGTGGCTGATAACTATGACACATACACCGGCTTACCATATCATAGATGGAAAACGTATTATCATGCCCGCACACAGCATTACTCTATACCCACCCTATTCTTCTATGGAATACGGTTCCCTTGAAAATGAAATATTCTGTGATGACTGGCTGCGATTTTATACCGATGAACCATTTATCTGTAATAGCAGCGTACCTCTTGGTACCCCTTTTAAAGCAATGGATCACTCTTATATAAGCAGCCTTATTCACTTAATTGCTGTGGAAAATTTTTTTCAAAACCAATATAAAAATTTCACTGTTCAATCCCTGTTTCAGATTCTTTTTTCAAAACTAAAAGAATCTCTGTCCTACAATAACTCTAGTACTTTCCACGAAATGGCTTTGCAGCAGCTTCATATCAATATTGCCAGCAATCCGTCCTCTCCATGGAATATTCCGGATATGGCCAAACAGTTACACATTTCAACAAGGCATCTGCAAAAATTGTATCAAAAAAAATTCGGTACATCGTGTATGGAAGACGTTATTGAACACCGCCTCCTGCTGGCTAAGGAAAAGCTGGCCACAACAACATTACCAATATACAAAATTGCAGAACAATGCGGCTATTCAAACGTCGAACATTTCAGTCGGCAATTTAAAGGAAAATTCACCACATCGCCAAAAGCATATCGTGAATCAGTAAAGAAAAACTAATGTATAGGTTTCTTTTTTTCACACACTAAAGAAAAAAGAACCATTTTTCTATGGGTTTCGCATTCGGACCCCCTCCCCTCTTGACACCCTCGCTTCCATATAATAGAATCTACTCAAAAAACAGAACAGGAGGATTTCCTATGCAGTCTTTACAATCAACTGTAACCTTAAACAATGGTGTGGCTATGCCTATTTTCGGGCTCGGCGTTTATAACTCAAAAGAAGAAACAACATTTGCTGTTTCCACAGCGATTAAGCACGGATACCGCCTGATTGATACTGCCGCATTTTACGAAAACGAAAAAGAAGTCGGTGAAGGAATTAAAGACAGTGGAATTCCACGAGACGATTTATTTATTACAACTAAACTTTGGAACGACATGCAGCGCGAAAGCCGCCAGCGTGAATCATTCGAAAAAAGTTTAGATAACCTTGGTGTAGATGCCGTCGATTTATATCTCATCCACTGGCCAATACCCGGCAAAATCAAAGAAACGTGGCATGTGCTGGAACAATTATATGAAGAGGGACTTGTAAAGGCCATCGGCGTAAGCAACTTTTTACCGCACCACTTAGAAGAATTAAGTGTCCATGCAAACATTGCGCCGGCCGTTGACCAGTTTGAATGTAACCCTTATTTAACGAGAAAAGAACTTCGCGACTACTGTAAGAAACACAATATCGTACCGGAGGCATGGAGTCCGCTCGCCCGTGGTGCGTGCTTTGACGACCCGGTTTTGCAAAATCTCGCCGAAAAATATGAAAAAAACATTGCACAGATTATTCTGCGCTACGATGTACAAAACGGCATCGTCACAATTCCAAAGTCCACCAAAGAAGCACGAATCCTCAGCAATTCGCAGATTTTTGATTTTGAATTAAGCGCCGAAGATATCGAAAAAATTGACGCCCTAAACAAAAATGAAATGCACGGCGACCCCGACCATGTAGACTTTTAATCCGGTGTAAAATTCTGTTGCATTTTGCACACATATAGTATAAAATGAAGATACTGATTTTGTTTCAAGAGTGCTTGCTTTATCAGGCACAGTAAACGATTACTATTTATATAAAGAAAGGATGGTTTTTTAAAATGAACTTAAACAACATGCCAAAAACCAAAATCGGAATTGTTGCAGTAAGCCGTGACTGTTTCCCTGAGTCACTTTCTGTAAACAGAAGAAAAGCTTTGGTAGAAGCTTACACAAAAAAATATGGAGCAGATGACATTTATGAATGTCCTGTATGTATCGTAGAAAGCGAGATTCAGATGGTCGAAGCTTTGGAAGATATCAAAAAAGCCGGCTGCGATTCTCTTTGCGTATACTTAGGTAACTTCGGTCCGGAAATTTCTGAGACTTTGTTGGCAAAACACTTTGACGGTCCGGTTATGTTCTGTGCCGCTGCTGAGGAATCCGGCAACAGCCTGATGGATGGCCGTGGAGATGCTTACTGTGGTATGCTCAATGCAAGCTACAACTTGAAATTGAGAAACACAAAAGCATACATCCCTGAGTATCCGGTTGGAACTGCTGAGGATTGCGCTGACATGATTCATGAGTTCGTTCCGATTGCACGTGCAGTCGTAGCATTGAACAACTTAAAGATTATCAGCTTTGGTCCACGTCCACTTAACTTCCTTGCTTGTAACGCTCCAATCAAACAGCTTTACAACATGAACGTTGAAATCGAAGAAAACTCCGAACTTGACTTGTTCGAAGCATTCAACAAACATGAGGGAGACGAAAGAATTCCTGGCGTGGTTGCTGACATGGAGAAAGAGCTTGGTGCAGGTAACAAAAAACCTGAAATCCTTGCAAAACTTGCCCAGTATGAGTTGACACTTCTTGACTGGATCGAAGAGCACAAAGGTTACCGCAAATATGTAGCAATTGCCGGCAAATGCTGGCCTGCATTCCAGACACAGTTTGGATTCGTACCTTGCTATGTAAACAGCCGTTTGACAGCACAGGGTATTCCGGTATCCTGCGAGGTAGATATCTACGGAGCACTTTCTGAGTTCATCGGAACTGTTGTAAGCCAGGATGCTGTAACACTTCTTGACATTAACAACTCCGTTCCTGCTGACTTGTACGAAGAAGATATCAAGGGCAAATATGGCACTTATACATTAAAAGATACATTCATGGGATTCCATTGCGGAAATACAGCAGCTTGCAAGCTGACTGCTCATGAGATGAAATATCAGAAGATTATGGCTCGTTCACTTCCAATCGAAGTTACAAACGGAACTTTGGAAGGTGACATCGTTCCTGGCGATATCACCTTCTTCCGTCTGCAGAGCACATCCGACGCACAGATTCGTGCTTACATCGCACACGGAGAAGTTCTTCCGGTTGCTACACGTTCCTTCGGAGCAATTGGTATCTTCGCAATTCCTGAGATGGGCCGCTTCTACCGCCACGTATTGATTGAAGGTAACTATCCTCACCATGGTGCTGTTGCATTCGGTCACTTTGGCAAAACATTGTACGAAGTATTCAAGTATATCGGTGTTCCGGTTGAGGAAATTGGTTATAACCAGCCGGCAGGCGTTCGTTACCCAACAGAGAACCCATTCGCTTAATAAACAAATAGCGTAAAGTATAAGAAAGCGACTCGCTTGCGGGTCGCTTTCTATCAATACAGAGATTCTTAAGAATCCAACAAAAACAAATCAGGAGGTACATTATGTATTACATTGGTGTTGATTTAGGAACATCAGCAGTAAAACTGCTTTTAATGGAAGGAAACGGTAAAATCTGCAATATCGTTTCAAATGAATATCCATTATCTTTCCCTCAGCCGGGATGGTCTGAGCAGAAACCGGAAGACTGGTGGAATGCTGTCGTAGACGGTATCAAAAAACTGATAAACGGTTTTGATGCTTCAGAAGTTGCCGGCATTAGTTTCGGTGGACAGATGCACGGTCTTGTTATTCTCGATGAGAATGATAACGTAATCCGTCCGGCCATTCTTTGGAACGACGGACGTACAACCAAACAGGTTGATTACTTAAACAACGAAATCGGAAAAGAAAAACTTTCTGAGTATACCGCAAACATTGCATTTGCCGGATTTACTGCTCCGAAAATTCTCTGGGTAAAAGAAAATGAGCCGGAAAACTTTGCTAAAATTGCAAAGATTATGCTGCCAAAAGATTACATCGCATACAAAATGACAGGCGTTCACAGCTGTGATTACTCCGATGCATCCGGTATGCTTCTCTTGGACGTAAAGAATAAATGCTGGTCCAAAGAAATGATGGAAATCTGTGACGTAAAAGAAGAACAGCTTCCAAAATTATTTGAAAGTTATGAAGTAACCGGTTCTCTTACCGAAGAAGCTGCTGCTGCCCTCGGTCTTACAACCAATTGTAAAATTGCTGCCGGCGCCGGTGATAACGCTGCTGCTGCTGTTGGTACCGGAACGGTTGGTGACGGTGGATGTAATATCTCACTCGGTACTTCCGGAACCATTTTCATTTCCAGCAAAGAATTTGGCGTAGACCGTTTCAACGCTCTTCATTCTTTCGACCACGCAGACGGAAACTTCCATTTGATGGGCTGCATGCTCAGTGCTGCTTCCTGTAATAAATGGTGGATGGATGAAATTATTGGAACAAAAGACTACGGAAAAGAGCAGGAGCCAATTACCGACGATAAACTCGGCGAGAACAACGTTTACTATCTCCCATATCTGATGGGCGAGCGTTCTCCTCATAACAACCCGGATGCCAGAGCACTCTTCATTGGTATGTCAATGGATACAACACGCGCTGACATGACACAGGCTGTTTTGGAAGGTGTTGCATTTGCTATGCGTGACTGCTATGAAATTGCAAAAGACCTCGGCATTAACATTACAGAGACAAAAATCTGTGGCGGTGGCGCAAAGAGTCCTTTGTGGCGCAAAATCATGGCAAATGTATTAAACATCAACGTAAACATTATCGAGAGTGAAGAAGGTCCTGGTCTTGGCGGCGCCATGTTAGCTGCTGTTGCCTGTGGCGAATATGCATCCGTTCAGGAAGCTGCTGACAAGATTGTCAAAGTTATCGGCACAGAAAAACCGGATCCTGCACTTGCTGCTAAATACGATAAGAAATACGCAAAATTCAAAGAAATCTATCCTACAGTAAAAGGACTGTATGATACTCTGAAAGCTTAATATTATGAAGAAGAAATTATTATCACTTCTGTTTCTTGTAGCCACACTCGCCTTGACGGGTTGTGGCTACAAAAAACCGGAAGTTCATTCGATGCTTGGCATGAACATCAAATCCATCACAACTGTCTGCGGTACTGACTGCAGCATGGATACCATTGATACTTCATCCACAAGCGACCATGGTATGATAACCTACTACTACACCGATGTTGCCGGTGACAAAGGAATATCCGATGCTAAAACCTACTATAATTATTTAAAGTCAGAAAAACACTGTATCAAAATTGATGACTTTGATGAGAAAAAAGGAAATTATTCAGCTTATTTCCAATTAAATGAAAAACAGGTTAAATCAGGCTTTTTAATGAAAGTATCCTTTACCAAAAACAGTTACACCGTTTACATCGAGGACAACATATCATTAGAAAAGATTAACAAGAAAAAGTAACAAGGAGGGCTTTTCATGTCAGAAGAATATCGTTTTAAAGACCGTATTAAAGACATTATTAACGGCGATGTCGACTATGACAAACTGCGAAAGGCAGAAAAGCAGGGATGGATTGACCGGGCGGACACCGGATTCCAGCTCTTTCTCATCCTCTTCTTCCTTGGCTTTTTCATTGTCATGTTGATTAAATATTTTTTGTAGCAATCCGAGGACAAATAATTTACAGAAAGGACAGATTACGATGGATTTTTCAGTAGGACAAAAGATTAAAATGAAGAAACCTCATCCCTGCGGCGAAAATTGCTGGGAAATTTTACGGGTAGGTATGGATTTCCGCCTACGCTGCACAAAATGCAGTCATCAGGTAATGGTACCTCGAAAAACCGTCGAGAAAAGTTTTCGTGGATTTTTGTAAATTTTTCTTGTAATTGCCTACCCTCTGTGTTATAATTTAACTCCGTGATATTTAATCATATTCCTTGTTCTTCCTCTATGAAGTGTATAGATTGGAAGAGCCAGAGACCAAAAGGAGGTGCAAGCAACTATGAATAAGTATGAATTAGCTTTAGTTGTTAGTGCAAAAGTTGAAGACGAAGTAAGAAATGCCACCGTCGAGAAGGCAAAAGAGTATATCACTTCTCTTGGCGGAACGATTACAAACGTCGATGAATGGGGCAAGAAAAAACTTGCTTATGAAATTCAGAAGATGGGTGAAGGCTTTTATTACTTTATTCAGTTCGACGCTGAGCCAAGTGCTCCGGCTGAATTGGAACAGAGACTTCGCATTATGGACAACGTGCTCAGATACTTATGCGTAAAACAGGAGGCATAAGATAAGGAGGAGTCTTCCATGAATAAGGTAATTTTAATGGGTAATCTGACCCGTGACCCTGAGATTCGTTATTCCCAGGGTGAAAATTCATTGGCTATTGCCAGATTTGGCATTGCAGTAAATCGTCGTTTTGCCCGTCAGGGTGATACCGATACCGATTTTTTTAACTGTACTGCATTTGGCCGTCAGGCTGAATTTGTGGAAAAATATTTCCGCAAAGGTTCCCGTATGTTGATGACCGGTCGTATTCAGAACGACAATTACACCAACAACAACGGTGAAAAAGTATACAGTGTCCAGATTATTGCTGAAGAAATCGAATTTGCAGAGCGCAAAAGCACAGCGGATGCAAACGCAGCCCAGGGTGGAAACTTTGGTGGCGGTGCTCCACAGCCAAACGCAGCAGCAAATGATGACTTCATGAACATTCCGGATGGTATCGAAGACGGACTGCCATTTAACTAGGCTTAGCTCTTGATACAAGAATTTTATAGGAGGTTTTAACGATGGCTTACAATAAAGACAGAGGCGATTCTCCAATGAGAAGAAGAGGCCCGCGTAGAAGAAAAAAAGTTTGTGCATTCTGTTCTGACAAAGAGCATGATTACATTGATTACAAAGATGTTGCAAAACTGAAACGATATATGTCTGAAAGAGGTAAAATTCTTCCTAGAAGAATTACCGGTACATGTGCAAAGCATCAGAGAGCTTTGACTGTAGCAATCAAACGTGCCCGTCACGTATCCTTGATGCCATATACATTGGACTAATTGCATAGAATCCAAAAAGAACTGATTCCGCAGAATCAGTTCTTTTTTCATGTGCTTTTCTTATAATTTAATTTTGCTGACAACAAACCCAAATTCGGAGCTGTCGTCTTTTTCCAAATACACTTTGTATTTTTGCGATACTCCTTTGACACTACTGCCCGCATTCGTCAGATATGCTTCCACCGTAAGACGGTATTTCCCCTCTTCATACTCCGTAATCTTTTTCACTTTCATCTGATAATCTTTTCCCGGAATCCGCATGGAATTAAACACAATTGTATTTCCGGTCGGACGGTACACATAGCCCGGATAAGTTCCCGTATACGCAAATTTGTATTTGTAATTGCTGCCAAAAATCTTTTTAATTTCTTTCTTAGCTTCCTTCTTCACTTTGGACATCGAATCACCATACCGCAGTGTCTTATCCGAATGTTCCAAATTAAAAATTGCCATCGTCGTCACAAAGGTCGTGTCAAATTTAAATCTATGGGAACCATTTGCATAAAACGATGCGCTGTATGCCAAAAATGGTTTCAGCCGTTCTGTCAAAGGTTTCATCTCTTTCTTCATCGTCTTCGTTACATCCGATGGAGTAAACGCGTACGGTGTAGCAGTCGGTGCCGGCGTAGCTGTTGCCTTTGCTGCCGGATTATCTGAATCCTTTCCGGATTTTCCTGAATCCACAATCTTATTCTGCTCTGTCGTCTGACCCTTATTAAACGACGGCATCGTAATTTTCCCTGTCCATATAAAATAGGTAAGTACTGCTGCAATGATAACAACAAAAACCGCAATCATACTTCCTATAAATGCCTTACTAGACAACATCCGCTGCATCCATCCGATTCGATTTCCGCAATAATAGCAGAATGTATCATTTTCCCTTAATTCTGTTCCGCACTTTTTACAGTACATGGTATCCTCCTTTACTCATTCTTTTGTTCTCTATTTTACCCTCATAATACATCTATCAAATAGGGTTTGTCAACATTTACAATCCGTGATATAATAATATTCTTGATATGATGAAATTTGGGAACATTTCCTGGGAGGAGGTAAATAGTTGAGTCAGAATCGAATTAAAGGGACTTTGAAATCTTATTTGCGATGGCCGCTCTTATTAGGGCTTTTATTAATCGCAATGAATGTTCATATTTATGTAATCAACCTGCGTGCCGGCATTATTATGAGTATTTACGTTTTATTTTACTTAATCATTGCCAGTGTCTTATACTTTTTCAAACGAGGTGCTGTACTGCGCAACTTAGTCGATTACTCGATGCGATTTCACGTCACGGTTAATAAACTTGCCACGGAATTAGACATTCCGATTTGTATTTTGGACACAAATGGAGTCTGTGTGTGGGATAACAAGAATTTCCGCAAACAGTTCTCCGACAAATTATCAAAAAACTACCATATAAACGATGCCATTCCGGCTCTCACCAAAGAATATCTTCCGGAGGAAAATTATGAGACAACAGAACTTCATTTTCATGTGGAAGAAACTTACTTTAAGGCAATTACGCAATTGGTTTCTCTAGAAAAGGCACCGGATGCCCTCCATAAAAACGCCGGACAGGTGGGAATCGGTGACGCTTTGTATGTCATTTACATTTATGATGAAACCGAAATTGTGCACTATATCCGTGAAAACTACGACCAGCGTGTCAATGTCGGCTTGCTCTACATCGATAATTACGATGAATCCCTTGCAAATGTTGACGATGTACGCCGCTCCTTATTGGCTGCGATGGTTGATCGAAAAATCAATAAATACATGTTAAGCATTGATGCGATTACGCGTAAAATTGAAAAGGATAAATACATTTTCCTCTTCCAGCATAAATATCTGTCAAAATTGCAGGCAGACAAATTCTCGCTGCTTGATGATATCCGCTCGATTAATGTGGGAAATGATACTTCCATTACCATTAGTATGGGAATCGGAATTCAGGCAAACACCTACCGCAAACGTCAGGAATATGCCCGCAGTGCTATTGATTTAGCACTTGCCCGCGGTGGTGATCAGGTTGTCATTAAGACAAAAGACAATTTACTTTATTATGGTGGAAAAAGTATTCAGCAAGAAAAAAATACACGCGTTAAAGCCCGCGTAAAGGCACAGGCACTGCGTGATTCCATTATTAATGCTGATAAAGTAGTCATTATGGGACACCGTCTGCCGGATGTCGATGCAATTGGCAGTGCTATTGGTATTTACCGAATTGCACAGTCTCTGGAAAAACCAGCGAAAATCATTGTAAATCAGGTAACTTCTTCACTGGCACCGCTTTTGAAATTATTTGAGAACAACAAAGATTATCCGGATGGCACTTTTGTTACAAGTGAGAATGCGAAGGAATTTATCGGAAATGGAAACGGAGTTTTACTTGTGGTCGTTGATGTTAACCGTCCATCCTACACCGATGCACCGGATTTGATTCCGATAGTTTCCTCTCTAGTGGTTATCGACCATCACAGACAGACCGGTGAATCCTTTGAAAACCCTACTCTCTCCTATGTTGAGCCGTTTGCTTCCTCAGCCAGTGAGATGGTAGCAGAAATTTTACAGTATGCCGGTGAGGAAATCCGTGTAAAAGCCGTAGAAGCCGATGCCCTTTATTCCGGTATTATGGTTGACACGAATAACTTTATGAATAAACCGGGTGTCCGCACCTTTGAAGCGGTTGCATTCCTGCGTCGTTCCGGAGCAGATATTATTCGCATTCGCAAAATGTTCCGTTCCGACATTGAAGAATACAAAATTCGAGCTGAAGCAATACAAAATACAGAAATTTTTATGGATTGTTTTGCTATTTCTCCTTGTAATGCGGATAACTGTGAATCGCCCACCATTGTTGGTGCAAAAATTGCCGATGATCTTCTTGATATCAAAGGCATCCGCGCTACTTTTGTATTAACTGCCTATGAAGGTAAAGTTTATATCAGTGCTCGCTCCATTGATGAATTAAATGTTCAGGTTGTCATGGAAAAAATGGGTGGGGGCGGCCACATTACCAGTGCCGGTGCCCAGCTTGAGAACTGTACACTGGAAGAAGGCGCTGAACAAATCAAACAAATTTTAACTAAAATGAAAGAAGAAGGTGACATATAATGAAAGTAATTTTACTCGAGGATGTGAAATCCGTTGGAAAAAAGGGTGAAGTTGTAACCGTAAAAGACGGCTATGCCAAAAATTTTATTTTGAAAAAAAATCTTGGCGTAGAAGCAACCTCAAAAAATTTAAATGATTTAAAACTTCAGAAACAAAATGACGAAAAGGTTGCAGCAGAAAACTTGGAGAAAGCGCAGGAATTCGCCAAAGAGCTGGAGACAAAATCCGTTGAAGTTGCCATTAAAGCAGGTCAGGACGGACGCGTTTTTGGTTCGGTGTCCACCAAAGAAATTGCTACCGCTGCCAAAGAACAGCTTTCCTATGATTTGGACAAGAAAAAAATGCAGTTAAAGGAGCCAATCAAAAACATTGGAACTTACCATGTGCCAATCCGTCTGCACCCAAAAGTAACAGCCGAACTTAAAGTAATTGTTAAAGGAAAATAATCATGGATGAAACCGTAATCAAACGAGTTATGCCGCATAATGGAGAGGCAGAAGAAGCAGTTATCGGTTCAATGCTTCTTGACCAGGATGCGGTAGTTCTCGCTTCTGAAAAACTAAATGAAGAAGATTTTTACAATGCCAGGTACCGCATTTTGTTTTCCGCTATAGTGGAATTGTTTCATGAAGGACGTCCGGCAGACTTAGTTACTCTTGTGGATAAACTTCATGAGAAAAACGCTTCCGATGACATTTGCAGTGTTGAGTTTCTCAGTAATATCATTTCCGCCGTTCCTACATCAGCCAATGTCCGCTACTATGCGGATATTGTTGAACAGAAATCACAACTGCGCTCGCTGATTCGAACAACGGAGGACATTGCCAACCGATGCTATCAGGATTCCGCTAATGTTGCTGAGCTGATGGATGATACGGAACGCAAAGTTTTTGAACTCGTGCAGGGACGCGCCTCCTCTGAAAATTTTACACCAATTAAAGAGGTTGCCCTGGAAACACTTGAGAGTATTCAAAAAGCTGCTCAGAACAACAGTGATGTAACCGGAATTTCGACCGGCTTTATTGATTTGGATTATCGAACAGCCGGCTTACAGCCATCCGATTTAATTTTGATTGCTGCCCGCCCATCCATGGGAAAAACTGCTTTTGCTCTGAATATTGCCGAAAATGTTGCTATGATTAATCATATTCCAACTGCTATTTTCAGTCTGGAAATGAGCAAAGTGCAGCTTGCCAAGCGTTTGGTTGCCATGAACTCAAAAGTAGATTCCCAAAGAATCCGAATCGGTGAACTGGAAGATGATGAATGGGCAAAGATTACCGAGAGTTCTATTATCCTCGGTGAATCAACGCTTTATATCGATGATACCGGCAGCATTTCCATCAATGATTTACGAAGTAAATGCCGTAAACTAAAAATGGAAAAAGGCCTCGGTTTAATCATTATCGATTACCTTCAGCTCATGTCCGGTAACAGCGGTTCAAAAAACATTTCCCGCCAGCAGGAAATTTCGGATATTTCACGTTCCTTAAAATCTCTGGCACGTGAACTGGACTGCCCGGTAATTGCGCTTTCCCAGCTCAGCCGTAAAGTAGAAGAACGTGAAGACAAACGACCAATTCTTTCTGATTTGCGTGAATCGGGAGCGATTGAGCAGGATGCCGACGTTGTTATGTTTTTGTACCGCGATGAATATTACACAAAAGACGCTTCTACCAAAAAAGGAATCACCGAGATTATTATTGGTAAGCAGCGTAATGGTCCAACCTGTACCGTCGAACTTAAGTGGTTGAACCAGTACACAAAATTTGCAAATCTGGAATATCACGACGAATAAATTCCATTTTCTCTGTCGAATCGGGGCTTTGGCTCCGATTCTTCTTGTTTTTTGTCGTCCTGTGTCACACTGTTTTTTTACATTTAATGCATGTCCAATCAATCGACATTTTTCCCATGCTATAATAAAAAAAAATAAAACAGGAGGTTATCTACATGGAAGCAAAACAATATACCATTTCGGAAGCGGCAAAAAAACTTCACGTGGGCTCTCACGTTCTGCGCTTTTGGGAAGAGGAACTTCACTTGAATATCCCGCGAAACGAAATGGGGCACCGCGTTTATTCAGAAAAAGAAATGAAACAATTAGAGCAGATTATTAATATGAAGAAAGACGGTTTTTCCTTAAAAGACATTGAACACAAACTCTCACCAAAATCATCCGGCCAGGTAATTCCCTACCCGGTTTCCGAGTCGGAAATTTCCCCAAATGACAAAATGATACAGTTTAAAACCATTCTTTCCCATATTGTCTCCGATGCTATAAGGGAAAATTCTGACAGTCTTACATCGGATATTGCTGATACTGTATCGGTGCAGGTCAACAAAGAATTGGATTATCTGTTTCGCGAAAAAGAAGAGTCAGATGAAAAACGTTTTCGTGAACTGGATGAAACCATTCGCAGTTACCAGAAAGCAAGGCAGGAAATTGCAGCCACGCAAATAACTGCAAATAAGGCAAAAAAACGTCATGTTTTTGGCAAAAAATAGTACTGTAATTATTTTCATTTCCTCTTGATTTTAAACTATTAAAATGATATAATATATCTACGCAAAGCGATTGATTTTTGTCTATTTAGCACAAAAATCAAAAAACATTTTAATATTAAAAAAGGAGGAATTTGAAATGTTCGCTAAAATTTCAAAAAAGGTTGTAGCTGTAGCTTTAGTTGCAACTATGGCTGTTACCACCGCTGCAGTAGCAAGTGATGATACAGCTAGCGCAGCAATGAAGAAAAAAGCTTCTGTTATGCAGGGTAAGGAAGTAAAATTGACTGCAAGTGGAAGTGCAACATGGTCATCCAGCAATGATAACATTGCTCACTGCCAGAAAACTAAAGGCAAGTCCATCAAAGTTCTTGGTATCAAAAAAGGTACCGCAACAATCACTGCAACTGTAGGCGGAAAGAAACAGACATGTAAAGTATCTGTAAAAAACGCAAAGAAGGGTACAGTAATTTACAACTTCGCTAAATCTACTAACCCGGATAACCATCCACCATACAAAGCTGATTACTCTGAGTTCAAATATAACTCATTCCGTATCTGGCTTTGTGACGCAACATTCTGGGGCGAGAAAACTTACATCTCTCCTGACTACCGTGGACGCAAACTGAAAATTTCTTTGAAAGTAAAGAACTCCGGTAAACGTACACTTCCTGAGATGGGTGTTTGCTTCAACTATACTTCAGGTGGAGACACAGGTGCTTACCCATGGGCTCTTCATGTTTCTGCTAAGAAACTGAGCGCTAAAGTTAAGAAAGACAAAACACATAAGCACTGCAAGTTTGTCACAAAAGCTATGAAGAAAGGTAAATCTTACACCTTTAACTTCACATTTACAATTCCTAAGAATGCTGTAAATGGTGACACAGACAAAGATACAGGTGCTCACTACCCAATCATGATGTACATCCCGAACATGAAAGATACTTCTCCATACAAAGAAGGAGATTCTATCACAGTTCAGAAATGTGTAATCAAAGTTGCTTAATTGTAAGTAATGAGAACGCTAAAAAGGCTGTTGCTTCGGCAACAGTCTTTTTTTTACCCATTGTAATAGGGTAGAAGGTAATAGGTAATATCAAAGGAGTTCACAGACACGCTTGGTCTTGGTATATCCTTCCCACTACTAGGGCGGATTAGGGCTTTTCACCCATTAGTGACGTGCGCCACCAGGCGCACTAAAAAGGATCTTGCCCCTTCCTCCTGCGAGGAAAGAGACAAGATCCTTGATAATCCTGCTGCGATATCACTCGATACCATCTAGAGCCCATTCACTGTCCATTCGTCGTTGTCTCACACCATCCAGCAACTCTCTACAGGCTTTCTGAACACTTACTACTGGATTTTTCTATCCATCTCCAATTTACCCATATTTTTTCATGTCAACATTGTTTTACGAAATTTACTAGGAGACATACCATACAGACGGGCAAATACTTTCGAAAAGTACAACTCATCTTTATAGCCAACCAAAAAAGCAATCTCTTTAATCTTTTTCTGAGTATGAATCAGAAGTTCCTGCGCCTTTTCCATTCGATAAGAAGTAATATAATCTTGTATTGACTTCTGATATATCAATTTAAAGCAATGGGACAAGTGCGTACGCGATATACCAATTTGTTCTGCCATGTATGTAACAGAAATTTCTTTTTGATAATTCTGTCTGATTTCCTTCATTGCCTCAAAAGCATATTTTGCAGCACTCGTCTGTACTAGAAATAGTTCCCACTTCCTTAACAAACCATCCATAGCGAACTTCAATGAAAAATTCTTTATTCCATGAAATATTCACTTCATTTACTTCATTAACAAAATTTTGTGCAAGAACTTCTATTTCTTCCTGCTTTTTATCCTCTAGTAATAGGCAAAAATCACTTCCTCCTAATCGTCCTAACACATGTTTTTCCTGCTCAAATTTTTCAAAAACAGACTTCATACACAGAAGGATTTCATTTAATTCTTCTTTTCCATATATTTCTGTTATTTCCTGTAAATTGTCTATTCTTACATAAAAAAAGACACAATTAATTTCTGCTACTGTCGCATCATGTAGCATTTGTGTAGCCATTTCATGAAACCCATACGGATTATACATATGTGTAACCGAATCTCGTCGAATAAGGCGTATTTTATCGTTGCTTAACTGTTCAATTTGATTTTGTATATAAATATTTTCTAACACGGTGCAAATGTTTATCACAAAAGATTGATAAAAATCTTCTGCCGCATAAAATCGATTATTAAAAAACGAAATGATTGCATAACCAAAACAATGCTTTCGACAATGAAGCGGATTGATATAAAAAACACAAGGCCTGTCCGTCACTTCGTCGGCAGGCAAAAGATTTTTTCTTTTAAAAAGTCTTTGTGGCATCGGCACTTCAATTGACATTTTCTTTCCATAATAGGCATGTAATAACATTTCCATCTCATCCTCATATGGACTTTTTCTAGAATCATCCAATTCATATTTCTCATCCGGATTTAGGCATATATAAAAGTCTGAAACACCCGTGTTTCCTTCTACAAACTTTCCAACTAAATCCGAAAGGCCCTGATAATCTCGTATTCCTTCCATCTGAAAAACCATAAACATATTCTGCTTATACATGTGAACCAAACGCCGATTTTTTTTTAATTGTTTACGAAAAATTTGTTTCGCTTCTTCTGCTTCTTTACATCCACAGGAATTTCGATACTGATTTTGCGTTGAAATATAATATTGCTTTTCTAGTTTTTCGCCTCGTTCCGCCTTTTTAATAATTTCCATAGCACATCTCGCAAAATTTTCTGGGCAAGCTTCAACTGTTGTCAACATTGGATATATATCTCTAGCCTCCTCAACATCATCAAATCCCGTCACAATAATATCCTCCGGTACACGGAATCCTCGATCGCACAGTTCTTCACATACAGAAATTGCCATATAATCATTGGCACATAGAATTGCATCAGGTCTTTCATCATCCAGTGAAAGAAAATAATCAACTGCTTCTTTACCAATGTTATACCACAAATTCCCCATAAAGATATATTCCTCACGAAAGGCAACACCTCTGCTTTTCATTCTTTCGCGAAATCCGTCCTCCCTCATACGTATATCATGCATGTAAGAGGGACCAGACAAGTAATAAATCCGCTTTGCGTTATGTTCATCTACCAAATGATCAACCATAGCCATAATAGCCTTTTTATCATCGCTGAGCACACTAATAAACTCATCTCTTTTTTGTCGAATGCTAATCACAGGGCAATGCGCCTTTTCCTTTACTTGCTCAATTAATTTTCCTGCCATGCCAGGAATATCAAACACATCAAGGCATAAAATAATCCCATCCAATTCGTCATAATTTGGAATATAAAGACAATTGCTTTCTCCCTCCACATAATCATGATTGTTATCGTATTCACCAAAAGTCGAAAAAACAACCAAATTGTATCCATTTGCCACCGCTTCATCAGCCAGCGCACCACACAGGGTGCGCTGGAAATATTCTGGAAGCTTGCAAACAAATACACCTAACGTTTTTTTTCGGTTGTTAAGCATGTATGATATCCTTTCGCAATTTTTTACTTATTTTCCGAATTGTATCCAATCAATCTGAACTCCCGGTTTATTTGCCTGTATATAAATTTTTGTCTTTCCTGTAACCGTAGGCCACAAAGAATTCTTAACCTCTTTCCAGGAACCATTACCTAGATTATAGATCCTTGCCGGACTAGAAGTTAAACTTCCAATTCGTACAAACAACTGTCCACTATTATTCGGTTCTTTCACATAGGTAGTTATACTCTTTGCGGTTTCACTTCCAAAATCAATATCAAACGCTATATATGAATCCGTAGTGTTTAAGGTGACTTTTCCATCTTCAACCTTTATATCTTTGGAATCTGCAGCACAGTCTGTAGCCTTTATTTTATCAAATGGTCCAGACACTGCCGGTACATCAGGTACATCAGGCGACTTACTATCCTTTATCGTAATCGACATAACAGCATTTTTCCCCGCATCGAAGACAAATGTCAATTTCGTTACTCCTACTGCCTGTTTGGAAAGATACTCTTTGCGAATAGACACTGTATCATCACTAATGGTATAGTCCTTTCCTTTTTCTAACACTGTCTTGTCGTTTCGAATTTCTGATAATGTTCTAACATTATTTAAAATAAGTTTTGTTGTCACATCTTCTTTCTTATCTGCACTCAAATCAAATTCGGCATTTGTTGTCGATATTTTGCCATTCACGACTACCGGCGTATTACTTGACAAATATGCGCGGAATTTACCACTACAATGTAACAATCCCATCATATAAAGACATCCATCATAGTATCGATATTTCCCTGTTGTTGGAGAAATGTTCCACAAATCCTCAAGGAATGACCATGATTTTTTATCACTAGATGCCAGACTCGCTGTTGCATTCATAGCAACCAATCCTGGAGAATGATCAGGACTAAGATTCTTTCCATCTAATGACCACTGATTTCCATAACTATCAACACCCTGGTCGTAGAAGAACGACTGGATTCTATTCGCGTGCGTGGTTGCCCAGTCATCCTGCGCCCACCATGCATAGTCGCAGGCAATATTAGCTGCAATTCGCCATGCATCAAATCGGAAATCACCATGATTTCCCTCGTTCTTAGCAGTCCCTGAATATTCGGAATAATCCGGACCTAATCCGGTTTTTTCATTTGTTGCATCTTTAAAATGCTGTCGACTAGCTTCAGCTGCCTCGCTCCAAAAATCATTGTCCTGCTCTGCCTCTCTCGCCCAAACTTCATAAAATGCCGGCAAATGATACGATGGATCACTAAATGTTGCAGCGTTTCCAATTGGGCAGAATACAGGCATTTTATGTTCTTTGTTAAACATATTCACACCTTGACCATCATCTGCCTGATGAAGCATCGTTTTCAGGATTTCCTGCGCTTCTTTGTTATAGTTATAAATTCCTTCACCATTTCCCCAGCGCGCTGATGCAAACAATAACGATGTTGCAAAATATTCCTCGCCGTCTGCTGCCGGCGTATTGTCCTTTATGGTTCCATTCGTATTCATCTGCCAAGCAAAATATCCTTTAAACTCTCCACTTTTATGCTGCATATGAGTTTTTGCCCATTTCCACAGACGATCAAACTCTTCCTGCTTGTCCATTTGAACGCAAATCATCATACCATAAGACATTCCCTCAGAACGTACATCATCGGTATCTGCTGTATAAATATAAGCCATATCTTCGCCTACCGGATAATAGATTCGTTCATCGTCAGTACCATAAAAGAATTTTTGCCAAGCCGATTCGACCTTCTTATCTATCTCTGCATCCGAATATCCTAATTCCTTAAACAAATTTCTGTACTTTCCTGTAGACACAGCTCCAACTGATGCTGGTATTGGAGCATCCGGCAATGGTTTCACATCACCAATGTAATAAAGTTCATAACTATTTACATAGGTATCATTCGATCCATTATCTGTTTCAAGTAAAAATTTTATTTCCTGTTTTCCTGTTACATCTGTCATTTTAAATTCAAGAGACTGCTCCGACAACGTAGTTCCAGTAAATCCAACTGTTCCAACTTTCTTTCCGCCAATATATACAGAAACACTCGCCGTTGACGAATTACTAGATGCTCCTTTAACCACCATACGGTATTTTTTATTTGTCCCTACAAATTCGTAAGATGTGGTACAATAGTCACCATTACCATACAACGCTACTGCTGAGTATTCCTTACCACTCACAGGGCCAGCATAACTTCCTCCGCATGTCATTTTACTGCATTCTCCGCTATTTACTAATTGCGGTTCCTGACTTGCGGACGGTGTTGGCTCTGCCGTTGGCTGTTTCGTTGGCTCTGCCGTTGGCTGTTTCGTCGGCTCTGCCGTTGGCCGCTTCGTCGGCTCTGCCGTTGGCTGTTTCGTCGGCTCTGCCGTTGGCCGTTTCGTCGGCTCTGCCGTTGGCTGTTTCGTTGGCTCTGCCGTTGGCTGTTTCGTCGGCTCTGCCGTTGGCCGCTTCGTCGGCTCTGCCGTTGGCTGTTTCGTCGGCTCTGCCGTTGGCCGTTTCGTCGGCTCTGCCGTTGGCCGTTTCGTCGGCTCTGCCGTTGGCTGTTTCGTTGGCTCTGCCGTTGGTTGCTTTGTTTGGTCTACCGTTGGCTGTTTCGTTGACTCCGTCGTCACAGTTACCACGGGCTTATTCTTTTTTGCCACAACCTTCACTTTTAATTTACACTTTTTCTTCTTGCCTTTTGCCTTTTGTGTTATATACACTTTAGCATTTCCAGCTTTCTTAGCATAAATTTTTCCCTTTTTATTCACTGTCACAATCTTTTTGTTTGAAGACCTGAATTTGAATATCTTCTTTATCTTCTTGGGTGAAACTTTTTTTCCGCGCAACTTTAGCTTTAACTGTAATTTCTTTTTTTCTTGAATCACCAAAACACCTTTGGTCATCTTATTTGTTACAGTAATTCCCTGCTTTTTCTTTTTTGCTTGCGAGAGATTTGGAGCTGCGCCCAAAGTGGTCGTAAGCACAAGACAAGCAACAAGGAAAAAAACAAAAAGGTTTTTTCTACGTTTTGCTAAACTCATGATTATTATCCTCCTATAATGAATATTTTTACATTTGCATATTATACTACAACTAACAACCTAATTCGATGGAAAAATGTATTTTAAATATATGGATAATTGTCATCATCCCATGAGTTATTACATTCTTTTTCTCCATGTTTCTTCATAAAATATACAAACCATTATTCTTACAATTCTTTGGGGATTAAAAGAATATTGATACAGTGGATATAAGGATAGTAATTCAATTCTTGTCCCCATGTATGTAAAACCTGGATAATGCCAAGTGTTGTCCCGAGATACATTTTGTTTTCCAATAATTCCAAAAGTGTCTCGGCGGAGCATTTATGAAACAAGGAACACAAAAGTTTCTGATTAGAACAGACCAAAGAATTTAGTTCGGCAAGTATGGTGACACCAGGAGGAGAAAGGATAAAAATACATCGAAAATCCCCCCGGAAGGAATGACATCCAAGGACATTCGCCGTATGAGCGAAGAGGAACTTCCAGACATTGACTATTTTCTAAATAAGTTGACCTTGATGACGATTTTAGAGAAGATTTTTTTACATCCTTTAAATCCCAAACCATCTATTTGTCATGTCCACATATCTGCGGGCTCTTTTCCATTTAGGAAAGCGCCGCATACGGTCTTTCCTATAAAGCAAAGTTACAAAAGACTCTGATTAATAATCAGAGTCTTAGAAAAGAGGCGACTAACGGATTTGAACCGATGATCAGGGAGTTGCAGTCCCATGCCTTACCACTTGGCTAAGTCGCCATATTCTATACATATGTGAGCAATCCATTTCCTATGAATATAATATCACAGGATAATTCCCATTGCAATATGAAGAAATGACCCCTACGGGAATCGAACCCGTGTTACCGCCGTGAAAGGGCGATGTCTTAACCGCTTGACCAAGGGGCCAGTGTCTGCTATCTCTAACAGAAGATACGCGTCCCTGTCACGAAGAACACGACTGTATAACTTCTTAGTAAATACAGAAACTCCCCGAGTAGGGCTCGAACCTACAACAACTCGGTTAACAGCCGAGTGCTCTACCATTGAGCTATCGAGGAATAGTACTCCATAAAGGAATTTATGAAAGGTAAAAGTTAGTACCTTCAAAACTACACATTGTTTTCTCTCTTTGAACCAACAAGGTCAAGCCTTCGACCTATTAGTATCCGTCAGCTGCATACATTACTGCACTTCCACCTCGGACCTATCTACCTCGTCGTCTTCAAGGGGTCTTATTGACTTATTGTCAGGGATATCTTATCTTGAGGGGGGCTTCACGCTTAGATGCCTTCAGCGTTTATCCCGTCCCGGCTTGGCTACCCGGCTATGCATTTGGTAATACAACCGGTACACCAGAGGCCAGTCCACCCCGGTCCTCTCGTACTAAGGGCAGCTCCTCTCAAATATCCTACGCCCGCGCCGGATAGGGACCGAACTGTCTCACGACGTTCTGAACCCAGCTCGCG